>FMJZ01009610.1_pt1 | contig 11794 bp, 9 predicted proteins | sample 1987881 | NCBI WGS metagenome assembly FMJZ01 (sample SAMEA4378227, study PRJEB15110) | soil metagenome | biome: soil; feature: Field; material: Soil | place: India | collected 2015-03-11 | depth 0 m | reverse complement strand
TGATTGGCAAACCTTTTATATTATATCTTGGTAAGTGGAAGGAGAAATAAAAATTCCGAGAGGATGCAGCGCCCCCTAAAATAATCAAGATAAAAGACAAGGGTATTCCCCGCATAAATGGTGGCAGTGGTGACCTTTATGTGGAGATTGATTTGAAGCCCTATCAGGTTCAGACCGAAACCTCAGCAAACTTATTGACGAACTCAAGAAATACGAAGGTGAACCAATTGTGCGAAAACGCACAATCTGATTAAATTATGTCTGAAGAATTGCACAATTTATTTTTCATCAAAGAAGAACAAATACAGAATTGTAAGGTCATTCTCACCGGCCCTGAATTTCACCACATAAAGAATGTTCTAAGAAAGAGATCAGGCGAGACGGTCCATTTCACTGACGGAAAAGGCAATCAGTATAAGACAGCCATTGAGCAAACTCTTCACAATGCGATGATAATGAAGTTGCTCGAAAAAAAGCATATTGTTAACGAGAAATCAGTGAATCTGGACCTTGGTTTGGTTTCCTTGAAAACCGGCAGAACCGATCTAATTATTGAGAAAGGCACTGAATTAGGAATTCACAAATTTATTTTTTTTGTTTCTCAGCATGCAATTATTAGAAATTTGAATATACCAAGAATTGAACATTTCAAGAAGATTGCCTTGTCTGCTATGCTACAATCCCAGCAATATTATCTTCCCGAAATTGTTTTAGTTGATGATATTATCAAGGAATTTGCCAATTATGACTTTGTGGTTGTTGGTGACAAAGACGGTAACGATAAGATAATCCTAGGAGTAATGAATGTTCTATTATTATTCGGTCCTGAAAATAGTTTTTTCACCCCAGGAAATATCAACTTTTCTCAATAATAAAGCGAAATTGGTCTCTTTTGGCAGGTATCGGTTACGTAGCGAAACTGCTGCGTTGGCCGGGATAGTGAGCATTTTTTCGTATTATGACCAGTAATATAATAGATTGACGATTTGTAAACCGTATCATTCGCTAATACATCAACCAAATTTACAAAATGATTGGTCATTGACTTAACTAAAAATTTGCTTATACTTAAGTATGGTTCTTGATTATGGAATATCTCTTCTATTGTCGCTTTTAATAATATTTATTATTATTGGCAGGATTGAATGGATAAATCATACCCGCAACATAAACTCCATTCCCCTGCGGATCGTCGTCAATGGAACAAGAGGAAAATCAACAGTCACAAGGTTACTCGGTGCGGCATTAAAGGCAGGAGGTTACAAAACCATTGCCAAGACAACCGGCACACGACCGAGCTATATCATTGATAATCAGATTGAAAAACCTGTGATAAGACCGGGTAGGGCTAATATACACGAACAACTATCCATCATTAGGAAAGCGGTCCAGGAAAAGGTAGATGCAATTGTCATTGAAAATATGTCCTTAAGACCAGATTTACAATGGATCGAAGAAACGAAAATAATATCACCGCAGATTGTCGTGATCACTAATGTCCGTGCAGACCACCTTGAGGTTATGGGTCCTACACTGGAAGATATTGCAAAAAACTTTATAAATGCAGTCCCACAAAATGCACGAATCTTTACTGGCGAAAAGATACTATTCCCACTATTAGAAAGACTGGCCAAAAAGCGCGGGATTGAAATCTTTTTGAGTAATGAAAACGAAGTTTCAGATGAAGAACTAAAGCCTTTTACCTATTTTGAGCACCGCGAAAATGTAGCATTGGTCTTGACGGTATGCAACAATCTCGGAATCAAGAAAGATAAGGCACTTGCAGAAATGTATGAATACATCCCTGATTCCGGTGTATTAAAGATATACAATTTAAAGATTAGTGGAAAAAATATTGTGCTCTATAATGCCCTTGCGGCAAATGACCCTGACTCCACTTACCTCATTTATGAGAGAGTGGATAAACCTGAAACGAACTTCTATGTCATCATCAATTGTCGTGCTGACCGCACCAATCGCTCGGTTCAATTAGGTAAACTCATCAGCACAAAGATTAAGGCAGATTATTATTTTGTAACCGGCGGCGAGACTAGTGTATTACTAAGCACAGCAGTAAAGAATGGCTTAAATAGAGAGAAATTGATTGACCTCGGCAACAAGAGTATAGAATTTGTTTATGAAAAAATAGCCAAGCTCGTCAATGATAAGGGGGTAATACTGGCAATAGGGAACATCGTTGGTTACGGTGAAGAGTTAATTAAGCACTTTGTTCAGAAAGGAAATCTGCGGAATTCTGTATCATCATCCGCATCCTTTCGCGGTATTGGTTAGCAATTATGATTGTCATTGCCGTTGGTTTAGGAATGATGCTGAATCTCCTTCTGACTGAAACAATCGGACTTGCCGCAGGTGGTATTGTTGTTCCTGGTTATATTGCTTTGAATCTACACCAACCAGATATGGTCGTAAGTACTGTGATTTTAGCATTAATTACATATCTTTTGCTATACCTTTTATCCCGTTTCATCTTACTTTATGGCAGAAGATTGCTTATTGTATCCATTATCATTGGTTATTTACTTGGATACCTGACAAGAATATATCCTTCAATTTCTATTGAAACTCTGCAACTTGATATAACAACTATTGGCTTTGTTGTTCCGGGTCTTATCGCCTACTGGATGCAGAGACAGGGTATAGTAGAAACGATCAGCACAATGATAATTGCTGCGGTGATTGTTAGATTGATATTGATAATTCTCACTGGAGGTACGATATCCCTATGAGATTGAGAAGTGGAAGACTGCCAAACTATCTTCTCATTTTTGTCACAATTATTTCTTCATTAGTTATATTTTTCACACTTCACAATAAAACAAAATACTACGCACCATATTATACAGAAAAAATAGAAAGTGCCCGTTTAACAAAGATTTTCTTTGAAAAAATAAAACAGGAAAGATTGAAAAAGGGTATAATGATTGACCCGGTCAATGACCCGAATCAAACCGGTCTGATTGGTTTAGAACATTCACCCATTACGAGCGAGCCCGGTGACTTGAACGCAAAGTTAACAACAACCAATCCCAATATCTCTGCAGCGATTGTTGAGTTGCTAAAAAAATGCCACTTAAAAGAAGGTGATATAGTTGCTGTCTCTCTCAGTGGTTCTTTCCCCGCCTTAAACCTCGCGACTTTATCAGCAATCCAAATCCTTAATTTAGAACCAATCATCATCACCTCTGCGAGTGCTTCTATGTGGGGTGCAAATATTCCTGAGCTAACATGGCTTGATATGGAAAATATTCTATTTCAAACTCGTCTCTTGAAATTCCGTTCAGTTGCTGCCTCATTAGGTGGCATTGATGATATAGGACGAGGTTTGAGCCCTGAAGGAAGAAAAATGCTTGCAACTGCAATAAAGCGGAATAATATCCAGGAATTGAGCTCAAAAGACCTTGAAGAAGCAATAGAAAAAAGATTTAAATTATACCAAGAGATTGCTGGCGTTAAAAAAATTTCGTGCTTCATAAATATCGGCGGTGGCGCAACCGCACTCGCAGGATATGAACTACCTACGGGAGTTTTAGACCCATTGACATACTCCCTTCATCAAGGACTCACAGGTAGATTCTTGCGGAATAGTGTAAGGGTGATAAATATTAATAACATAAATCACCTGGCGCGACGTTATGAGCTTCCAATTGCACCAATACCTGTTCCTGAAATCGGAACAGGAAAACTATACTATGAATATCGCTATTCAGTCGTTCTCGCCACTATTTTCTTGATATTTCTCAGTGTTATCATTTTTTTAGTGTTGAGAATTGACATTGATTATTACATCAGGAGGCATAAAAATGATTAGTGTTATTTTATTATTGTTAATAAATCAGATAGCAAATATTGCACCCGGAAATGAAGTTAAAATCAAAATCCAAACATTAAAAGAAGAATCCTATTATGTCTTGACCAAAAAACAACCTGTAGAAATAAAAGTTTCCGGTCCCACCTGGCTGCGTGTCTATACGCGAATTCCCTGGTCCGGGGAGAAAAAAGGCGCAAGATTATATAAATTGATTCTTCAGGAAGATGAAATAAAAGAAAAATTTATCACACTGGAGAGTGAATATTCAAAGGTCTCACGCATTGATAATATAAGATTGAGCAAATGGCGCTCGTTTTATATAAATGTTTCAGAAGGAACCCACTCATACCGTTTTATCCACTGGCGCGCACCAAGCGATACAATCTTTTTAAGATTTACGAATGAGTTGCCAAGTAGATGGCAGGATGTAACGCCTCTTTCTTATAATGCAAAGCTCGACCTGGTTGAAGATGAGAAAATTATCAATTACTTTGAGGTAACCAGAGAAAAACCTGTTATATTAGAAATAGAAGGACCAAAGAAATTGAAAATAATCTCTCGCTTGAATTTAAACCCAGATGCCCAGGGTGAGCACATATATTCAATCATCGTCAAAGAAAAAGGTAAAAAAATAAAATCAGTCAATTACCGCGCATATATTTCAGAAACCGTCCATTATAATAATCGTCCAAGTATATCGCCATCAAGTCCCCACGGTTTTTTCCTCAATGTCCGCAAAGGAATCCATCGCTATGAATTCTACATTGAAAACGGAGCCACCTGTGGACTGAGATTCCTTGTTGAATCAAAATGAGTATAATTCTATTCTTGATTACAACATTTGATTACTCAATCAGCGCAAATCTTAATATTTGTTATGACGATAACATCTTTGAATATTCCAAGAAATATCTTGACGAATTTATGCAGGCAACCAATCCTGAACGATTTCCATTTGAAACATATGACGATTTATATACAAATTACAGGTTTGATTTATTGATTCGGAATAAATTCATAAGTCAACATACTACAACTTTCAACTTCAATTTCACGGGTTATAATTATTTTGTAAATAAGCACAAAGACTATCTTATTGTTTCTACAAGAATAAGACAGTCCTTTGGTAAGTTCGCTATCAGGTTTGGATATGTTATGATGCCGGGTTATTTGATTCGTTATTACAGGGACCCTCTCGGCACAAACTATATCGGTTGTGAATTCACCGAGCATCTATTTACTATTAAGACAAATCTGAAACTGAAGCCGTTAGATTTTGGCGCTATTATTGGCTATGAATTTGATGATTACATTGAAAATTTTGATGTCTATGATTCAAAGGCAATAAGAATCGGACCATTTTTTGATTTTTCATTATTCAGGGTTTTTGACCTGAAGTCTAACTATGAATTTAAATCTTCTGGTGCGAAAGGTCCGGTGCCTGATATTTCTTATATTCAACACCGGTTCAATTTGAATCCGGTTCTAAAAATGCATTTTCCTAAATTCTCAAAAATCAGCATTGAGTATCAATGCAGATATAGAATCTTTACGACCGAGGTCTCTCCTATCCTTGATTCACCACACAGTGGACGAATTGATATCACACACAGATTAAGAACTAATTATGTGTTCCCTGTTTTTACAAACCTTTACCTTTCCTTTAACTACGCTTATGAATTGCGCAATTCACGCTCTGAGGTATATGCGAATATTGACGAATATAAGAATTACAATAAATGGACGGCTGGTTGTGGACTGGAATTTCTGTATCAGTAGTCGCCCGATTCATTGGGCAGAAACAACAGTAGCCGCAGGCTTCCATTCAGAAATGGTGGTTCGAACCAAACCAGAGGTTTGCCCTGCAAAATTAAAATGGAGATAATATGACCCAAAAGTTTTTCTTATTATCCAATAATTTGAAGAATACAAATATAATCCGCCATACTGAGTGGTGGAATAAACGAATCCTTTTTCTTGACCCTAATCAATCGACTGTTGAACTGGGGCTATCAAGATTTAGATATTCATATGTCAGTTTTATCCGGACGCTAACGAAATTTATTTTCTTAATTCTACTCTTATTTTTAGCCTGCCATCGTCCACCGGTGGAAACCCATAGTTTAGTGATTGTCAGTGAATGTAAACTTCCTGGTTATTCAGTGAATATTGATGTTAAAGGGAATTATGCCTACATAGCAAATGACCAGGGTGGTCTGCAAATAGTAGACATATCAAATCCAGAATCAACATATGTTGTAGGGCATTATTATCATCAGACAAATATCCGAGGTGTTGCAGTGCGAGATAGTTTCGCATATCTTGCGCTTGCTGCAGGACCGCCGAATAACGGTGGAATGCTGATTTTAAATGTCTCTAACCCATCAAACCCCGCATTTATAGGACAGGATAACTGGTTTTTTGGCTACAATGTCTTTGCGCCCGTAAATGATTCAAAGTATGTTTTTATTGCCGCAAGATACTGGTTCATCGTAGAAGATGTTTCCTGGCCACAATATCCAAATTATGCTAGGAGATTTGCTACACCGGGAAATGTCCATAGTCTCTTTGTGGTTGATTCTATGGTATACCTTGCTTGCGAGCAAATGGGCTTGATCATTTACAATCTTAATAACCCCGATAGCACAGCAAAGATTGGTGAGATGAATACACCTTCAAACGCAAGAGATGTTTTCGTAAAAGATGATATCGCCTATATAGCAGATGGGTATGATGGTCTGGTTTTGATTGATATATCAAATCCATATAAACCAGAAATGATTAGTAATTATGATACCCCGGGATATGCCCAGGGTATATTTGTTGAGAATAATCTTGCTTATGTAGCAGATGGAAGCAGCGGACTAAAGGTGATTGATGTTTCAAACGCGGAAAATCCGCAGATTTATGCAGAATTAAAAACTCCCTATGCCTATAATGTCTTTACAAAGAACGAGCTAATATATCTTGTTGACAGAGACCTTGGATTGGTTATAATTAAAGAAGAAAAACAATGATTACTCTATTCCTGTTTGTTATTTCTACAATGAATGGCTGGGACATTCAAATCGTGAATCAAACAGAATATTCAGTCCATTTAAATGTTTCTTTTTCTGGTAATACATTTGAACCAATCAATATAGGATTTATAATATCTCCTGAGCAACCAGTATGTGAATATTGTTTAGAGAAAAACCTCAATTCAATTAACAAAGTTGTTGAAATCGGCGTGCCAGTAAGATTGATGGATTACAATCTTTACCCCATAATGATTTATCCGGTCGCAGGCATAAATCAATTTGATTTGAATCTTCGTTTCTCCAGATATCAAGATGTTAAACTCCCCAATAGTCTTGCTCAGGTATTTAAGGGTCTGATTATTAATTATCGCTATAATTCTGAAGTAAAACCACAGGGACTTCTGATCATCACACCCAATTCATTTTATAACGCTGTATTGCCCCTTGCCGATTGGAAAGAAAAAAAAGGCTGGAAAGTCAAGGTTGCAAGATTATCGGAAACTGGCAATACAGCAACTGCGATAAAAAATTATATCACAAATGCGTATTATAACTGGAATCCGCCACCCGAGTATGTTATCCTCGTTGGGGACAAAGACAGTCTTCCATGTTTCACGGTCTCTTCAAATCCAACCGACCATCCATATACTACTATAAAAGGCAATGACTTCCTATCAGATCTGTTGATCGGTAGATTGTCGGTCGCCAATATAAATGAACTGAATACAGTGGTCGCAAAAATCCTTGGGTATGAAAAGAATCCATATACTACAGATACCATATGGTTCAAAAGGGGGTTGATGGTTGCGGGAAATTATCCAGATAATCAGATGACAACACCAATCCCTGTCAAACGCTGGGTGCGCGAAAAATTTTTATATTATGGATATTATCAGGTTGATACAGTTTTTTATCCACCTATTTCAAATGGTGTTACAGCCATTACTAATTCAGTAAATCAGGGAGTAACATTTATCAATTATCGCGGTGGTATCGCTTCGTGGTCCGGATGGGATAGACCAAGTTTTTATAATACAGATATTATAGGACTTTCCAATGCCTGGAAACTACCGGTAATAACAAGCATTGTCTGTCTAACTGGTAATTTCAATGCTGAACCCTGTTTTGGTGAAACCTGGTTAAGGGCGGGAAATCCTGCGACACCCAGGGGTGGTATTGCATTCTTCGGTGCTTCTCCCCCAACAACCCATTCGCGCTGGAATAACTGCCTTGATTATGGAATATACTGGGGGTTACTCCAGGATAGTATTTATTATTTAGGTCCGATGACTTATCGTGGCAAAATGGAAGTCTATCTAAATTTTCCTTTAAACGTCTCTCCTGATTCAGGTAGTGAATTCTATTTTAATGCCTATAATCTCCTTGGTGACCCTTCTCTGGAAGTGTGGACAGATGTACCGCGCAATTTTATTGTCAATCACAGTTCTTCCATTCCTTTAGGTACAAATTCATTCTCGGTCCAAGTGCTAAATTCTTCGTCCCAGCCTGTAAAAGGGGCAATGGTTAGTCTGTATAAGAAAAACGAGATAAAAGAAGTACAATTCACTGAGGGTAGTGGTCTGGCAAACTTCCAGATTACTACAGGTACGCCTGACACACTATTCGTTACCGTTACAAAACATAATTTCAAGCCCTATTGTGGTTATGCCCTGGTGAATAATTCTGGAGTCTATGTTGGATACTACAGCCACACGATTGCTGACCCGGGTGGCAATAACAACGGAGAGATAAACCCTGGAGAAACAATTCAGCTGGCAATAACCTTAAAGAACTATGGCAATTCAACCACTGCCACTAATGTTTCAGCAAAACTTTCTACAAACGACCCATTTATTACCATTACTGACTCAATAAAAAACTTTGGAACAATTGCACCTGGTGGGACAGCAAGTTCATCACCCTTTGTTTTCAATGTCGCTCAGAATATTCAAAATAGCCGGACGATTAAATTCAATATTTCGGTCAATTCTTCTCAGGGCAACTGGAATTCAGTGCTCTGGGTCGGTGCAAGGGCTGGGGAATTTGAATATCAAAGTTCAAATATTCTTGATGGTGGTAATAGCGTGCTTGAACCAGGAGAAACTTCAGACCTAACTCTCTCAATCAAAAATATCGGTGGACTCATTGGTGCGGATATAAATGGCATCTTAAGATCATTGAATCCAGGGGTTTCGGTTATTGATTCAATTGGTTCTTTCGGCAGTATCCCTGTTGGTGATTCCGCAACAAATTCTGTTGACCGTTTCAGGGTAACTGCCTCATCTCAACTTGCCCCAGGACACGAGATAAAATTTTTATCAATTTTATCTGAAGGAAACTGGATAAGGGACACTGTTGAATTTTCTATAATAATTGGTGTTGTAAATTCAAATTCACCAACAGGGCCCGACGGCTATGGCTATTATGCCTATGATAATACTGATACCAATTATCCTGAAGCACCAACATATAATTGGATTGAAATCGACCCTGATTTGGGAGGTCCAGGCACAATTTTGAATCTTTTGAATGATGAGACAAAAACAATTGCCCTCCCATTTAGTTTTAAATATTACGGAACTAATTACAACAGAATCAGCATTTGCTCAAATGGCTATATTGCGATGGATTCAACCTGGATTGCAGATATGTATAACTGGCGGATTTCTGCAGCGGGCGGTCCCCCCCTTCTTATAGCACCATTCTGGGATGATTTAGACCCGAATGCCACGGATTCAAGCGGAAATGTCTGTTATTATTATGATGCTACAAATCATAGATTTATTATAGAATGGTCAAGGATTCAACATCTCCACAATCCGACCGCACCAACTCCAGCAGAATTACAAACTTTTGAGATAATCATGCTTGATCCTGTTTATTATCCTACACAAACCGGGGACGGTGAGATTTTATTTCAGTATAAAAAGATAAATAATGATGACCACTGGCATAATTACGCAACAGTTGGAATTGAGGATTATCACCACATAAGTGGGCTTGAATACACTTATGCTAACCAATATCCAGTTTCAGCAGCAGTCCTTGAAAATTCTCGGGCAATTAAATTTACTACTGACCAGCCTGACCCATTTCCGGGGATAAAGGAACTTAATAAATTAAGAGTGGGAAGTGTGAAGTTGGAAGTATATCCAAATCCATTCACAAACCACTCCGTGATTAAGTACCAAATCCCCAATCCCAATGACCCGTCAAATTTCAAATCCCAAACAGAAGAAGTAATCAGTAGTCAGAGCCCAGTAGCCAGTATAAAGATTTACGATATTTCAGGTAGAGTTGTTAGGCAATGGGACTATGAGACTATCATACAATCAGACCATGTTGTCTGGGATGGTTCTGACGACATGGGCCGCAAATTGCCCTCAGGTGTATATTTTGTAGAATTAAGATATAATAAGAAACAGACGAACCAAAAGATGATTTTATTGAGGTGAAAATAATAAGGAGTTTTTTATGAAACAAAAATGCTTATTAGGATTTCTAATTAGTGCAATAACAGGGGGACTTTTCGCCTATCAGAATTTTCATGGTTGTTGTCTGGCACCTGATAATCAGACCGGGTGGATTGTAACACTTGATTCCATCATTGTTCTAAAAACAACTGATGGGGGTGCCCATTGGTTTGAGCAACCTAACCCGGTCGCAGCGAGAAAATTCTTTGATATCACCTGCAGAGATAGCCTGAAAGCCTGGACCTGTGGTATCCTTGGCGAAATAACTCATTCAAGTAATGGCGGTCAAACCTGGGTCCATCAGATTCAGGGACTGGCAAAGTATGCTACTCGCATTGAATTTATTGATGATACACTGGGCTGGGTAGTTTGTGGCGATGGTGTTGTGGGGAGGACGACCGATGGGGGTTCTTATTGGGAACAGATATTTACACCATATGCACAGGCAGAATTCTACGGTTTATCTTTTATTAATGCCTATGAAGGATGGATAGTATCAGGATGGCCTGATAGCCTTGATATCGTCCAGGGTATGATTATCCATACAACCAACGGCGGTTTTAACTGGGATTCTCTGTATTTTAGTCCAATATATGAAGATTTTTTTGATGTGCATTTTTTCAATCCTCTTGAAGGTATTGTCATAGGTGGTAATGAACAGGATTACTCGCCAATAATCTGGAAGACAACCAATGGTGGAAATTCCTGGAATTCTGTCTCAGCCCCTCCAAGTTCTTATTATCTGAGGGCAATTGATTTTGTTGATAATTTGAATGGATGGGCGGTCGGCAGATTTGGCACAATAATACATACAACCGATGGAGGAAATTCATGGACATTCCAGACAAATCAAGCAACTACGACTTTATTTGATGTGGATTTTTCTGACGCACAACATGGAATTGCATGTGGTCAGGGGATAATCTTATACACAACTGATGGTGGCAACACCTGGAATGCAGGCACGGGAGTCCAAGAACTTAATAATTCAAAAGTAAAAAATGGAAACTTTGAAGTATACCCAAATCCATTTCAGAATCACTGCGTGATAAAATTCCAATGTGCCATAACAAATCACGAATTGTCCGCTTCTTCGTTTGGTGGACGACTTGCTACTCTTAATATTTATGATGTTTCAGGTCGTGTGGTTAAATCATTTAATCTTGAATCCAATACTCAGAATCAAGTATTCATTATTTTGTGGAATGGCTCCGATGACATAGACCATCGGTTGCCTGCGGGCGTTTATTTGGTCAAATTTGAATCAGAAGATTATTCAGAAACCAAGAAAGTAATCCTTCTGGATTAAGGGAAAAAAATGAAGAAAATAATTTTCTTTCTAAGCATTTTCTGGGTATGTCAGGGGACTGCTCAAGAAATTGGTGCAAAATATTTGATAATAACAAATGATGCATTCTATGATGCGATCTTACCCTATGCCCAGTGGAAGCATAAGATGGGATATAAGACAA
>FMJZ01004184.1_pt1 | contig 11815 bp, 12 predicted proteins | sample 1987881 | NCBI WGS metagenome assembly FMJZ01 (sample SAMEA4378227, study PRJEB15110) | soil metagenome | biome: soil; feature: Field; material: Soil | place: India | collected 2015-03-11 | depth 0 m | reverse complement strand
GAGTTTGCCCTTTTAAGTATCTTTAAGGTCTCTGGGGTCATCACATAATGCATAAAATAGGCCTTCATGGTCTCTTCATGGGCTTTTGTTACTGATAGCCACATCGACTCTATTACCTTTGTGTTGTTTTCAAGATTTATCTCTATCTTTTTTTTATTGACTGACCACATAAACAGATAGCCTATTGTAAGCAGAATAATAAAAATCAGAGTTATCGTGTATATTGGTTTGATGTCAAGAAGACTAAATGATTTTTTAGGCTTACTGGTTGTATTTTTCATATTTTCTGATTATATCAAAATCCCTATCATCACAGTCGGCAAATCCATACTTTCCTTGCACCAAATCTTTACTCTCTTCTGGAGAGATAGTAAGGAGTGCATCCTTAATCTTTTTGATAGTTTCCGGAGATAGGGTATGAGTATTAGCAATAACTACGAAACCTGGCCACATAGGGCTCTCTTTGAGTATCTTAATGCCAAAACCTTTGTATTGCTCAGCGATAACCTTTTTGAGAGTGCCCACTTCATATTTGCCCCTTATCACATTTTCTGCAACTTCGTTATGGGTGGTAAGGTGGGCATATTTAATCTTTTTTATGTCCATACCCTCTTGATTTAAGAGTATGTTAGCCCAGAAGTAACCGCATGTACTAGGTTTTTGCGGGAGTGCAATAGGACCTTTTATATCCTTGATTTTCTTTGGACCCTTTGCAGATGTAATTAATGCACAATTGTACCTTGTAGAACCATCTTTTTCTTTAAAAAGGGCAATTGCTTGTGCAGGGTTAAAGTCTTTTTTTAATGTTACATAGGGAAGAGGTCCTAAGGTAATCAGATTTACACTGCCTTTTTTGAACTCATCAAGGAGGGACTGATAATTTTCAATATATCAATATAGATGAAATTAATGGATAACCCTGTCTTTTTTCTTAAATAATCGATTAGAGGTATATGACTACTAATAAGGGTCTCTTTTCCTACATTTGGTATTGCGGCAAAGCGAATGGTTTCACTATAGCAAAGGTTGGTACTTAAGAGTAGAAAAGTGAAAATAGTAAAGACTTTTTTGATCATAAATTTAACTTCCTTTCAACTAAGTAATTTTTGATATAAGCATCCCTACTTCTGTGACGGAAAATAAATAGGGCTTACCTTTTATACTCTATTATACTCTTAAAGAAAGATATTTAAGAGATGATCTCCGTAGGGGGGGTGCTTATAGTCTTTTGTTGATGATAAAGATCTTGAATTGATTTTTTCTATAGGCCATTAAAGGAGAGTAAAAGGGAAGGGATAACACAACAAAATTTCTGACTCCAGAAAAGTAAGAGAAAAAAGTTTTTAAAAGCTCTTCAATTTCTGTAGGATTAAAGACTCCTTTTCGAAATCTCCTAAAGCTTTACAACAATATATTGCGTAGCTAAGAGCTGTTTGTGACTTTGGAAAGAGTAAAAAGTAATCTAATGCTTTTTCAAATCTCCCTAAGTTCATGTAACTTACACCGAGGCAGATCAGAATATGTTCGTTGTCAGGGTAAAAGCGTTCAGCTTCATGGAGAATTGTCAAGGATTCTGCATATTTACCTTCTTTTTGTCTTATGATTGCTAACCCAAGATAAGCAAAAAGATTGGGTGAATAGGAAAGAGCTTTTTTATAGAGATACTCGGCAACTTCTTCTTTATTCGGTATGGTCTCGATTAAAGAGTAATCACCGTGACTAAAAGTCATAGCAAGACGTGAGAGAAAATCAGCATGGTTCTCATACATGTCTTCTCTATCTATTAAATCTATGTCTTTTACAAAAGTCGGCAAATTAGTATGAAATTCATCTCTGAGCCTCCTCCCAAAATCTAATATCTTCTCCTCCGATAAGCTCTTATCTGTTGTGAAATAGGGTATGTCTTCTAATCTTTCCATCCATATTTCATCATTTACTCCGGTTTTATTCTTGAAATCATCATAAAGGGTTGTACCTGGAAATATATCAAGAATATAAAAAATCGTACTTAAGGGTTTAATCTCATTCATAAGGTCAAGAGTTTCTTGGATGGTGTGATCATCTTCGCCAGGAGAGCCATAGATGAAGTAAGCTCGAGGCAGAATTCCATACTTTTTTGTAAGGTAGAAAGCTCTTTTTATATCATCTGTTTTGATATTCTTATTTAACCTTTGCCTAATTCTTTCAGAACCGCTCTCTATACCGTAACTTATCTGAATACATCCAGCCTTTCTCATCCAATACAGCATCTCTTCTTTAACGAAATTTACACGAGAAATAGCATACCAATTAATTTTCAATCCCTTTTCGATGATCTTCTTGCAAATCTCTATCACTCGGTCGGGTTTAACAGTGAAAGTATCATCTGATATATAAAAGAAGGAAACACCTTTATCGTATAGTTGTATTATTTGTTTTAGAAAGTAATCAGGTGAGTGAAATCTAACTTTTCTTGACCAAAAATTAGGAGAGCCACAAAAATTACAGTTGTAATAGCAACCTCGAGAAGAGATGATGTGTTTATAAGTAAAATATTTTGAAGGTAAAGGTAATGAGTCAATATCATCAATAAATTCAGGAAGTCCAGTAGTAACTGGTTTCCCCTCTTTTCGGAAGGCAATGCCTTTTATGGAATGGATTAAATCTTCCTTACTTTCATAAATATGTTGAAGTAATCTTAAAAGAGTATATTCGCCTTCTCTTAAAACTATGTAATCTATTTCACTAAAGTTTTTTAGTAAATGCTTCCATAAAAAAGTTGCGCCGATACCGCCAAAAACAATCTTTACATTGGGGAGGATTTTTTTTGCGATTTTAGCAATATCGATCGCACCCCATCGATTGGCATGAACAATTGAGAATCCGATAACATCAGGATTTTTATGAATTAAGGTGTCAATAATTTCTTTTTGCCTATCTTTTATACTATAGCAATTTATGATCTCTACTTCGTAATTGTTTTCTTTTAACATTGCTCCTAAATAATAGATGCCGATAGGCAGAGCATTTACATCCTCTTCCTTAATCCTTCTATCGAGAAAATAGGGATAGATTAACAAAATCTTCATGTTCGTCTTTAATGGCTTAGCTATCTCCTGCTTTTAAATCGTTTTAAAGGTAAAAACCCTATTTAGACTTATCAAACTATGCTTTAAGAGATATCTCTTAAAATTTTCATAAATATTTTTACTAACCCTACTTCCCTTTGGCAAAACACTATATGCCAATTAATTATACTTTAATCGGATAGAAGTATGTTCTTTTTTGGTTTCTAAGTGTTAGTAATGTCCCCTATCTTTGAATCTCCATTTTTTATGGATAAACCTTAATATGACCCCATTTTATCAATTTTAGAGCAATAGCAAAATTTTGACAATCTTTTATATTATAATAGAGTTAGACCCTTCAATTTATTTTCATTATTTGATAATCTTTTATTCTGAGAATAGCATCCTAACCCTAAGGATAAAGAAAGTATTGACAATAATTTTTTACGACTTTATTATAGTTTAGAAATGAATAATTTCAACTTTTCAAAACTAACAAGGAAAAACATTCAAACTCTTGAAGCTTATGTAGCAAAAGAGTTACCTTGTAAGATAAAACTTGATGCTAATGAAAGTCCCTATTGTCCAATTCCTCTGGATTTTATACTCTCTATGAAGAAACTTTTCTCCACCCTCAATCGATATCCTGACCCCGAAACGAGAGAACTCAAAAAAATCCTTTCAGAGGATTTAAAGATTACTCCTGAGAATATCCTTTTGGGCAACGGTTCAGATGAGATAATAAATTATCTGATAACAACCTTTGGTGGACCTATTCTCTATCCCTTCCCATCTTTTGTGATGTATGCGATCTCATCTCAAGCATTAGGGCATAGACATAAAGCAATACCCTTAGATGAAAATTTCGATCTTGATATTGATAGAGTAATTGAAACTATCAAAAGATTAAAACCAAGGTTGATTTTCATAAGCTCTCCTAATAATCCTACTGGCAATTGCTTTTCTACCGAGAAAATTTTAAAGATTATCGAGATTTCAGAGAGTATTGTCGTAGTCGATGAAGCCTACCAACCATTTTCAAGTAAAAGAGGGTTGCTGCATCTTATGAAAGATTACCCTAATCTTGCAATTCTAAGAACTTTCAGCAAGATCGGATTAGCAGCAATACGGGCAGGTTACCTTATTGCTCATGAAGGCTTGATTAAAGAGGTAAATAAAGTTAGATTGCCTTATAATGTAGGAGCTTTCCCGCAAGCCATAGCAATCGAGGCTATCAAAAATAAAAGAATTATTGAAGAACATATACGGTTGATAACAAAAGAAAGGGAAAGACTTTTTAGTGAATTAAGCACTATAGAGGGGATAAAGCCTTATCCCTCTGAGGCTAATTTTATACTCTTTAAAGTTAAGGATGCCTTAGAAGTATATAAAAAACTAATTGAAATGGGGATTCTCGTAAGATATATGGGCAATGTCGTCAGAGACTCTTTGAGGGTTACAATTGGAACACCTGAAGAAAACAATATTTTTATCGAATCTATGAAAATATCATTAAAAAGCTTTGAAGCCAACTCAAAAAGAAAGAGGTTAAAATGAAAAGGCATGTGACCTATGAGAGAAGAACTAACGAAACGGACATACGCGTTGAACTAAATCTTGATGGCACAGGAGATTATGAGATAGATACCTCTATTCCTTTTCTTGACCACATGCTCAGCCTTTTTTCATTTCACGGCTCTATAGATCTTAAGATAAAGGCAACGGGTGATATATATATTGACTATCACCATCTAATGGAAGACTTAGGCATTGCTCTTGGGGAAGCTGTAAAAAAGGCTTTAGGGGATAAAAGAGGTATTACAAGATATGGAGAAGCTACTATACCGATGGATGAAAGCCTCTCTCAGGTTGTGATAGATATTAGTGGTCGGCCTTATTTGGTCTACAAAGTTAAATCTAAAATTAAAACTCTTAAAGATCTCCATGTATCTCTTTTTGAAGATTTTTTCCGGGCATTTAGCAATCATTCATTAATTAATCTCCATATAATCTTACATTATGGAAGGGATGTCCATCATATTTTTGAATCAATCTTCAAAGCTTTTGGAAGATCCTTGCAAGTCGCCGTTTCCTTAGATAAAAAAAGAATTGAAGTTCCCTCAACAAAAGGGAAACTATGAACTTAAAAGATATACTTTTGTAAATAAGTAATTTTTATTATATCCCTTAAGAGCGATATTTTATATATGGAAAGCTTTTTAAAGTCTGGTTCTATAAAAGTTGCCACAGTAATTGGTATACCTATAAAGATTCACTTTTCTTGGTTGGTGATTTTTGCATTGATTTCATGGTCTCTTTCAACTTTTTATTTTCCACCAGCAAACCCTTTTCTTTCACCTTTAACTTATTGGACTTTTGGTATTATAGCTTCCGCTATGCTTTTCCTTTCAGTAGTAATACATGAACTCGCTCATTCATATGTTGCATTAAAATACAAAATACCAATAATCAACATAACCCTTTTCATCTTCGGTGGAGTTGCTCAAATGAAGGGTGAACCTTCTAATCCTGATGCGGAGATCAAAATTGCTCTTGCAGGTCCTTTCACCAGCTTTTTTCTTGCTTTAGTTTTTTTTATCGCTTTTCTGCTTTTTGAGAACCCATTAACTAAAGCTCTTTTTCGCTATCTTGCCCAGTTAAATCTAATTTTAGGTGCTTTCAATCTTATTCCTGGATTCCCTATGGATGGTGGGAGGATAGTGAGAGCTTATCTCTGGAATAAGACTAAAGACTTCTTTCATGCTACTCGTAAAGCTTCAGCCTATGGGCAAAAGATTGCCTTACTTTTCATAATAGTAGGCCTTTTGTCACTCTTTGCAGGATTCACTACAGGTTTATGGCTTGTTTTGGTAGGATGGTTTATATACTCTGCTGCTCAAACGAGCTATCAACAAGCAAGTCTTGAAGAAACTCTTAACGGTGTCAGGGTTAAAGATATAATGGTCAAAGAGATTATATCGCTACCCCCAGCTATGACTGTAGAAACAGCTGTTTATGATTACTTTTTGAGATATGGCTTCGGTGGTTTCCCCCTTATGGATGGCGAAAAATTATATGGTTTTGTCACCTTAAAGGAGATAAAAGATGTCCCCAGAGAGAGATGGAGGGATGTTAAGCTGTCAGAAATTTATAAACCGATTAATAAGAGTCTTGAGATCTCAGAAAAAGATTCAGCTTTAACAGCCCTTGAAGTGATGATAAATGAAGATGCTGGGAGATTAATTGTCAAAGAAGGTGATAAAATAACAGGGTTGATCACCAGAAATGGGATTGCACAGTATGTACAATTAATGAGCAAATAAGAACAATGCCTGAAAAAAGTCTGAGAGTAATACTCTTAAAATATACACCAGAACCAGAAGAGACTATAGCAATGGCTTCAAAGCTCTGTTATAGCCCTATCGATATCCTAACCCTTAGGGAGAAGATACTTGAGAAGAATCAGAAAACATTTATAGAAAAGCTTATGAAGATGGGACATTTGAGTCCTATAGAGCATTCATCTTTTACTTTTGCCATTGAAGGCATCTCAAGAGTTTGTTCTCATCAGCTGGTAAGGCATAGAATTGCCTCTTACAGTCAGCAATCCCAACGATATGTGAGTATGGAGAGAGGGTTTGACTATATAATTCCCCCTTCTATTAGGGAAGATAAAGAATTAAAAGAGTATTTCATAAATTTCATGAAGGAATCTCAAAGAGCTTATAATCATATTGTTAGAAAACTTAACGAGAAAGGGATTAAGGGTGAACTGGCAAATCAGGATGCAAGGTTTGTTCTTCCAAATGCTTCTGAGACTAAGATAATAGTGACTATGAATGCTCGAGAACTATTACATTTTTTTAGGCAGAGATGTTGTAACAGAGCCCAATGGGAAATTAGACAGTTAGCCGAAGAGATGCTCTTTATTGTCAAAGAAATAGCACCTACTATTTTCGCAAAAGCAGGTCCGCCCTGTCTTTATGCTCCCTGCCCAGAAGGAGAGTATAGCTGTGGCAAAAGTGATGAAGTAAGAAAGAAATACAGAGTCACCTCTGAGAATATTTCTCACTCTTGATAATGATACGAGCTTTATAAAACTTACCCTTTAAAGTAAAGGAAATTCACTCCTGTAAAGTTACTTCTTCAAGCCACTTTAAATAATCTTCAGACCCCCTTATAATAGGAAGGGCGATTATCTCTGGAACAGTATAACTATGTAATTCTTTAACTCTTTTCATTAGCTTATCGAAAAGGTGGCTTCTGGTTTTAAGTATCAAAAATACTTCTTGATCGTCTTCAATAGTACCTTTCCAGCTATAGATTGACCTAATTCCCTTTAGGATGTTTACACAACCAGCGAGTTTTTCTTCAACGAGCGTTTTTGAGATCTTTATGGCCTCTTCATCATTAGGGACAGTAATAAATACAACTATCGAATTCATACTTTCCGTCTCCTTCCTACATTTAAATAAATGAAATCGATAGAAATATTCAATAAAAATTAATTATTAACCCTCTTCAAGTTTTAACCAATTAAAGCTTTTGATAATATAAAATCCAGCCAAAAAATATAAAAGCGAATTCCTTTATCTTTAACAAAGGAAAAGAAAGTTTTTTATAGCAAAAGTTTTACCTAAAGCTTGAAGTTCAAACTTCGTTTTAAAAAAGAGTTTTTTTAAAGCAATCAAAAAAGGCTTTGAGGAGACTTTTTCCCCAAATGTTTGTATGCTAACGTGGTTGCAAGCCTTCCCCTTGCAGTTCTCTCAATAAAGCCTTCCTGTAAAAGGTAGGGCTCATAAACATCTTCAATGGTTTCTTTATCCTCCCTCAGTGCTGCAGCAAGAGTCTCTATTCCTACAGGACCGCCATTGAATTTATCTATGAGGGTGTTAAGTAACTTTCTGTCAAGCTCATCCAGACCATAATTATCAATATCTAAGGAAGCTAAGGATTTTCTCGTAATATCTAAATCGATGATTCCATCACCTTTCACTTGAGCAAAATCCCTAACCCTCCTTAAAAGACGATTAGCAATTCGCGGGGTCCCCCTTGACCGTTTAGCAATCTCCAGAGCGGCTTCTTCTTCAATCTCGACTTTCAGAAGCCTTGAGGAACGATTTACTATTTGCATAAGTTCTTGAGGTGTGTAAAAATCTAATCTAAAAATCACTCCAAACCTATCTCTTAAAGGTGATGATAAAAGACCTGTTCTTGTAGTGGCGCCAATTAAAGTAAATCGTGGTAGATTGAGTTTTAAGGTTCTTGCATTAGGTCCCTGCCCTATAATTACATCCAAGGTAAAATCCTCCATAGCAGGATATAGAACCTCTTCTACAGCTCGTGGCATTCTATGAATTTCATCGATAAAAAGTATGTCCCTATCTGATAGATTAGTTAATATTGCTGCTAAGTCTCCAACCCTTTCTAAGACAGGTCCTGATGTTGCTTTTATATTGACTACTAATTCGTTAGCAATAATAGTTGATAGAGTGGTTTTACCTAACCCTGGTGGTCCACAAAAGAGAATATGATCGAGGGGCTCTTTTCTCATCCGTGCAGCTTTTATAAAAACTTTCAAATTTTGCTTTACCCGATCTTGACCAATAAACTCATCTAAAATTTTTGGTCTAAGAGTAGTTTCCGATAATAGCTCTTCCTGCTGTAATTGAGGGGTAGAAGGGCTTATTTTTTTGTCTTCTTTTCGCATTGGCTTTAAAATCTTTTTAATTTTATTTCATTATAAAACACTTTGAAAAGCCTCTTTTTAATAGATCAAAGGTGCGTTCGTTTACTATTCAATCTTTAGTCAGAACTTTTAGAGCCTCTTTCAGGAGACTCTCAATATCTCTAACTCCTCTACTATAAACCTTTTCAAGAGCTTCTTGTGCTACATTCTTTTTATACCCTAGATTCAACAGAGCTGATAAAGTATCCTCAAAAATAGGATCTCTTTCTTTTTTGGATATAGATGGGAGTTTCTCTCTAAGTTCTAATATAAGCCTTTGAGCAGTCTTTTTACCAAGCCCAGGAACTCGACATAAGAGGGCTATATCTTCATTCTGTAATGCCTTCTGGAAGTCATTAAGGGATAAAGTTGATATTAGATTAAGGGCAATCCTGGGTCCTATACCTGTAATGCCAATGAGAGTAGTAAAGATTCTTTTTTCTTCTTCTGTGGTAAATCCAAAAAGCAAAAGAGCATCATCTCTGACATATGTATGGATGTGTAAAAAAATCTCTTCATTAATATCTTTAATCTGAGAATACAAAGATAATGGCACAAAGACAAGGTATCCTATGCCACCGACATCTATCACTATGCTATCAGGTTTCTTAAATAATATTTTGCCTCTTAAGGTAGCTATCATTAATCTTTTTAAGATTTAATAAAAGAGGGTTTATCCTGTAAGAACTTTTGATGGTTCGCATGACAGAGAGCAAGTGCAATAGCATCAGCACTATCTTTTGAGAGCGTATTTTTAATCTTTAATATTTCTTTAACCATCTTTTGAATCTGGTTCTTATCAGCTTTTCCATACCCAACAACTGCCTTTTTTACCTCAAGAGCACTATATTCGTAAATGGGGATTTGAGCTAATGCAGCAGAAAGAATCACTATGCCTCTAATATAACCTAAGCTCAAGGCAGCCTTAGGTGCTTTTGCAAAAAAGACCTTTTCTACAACGATTTCATCAGGTTTAAGTTCTGAAATAATCTCACCTAAGGATAAGAAAATCTCTTTAACTCTACAGGGAAGCTCTTTTTTAGGAGACACCTTTATATTCCCTGAAGAAAGGTAAATAATATCTCTATAGTTAGTCTTCTGGATTAAGCCATACCCACATCTTATACTGCCAGGGTCTATCCCCAGTATTTTCATTTTTTATATAACCTCGATCATTTCGCTTTTTCTGGGAACATCAAATAATATTTCTTCAACCATTTGACACAACACATGTGCCAAAGTGATATGGGTTTCTTGAATCCTTGGAGTATTTTCAGAAGGAACAATGAAAGCTATGTCACTTCTTTTAGCGAGCTTATCCCCTTTTAGACCTGTAAAGGAGATTACTTTGATACCCTTTTTTTTAGCAACCTCAACAGCCTTTAAAACATTTCTTGAGTTCCCGCTTGTGCTAATTGCGATTGCTATATCACCTTTTTCAGCTAATGTTTTGAGTTGTCGAGCAAAAATCTCGGAGAAGTCATAGTCATTGGCAATAGAAGTCAGAACAGCCATATCTGTATTAAGACAAATGGCTGGTAGACCAGGGCGTTCTCTCTTAAAGCGATTGACAAACTCAGCGGCCATATGTGAAGCATCACAAGCGCTTCCACCATTGCCAAAAAGTATAAGCTTTTTACCTTCATTGAAAGCTTCTGCAATTAATTTTGAGACTTCTTCAATTAGTGTAGCATTTTCTTCTATAAATTTTTTTTTAACCTCTATGCTCTCTTCAAAGGCTTTCAAAATCTTCTTTTGCATTGTTAAAATGTTTTTTTCTAAAGCTATTTCAGAATTATAAAAAGCATCAAGGTAGTATAGATCTGTTTATGAGATAATGTAATTTGTTTAAGGCATTAATATAAGCTTTGGCAGAAGCGACAATTATGTCTGTATCTGCTCCTAACCCTCTAACTTTCTTTCCGTCTTCTTCAAGGGCAACGGTTACCTCACCCAGGGCATCTGTGCCACCAGTGATACCTTTTACTTCAAATTTTAGCAATTTACTCTTAGTCTTTGTAATGGCTGTGATAGCCTTGTATGTCGCATCAACAGGCCCGTCTCCTGTATCAGTTGCCTCGATAATCTCATTGTTTACTTCTAGCTTAACAGAAGCTTTAGGTTTTACATTTATTCCGCAAGTTACGAACAAATCGACCAGCTTATAAAACTCCTTTGTCTTTAATATTTCTGTGGAAATAAGCAGTTCTATATCTTCATCAAATATCTGTTTCTTCTGATCAGCCAGATATTTAAATTTTTTAAATGCAATTTCTATCTCTTCAGCAGTAAGATTATAACCCAGTTCGCGAAGCCTCGTCTTAAAAGCGTGTCTTCCTGAATGTTTGCCAAGCACCAATTCTGTTTTTTGGAGTCCTATATCTTCTGGTCTAATTATCTCGTAAGTCATCTTTTCCTTAAGTAACCCATCTTGATGTATCCCTGACTCGTGAGAGAAGGCATTAGCCCCAACTATTGCTTTATTTGGCTGAACAGGTATCCCTGTTATTCTTGAGACTAACCTGCTCGTCCTAATTATCTCCCTCGTATTTATATTTGTCTCAACATTATAAAAATCTCTGCGGGTCTTTAAATTCATAACAACTTCTTCCATTGAGCAATTACCTGCTCTTTCTCCTATGCCGTTAATGGTGCATTCCACTTGGCCAGCTCCATTTATTATTGCAGCAAGAGAATTTGCAACTGCTAAGCCGAGATCATTATGACAATGAACAGATATTGTTGCTCTATCTCCTATCTTTTCTTTAATGGTCTTAATCAGGTTGCCAAACTCAAAGGGCAGAGTATATCCAACTGTATCAGGTATGTTTACTGTTGTGGCTCCAGCTTCTATAACAGCATCTATTACTTCAAGAAGATATGATATATCTGTTCTTGTTGCATCCATTGGAGAAAACTCAACATCTTCGACAAAGCTTCGAGCAAATTTAACCATCTCTATGGAGCGTTTCAATGCTTCTTCTCTACTTATTCTATACTGGTATTTGAGGTGAATATCTGATGTAGAGTGGAAAGTATG
>FMJZ01018862.1_pt1 | contig 11818 bp, 12 predicted proteins | sample 1987881 | NCBI WGS metagenome assembly FMJZ01 (sample SAMEA4378227, study PRJEB15110) | soil metagenome | biome: soil; feature: Field; material: Soil | place: India | collected 2015-03-11 | depth 0 m | reverse complement strand
CTGAAGGCTGAGCTGCTGGTGCTCCCGCGCGATCCCTCTCAAGAAGAGCCGCGAGCGCTCCAGTCAGCACAGATCATCAAGAACGGCAAAGTCTTGAAAAATTTCAGTCTCGGCGAAGATCGCGCTGTCATCACATTGGCAGATAAGCCCACAGAGAAGAGCTGGTACGTTGTGCGCGTTGTAGCCGACGACGGCGATCAAGCGTATACAAATCCGATCTGGGTGGAGGTACGCTAGGCTGCCCAAGATCCAACTAGCTAAGCGACGACGATGCGCGCGTCCACGACGCGTGCCCCGCGTCCTTTCTCCAAGACTATCAAGGGGTTAATATCCAACTCGACGATCTCTTCTAGCTGGGTAGCAAGCTGCGACAGCCGTGCCAGACACTCAGCGATGGCGTCTATATCTGACGGGAGCTCGCCACGAAAGCCCTCTAAGATCTTAAAACCTCGAACCTGCCGAATCATCCTCTGGATACCAAGCTCCCGCACCGGTGCCAGCCGGAACGTCACATCGCGCAGTGCCTCGACGTAGATACCCCCAAGCCCAAACATCAGCAGCGGGCCAAAGAGCGGATCGCGCTTCAGTCCCAGAATCGTCTCTTTGCCCCCTCTGAGGAATTCTTGCACGAAGACCCCCACGATCCGTGCGTTGGGCTTGGCTTGCGTGACATCAGCGAGCATCTGGCGATAGCTCTCGCGCAGCTCAGTGTCGCTGTGAATATTAAGCTTGACGCCTCCAACGTCAACTTTATGAGCGATATCAGGCGAGACGATCTTGAGCACCACAGGGTAGCCGATCTCGTGCGCGGCTTGGAGCGCTTCTGCTTCAGACTGAGCTAGGCGATATTTCAGCATGGGGAAGCCGTAGGCTTTTACGAGATCATGGGCTTCTGGTTCGAGTAAGAGTCTGCGCCCATTGCGCTTGGCATGAGCGATGATCGCGCGCGCCTGCTCGATCTGGACGTCTGGGAAGACCTTGTACTCAGTGCGCGGACGATGTACCCAGTCGTGATAGCGGGCCATCGCGGCCAGTGCCCGCGCCGCGCGCTCAGGGAAGCTGTAAGTGGGGATGGTGATCGTCTCTAAGATCTCTAGAGCGGGCCGAGCATCAGTGATGGCCATCAAGCACGCGAGCACGGGTTTTGCGCTTTGGGTCTCTTGCACCGCGCGCACTATATTTTTGGCGATGTTCTCCAAGCTCATCAAGATATGGGGCGCAGCGATGACTATGACGCCGTCCACGTTGGGATCGGCTAAGACGGTGCGCACGACCGTCTCGTAGCGCAGCTCGTTGGGTTCACCAGTCATGTCCACGGGGTTGGTAACGTTGACCGTCGGCGGCAGAAGCTCCCGAAGCTCTCTCGCTGTCTCTTCGGAGAACAAAGCGAGCTGAAGCCCGTAGCGCACGGCAGCGTCTGTCGCTAAGATCCCCGCGCCGCCAGCGTTGGTGACAATAGCGAGACGATTGCCCTTGGGCAGGGGCTGCTGCGCAAATGCTATAGCGTAGTCAAACAGCTCTTCAATGGTTTCGACCCTGAGCACGCCCGACTGCATGAAGACCGAGTCATAGACTTCATCGGAACCAGCGAGCGCTCCGGTGTGCGATGTTGCGGCTTTAGCCCCCTCGAGGGTGCGCCCGGATTTGATAGCTAATATGGGGATCTTCTTGGGGCGCTCGCTGGTGATCTCTGTCGCCAATCTATGAAATTCTCGGGGGTCTTCGAGGTCTTCGACGTAGAGCAAGATGACGTCGCTAAGCGGGTCGTCTTTTAAGTATTCTAAGAGATGATTTTCGTGGAGGTCGGCTTTGTTTCCAATCGAGATGAATTTTGAAAGCCCGATCTTCTGGCGCTGGGCGTATTCGAGCGCCGCGACGCCGAGAGCGCCGCTTTGCGAGATAAACGCGATATTGCCTTGGCGGGGCATCCCTGGGGCAAAGGTTGCGTTGAGCGAGACGTTCGGGTCAGTATTGATAATTCCCAGACAGTTTGGCCCTAGGAGCGCGATCCTGTAGCGCCGCGCGATCTGTTGGAGCTCGGCTTCGCGTTTGGCGCCCTCTTCGCCGATCTCTTTGAAGCCCGCGCTGATGATGATCGCGGCGCGCACGCCCTTGCGCCCACATTCGTCTAAGACGCTCGCGACGGCGGCCGCGGGCACGATGATCACGGCTAAGTCGATCTCGTCGGGGATATCGAGCACGGACGGATAGGCTTTGACGCCCATGATACTATGCGCTTTAGGGTTAACCGGGTAGACGACGCCGGTGTAGCCAGAGAAGAGAATATTCTTGAAGACGACTCTTCCCAAACTATCGGGCTTGGTGGACGCGCCGATGACAGTTACAGACTTGGGGGCAAAGAGCGCTTCGAGGGTCTCTCGTGTATGGGCAGTCATACTTTATATAATCTCAAAGAGAGATAGGCTATGCAAGTTGACAGATTCTCCCGGTCTCGTTATCTTAAACTTGGTGACCAGCGATGGCGCAGATGCGCTCGCTCTTCGATGAGCCAGCGAAAGCTCCAACAGTCTTGACGTTTGAAGAGGCGCAGCGCCAAGCCCAGACGTGCACGAAGTGCCGACTCCATCAGAGCCGAACGCACGTGGTCTTCGGCGAGGGCAGCGCTAAGTCCCCCGTCATGTTTATTGGCGAAGGCCCAGGAGAAGTCGAAGACTCTACCGGCCGGCCGTTCGTCGGCCCCGCGGGCCAGAAGCTCACAGAAATTCTAGAATCTGTGGGAATCGCGCGAGAGAACGTCTATATTACCAATATGGTTTTGTGCCGTCCCCCCGGCAATCGCACACCCCAAAAAGACGAGATCGAGACGTGTTGGCCCTATTTAGAGGCGAAAATCAAACACATCAAGCCCAAGATCATCGTCGCGTTGGGCAACGTCCCGGCTCAGTACTTCCTTAAGACGACCGAGGGGATCACAACGCTGCGCGGGAGGTTCTTCCCCTGGCGCGATGGGATAGAGATTTACTGCATGTTTCATCCGAGTTATCTGTTGCGGAACCCCTCGCGCGAGCCAGGCAGCCCAAAGTACTTAACTTGGCAAGACATCAAGAAGCTGAAGGAGCGCCTCAATGGGCTTCTCTAGCTTGACCGAACCCGAACGCCGCGCCCGCGTCGAAGAAGCCCTCAGACGGGGCGAGGAGTTGCGCAAAGCCAAAGAGTATGACCAGGGCATTGATATTCTCGTCGAAGCTCTTCAGTATGGTGTCGAGAAGGCCAAGATCTACTTTCGCTTGGGCAATATCTATTTTGACGCGGGCAAGCTCGATCACGCTGAGTATGCCTACCGGCGCGCCATTGACATAGATCCTACACACGTGAACGCCCATCACAATCTGAGCGTGGTGCTGCGCAAGCAGGGTAAGCTCTCCGACGCGATTCGCATGAAACGCCATGCGGAGCGCCTCGCGATGCAGTACCCGCAGCAAGTGCAGTTGACCCCGGAGCAGATCGAGCACGCCAGACGCTTGGCACGCCGGTGGATGATCGGGATTGGGATTGTCGTCGGAATCATTATAGTGGGGCTGATTGTGCTCAATCTACTCTTCTAGCGTATATACCGTGACGTTTCGATAGGCCATGGCTCACCGTGAGGCGTGGCACGGGCCTCCTCTACCGGCGCGATACACTCTGGCCCGTCATTCGTTGGTAAGTTCACCGCCGACGAGACGCCAAAGAGCTCTAATGCTTCAGCTCGATACGGGCGCAAGACGCGCTCCAACTCAGCGCGTGCTTTCGGCGACGGATCGAGCCATAGTTCTTCTAAATCTCTGGGCACAATCACCGGCATGCGATTGTGAATCGGCTTGATGAGCTCGTTCGGCTCCGTCGTGATGATCGTGCACGTCTTGAGGGTTTGCCCCTCAGGGGAGTTCCAAGTCTCCCATAAGCCCGCAAACCCAAACGGCTCCTTTGATTTGAAACGCACGTAGACTGGGATCTTCTTGCCCTGGGGCGTCTGGCGCCACTCGTAAAAGCCGTCAGCGAGAATTAAACAGCGCCGTCGGCGCACGGCGTCGCGAAAGCTTGGCTTCTCCCAAAGCGTCTCTGCGCGAGCATTAATTAATCGCTGTGCGATTTTGGGGTCCTTGGCCCAGTGAGGGATCAAGCCCCAACGGAAGCCCTCTAAGCGCCGACCTTGGGCGTCTAAGATCAGCGCAAGAATCTCTTGCGTCGGGGCGATGTTGTATCTGGGCTTATACTGTGCGGGCAGGGGCACGCCAAAGCGTGCTTCGATCTGTTCAGCACTTAACGTGAGGGTGAATCGCCCGCACATAATCTGTCATGGGGGAGGGAACGTCCGCCCTTCAAGCTCTTCAATCCGTCGTCGAACTTCTTCGGGGATCGGCGCTCTGCGCAGCTCGCGATAGTTGTAAGAGACAATGACCCCGTCGCCCTCAGCTGCGATCTTCTGGAGCTTCTGACTGAAAATTTTAAACTGCATCGTGAAGCGATCTGTGCCCATCTCTGAGACTCTAATGCCGACAAAAATTCTGTCTGGGTAGCTCAGAGGTCGCTTGAACTCGCAGCGTGCCGACGCTAAGATTGGGCCGACCCCGGTGGTCTGCATTGTCTCGACGTGCCCGACCCTCTCCAGATACGCGATGCGCGCGCTCTCGAAGTATCGAAAGTACGCAACGTTGTTGACGTGATTGAACGCGTCCATCTCGCCCCACTGGACGGGCAGCTCGATAACGACGGGAAAACCATCTAGCTCAGAGATGAGGTTCTTAACGGCGCTCATGATGGTGGGCGCTAGAGGATTCGAACCTCTGGCCTTCCGCGTGTAAGGCGGACGCTCTCCCACTGAGCTAAGCGCCCATCAGTTCCCAGTTGAACTGAATAACTGTTATTGTCCCATCCGAACTGTCATCACGGGGACTTTCGATAATCGCACGACTTCTTCTGTTACGCTCCCCAAGAGCACTCGGTCGAGCCCACGACGCCCGTGCGTCCCCATGACGATTAAATCTATCTTCGCTTCGTCCACGAAGTCTAAGATCGCTTTTGCAGGCATGCCCGTCCGCAACACCGTCTCGACTTCTGCAACCCCAGACTGACGAATCACTTCTGCGGCTTTCTCCAACACGCGTTGTCCTTCTTGCTGCATCGCTTCAATGATCTGCTTCTCGGCGACGTTCGCGTATTCAAAAAGCAGCGCAGGGGGCTCGACCACAAGGAGCAAGTAGACCTTGGCGTCGAACGCCAACGCAATCGCCGTCGCGCAATTTATAGCCTTCTCGACCCCGCGCGACCCGTCCGTCGGTACTAGAATCTTCTTAAACATGGTGGGCTCTCCCCTTGGAGCCTTAGATCTTACAGCAAATTCTCGATCGTCTCCACAGGCAGCGGCGCAGCAAGCTCCTCCAAGCCCTCGGGATCTACAATCACGATCTTGCGCCGCTTCAAAGAGATCAGCCCCTTCTCTTCAAATTCCCCCAAAGTACGAATAGCTGTCTCTGTGGAGATCCCGGCCATCTCGGCTAGATCCGTGCGACTGATGGGGGGCTGAATCTCCCTGCCGCTCGCCTCTGTTCCGTACTTTTCCGCTAAAGCCAGCAACAGCCGCGCGAGACGAGCCCGACAGCTCTCATACGCCGTCTCGATGAGCTTCGCTTGAAACCCTTGCAATTCCCGAGCGACTTTTTCCGCAAGCCGCAGCGCAACCATGGGATAGCGCTTGAGAAAATCCAAAAAATCTTCGCGCTTGAGAAAGCGCGCTCTTGTGGGCTCAATCGTCCGCGCTGAGGCCGTGTGCGTCCCCCCATCGAAGAGGTTCTCTTCGCCAAGCAGTTCTCCCGGTCCGACGATCTTCAGAATCTGTCGTTTGCCGGAAGGCCCTTGCTTGATGAGCTTGGCCTTCCCACTGCAGATGATGAAGAACCCGAACGCCGGCGTACCCTCATGGAAGATCGTCTCATCAGCTCCATACTCGACCGAGCGCATCAGTCTCTGAAGCTCCTGCTGCCCTTTCACCTCAAGCCCGGTGAAGATCCACGAACATCCAAGGCAGCCTTCGACTCCGCACAGCGGTGGACTCTTCAGGCGCTCGGTTCCCATCACCACGCGTTTGGAGGCCATGACGCTCCCATTGTAATCATTTGTCGGCCGTCACGCAACTCTATGAGCTAAGTCAACTAAGAGCCAGATCTTACGCCCCTCGAGGGCAACCCATCCTCGCCGCTCCAGATCGTGCAAGACCCTGCTGACGGTCTCGGGGGCTATGCCTACCAAAGCTGCCCACTCTTCACGGGAGAGCTTTAAGTCAATCATGACCCCCTGAGGGGTGCGCTCCCCAAAGCGCTCGGCTACTTCGACGAGCTTCTGTGTGAGGCGGGTGGCGCTCTCGACGTAGACCGTCTCTACTAGCGCTGCGCGCAATCTCCACAGTCGCGCGGAGAGCTTCTGCATCAGCCAGAGTAAGGTGCTGGGATGCTTAGCGAAGATCTTCTGGAGCGCGGATTGTTCTAGATAGGCGAGCCGGGTCTGGCGCAGAGCAGACGCAGACATAGTCTGCTCTGGCGCACTGAAGAGCTCTCCGATGCCTAAGACGTCTCCGGGGCCGCTCAGCCGAATGAATCGTAAGCAGCCCTCCGCAAAAGCAGCCTCCTTCACTATGCCCTCGAGGACAATATAGATACCGTTGACGCGATCGCCTTGGGCATAAAGTTGCGTCTCTGGCGGAAGGACCACCAGACGGGCCCTCTTGATCATAACTTTAGATGCCTGGGGGTCTATGCCCTCTAACCAGCGAGCGAGCTCTGCACCTCTAGTCATACTCTATAGCTTAGCTGCTCCCACCGCTCAGATGTTATGAGTGAGCTCAACTTATAATATGGGATGAATCAAGATAAAACTTGACTTCGATCAAACAGCGAGGTGGGACATCAGTGCTGGGCGAGCACGTTAGTAACATCCGTTACATACTTCTCAGAGGGTCTTGTTTTATAATAGGCCGAATCACAGAGGTTGGCCTTGTATCTAAAAGCGAGGTGACACGCCAATGCGTATTCTTGCCCGTATTCTTGGGTTTGTGCTCTTAGTTGGGCTGGGAATGGCTTGGGGAGCTGGACTTCACGCCACTAGCGCGAGCTCATCGGTGATCTTTGTCGACTGTACCTTGCCTGTCGAGACCCCTGGAAACTATAAGACTCTCACGGCTGCGTTGCAGTGGGCCCGCGAGAGCCGTCAGAAACCGCGCTCGGAATTTGGTGCAGTGATCGTTGCCCCCTGCACTTACCAGGAGAGCCTGACGGGAGAGAACGCTATTGATGTCAAGGGGCTCCAATGGATCTCCCGTGCAGGACGCGATAAGACCAAAATTATCGGGGCTATAGAGATCGTTGCCAAGAACGTGCTCTTTGTGGGCTTCGACGTCGACGCCAATCAAGCCGAAAATGCCTTGTCGATTAAGGAAGATTTTATCGCAGTCTCGAATAGTAAATTTCACAGCGCTGCCGGGGCAGGAATCTTGGTCACTCGTGGCGCTGAGAGCGTGATTCTGTTGCGCAACGAGATTTTCAATAACGGTGGTGAGGGCGTCAAGATTGACGAATCCAGTGCCAACCTCAGACTTGAAGAGAACAAGATCCGCGGCAACGGCAGCATCGGTGTCTTCGTCGGAGTTAACAGTGACCGCGCCGTCATCAGCCGCAATGAGATCATCTTAAACAGGGGGGAAGGGGTCTTCGTCACGGACAACGATGGCGTGGAGATCTCCAACAACGAGCTCGCTAATAACGCTATGGACGGCATCAAATTAGACGGAGCCAACGGCGCTGTAATGCTGAGAAATAGGATCAGCGCCAGTGGTGTCTACGGTATCACCGTCCAGGCGTCTGATAACAATGAGATCCGCGAGAACGAGCTCTTCAATAACAGTGCCGGGGGGATCGCCCTCAAAGAAGGGGAGCGCTCTGCCAAGCGCAACACCATCCAAGGGAATACTATCTATAACAACGCTCGCGCCGGGGCGGAAGGGATCTTGCTCTCCGGAGATGTCAGCGGCAACGTCTTCCTCAAAAATTCTATTCTCAATAACAGCTTTGGGGTGAGGCTTGTCGCTCAAGAATCGGGCCGCGCCCCAAGCAATAACACTTTTCAAGAGAACTCGATCAAGGAGAACCACGAAGATGGCGTCTCCATCCAACAGAGCGATGGGCGCAATACGTTCCGTTCAAATGAGATCTCCGGCAACAACGGCTACGGAGTCTCTATAGCTGAGGGGGCGCGCAATGATTCGTTCGTCAACAACGTGATTAAAGACAACGGCCAGCACGGAGTGATGATCGCGAAGGCATCGCGCCATACTCTGAGAGAGAATCAGATACTCTCCAACGGCGAAGCCGGGATCTTTCTCGATGGCGCGCAGGGTATTCTCGTACAGCTCAACGAGATCCGCCAGAACGAGCGCGAGGGCGTTAAACTCATTGGCGCTGCGAATACTGATCTCATTGCGAATACTGTGGAATCGAACGGCTGGCACGGGCTCTTTGCTCAGGGGGCTACAGATCTTGACGCTCGCCAGAATACGATCTCTGGGAACTATGGAGCCGGCGTCTTCTTGGTAGAGACAACTGCCGTCAGCTTCGACCACAACAAAGTGCAGCAGAACACCCATGGGGGCTTAGATCTTGGCGCAGCGACTAGTGAAATCGATATAGAATTCAACGACATTGTGAGCAATACCCAGTTTGGGCTGCGCCTTGCAGGCGGGCTCGATGAGACGACGATCCGAGCTGACCGCAACTGGTGGGGCGACCCCAGCGGGCCGTCGGGGGCCTTTGAGGGGCGGGGGAACCCCGTGATGGGGATTCGGCTCAACCGAGACTGCACGGCTGAGGGAACAGTGCTCGGCCGCAGTCCGTGCCCGATTATCTTGCCGTGGCTGCTGGCCCCAACGGCAGAGTTGGTCGAGAATTCCGTCACGGGCTGGATCTTCAGAAAGTTTGGCAACGGCCGCGCAGAATTCGACGCGACCAGCACAGCAAGCGTCTATTTGAGGTTCTATAATGTCGATGCCAACTCTGATAGCGCGGTCATCGTCGCGCGGTACCGCAATGGCTTCCCGCCGCAGCGAACGCTCTTGGAGAACCCTGTGAAGGTCGTGAGCGTCCTAGCGAGTGGTATAAGGGCGGGGATCGCTCAGATCGAAGTGGAGTACACTGACGCGGAGATCAAGGGCATAGACGAGAGCAAGCTCTGCTTGCTCTACTTTGATTATAGCACAGGCGGTTGGAAGCGTCTGGAGTGTTTTGTCAAGACCCAAGCGAATATTGTGACGGCGGAGATCCCTATCTCGATGCTTAAGGCCGCACTGCCGATCGCCTTAGCTACAGGAGCCGTAAAATAACAAAAAAAATCACTCTCACCCCTCTTCAGGGGTGAGGGGACGCTTGCTAGAGGAGGAACGAGGCATGAACCTGTGCGCTGAAGAACTAAGTACACTCGCCCGCACTGAGGCGACCGCGACAGCTCTGAAATTTCTCGACTTGATGATTGGAGGGTTTGACTCCGAAGCAATCGAGCTCACTGTGCCCCTTCTCAAGCCCAATACCCAAGTCTTCGTCTTTGTGCGCGAAGGGGGACGCTGGGTAGAGCTCGAGGGCTGTGTCAAGCAGCATGAAGGAAAGCTCCAGCTGACGTTACCGGCAGGGCCGCTGCGGCACATTGCTGTAGCGTTTGTGCCCGGGGGAAGCTGAGCGTACTCTTAAGCTCAAATCTTGCGAGCTCGGCGACTTCGGTCGTCGGGCTTTTTTTTGTATAATTATCGTATGTTCGTGCTGAAGAATTTCGTGCTCGCTCTCGTGTCGGTGCTGGACTGGGCGATCACGATCTATATCTGGATTGTGATCATTCGCGCGTTGATCAGTTGGGTGCAGCCTAATCCCTATAACCCCATTGTGCAGTTTTTACACGCAGTGACTGAACCGTTGCTCGCGCCCATTCGATATTATCTATTGCGCTATATGCCTGTGGGGCTCGATCTGTCCCCGATGGTGCTGATTCTGCTGCTCGTGCTCATTCAGAAATTTTCCATCCCAACGCTGATGGAATTAGCCCTGCGATTGCGGTGACATGGTTCGTCCCGAGGAGTTCATGCGTCGAGCGTTAGAGCTGGCTGAGCGCGGCGCTGGCTGGACCAGCCCTAATCCCATGGTCGGGGCTGTGATCGTCAAAGAAGATACTATTATAAGCGAGAGCTGGCATGAGGAGTTCGGCGGCCCACATGCTGAGTTTTTAGCTCTGCAGCGGGTGGGAGCGCTCGCCCGCTGCGCTGATCTCTACTTAAATTTAGAGCCGTGCGTGGCTGCCCCAGGCAAACGCAATCCCCCTTGCGCCGACGAGATCATCCGGGCGGGAATTAAGAGAGTTTTTGTGGCTCTCCGTGATCCCGACCCACGCATCAGCGGCAAGGGCATTGAAGCCCTGCATGGCGCGGGCATTGAAGTCATCGAGGGGCTTTTAGAAAAAGAAGCCCGCAAGCTCAACGAGATCTATCTTAAATTTAAAACAACGGGTCTACCCTTCATTACGCTCAAGATGGCTGTGACCGCCGACGGAAAGATCGCCACCCGCACTGGGGATTCCCAATGGATCTCTTCACCGGGATCGTTAGAATTTGCGCACGAGCTGCGCCATCGCCATCGCGCGATCCTCGTCGGCATTGAGACGGTCCTTGCCGATGACCCGCAGCTGACGGCACGCTTAGAGAAAAAGACACGCAACCCCATTCGCATCGTGCTCGACTCTCGCGGGCGCATCCCCCTTGATGCTGCAGTCGTGCGCTCAGCGCATCAGATACGAACAATTCTCGCGACTACAGACGCGATCTCGGCTAAGAAAGAGCGTGCTCTGCAGCACGCTCACGTCGAAGTCTGGAAGCTGCCTGCCCGCGATGGGCGCGTCGATCCCTGTGCCGTGATAGAGAAGCTCGCGCAGGAACAGATAGACAGCGTGCTCATCGAAGGGGGAGCCGAGATCGCCTGGAGCTTCTTAAGTCAAAGACTGATAGACAAGATTCTCTTTGTGATCGCGCCCAAGATCGTCGGCGGGCGGGCCGCCCCTGGCCCCGTCGGCGGCATCGGGGTTGAACGCTTAAGCAATGCAATTCAGCTTAAAGAGATTACAATCTCTCGGCTCGATGGGGACGTGCTCTACGAAGCCTACCTATAAACACCTACACCCAGTGTAATGCGTATTACTGATATTCCTGATACTGATGAGGCTAAGCTTAGAGCAGTTAACCCGGATAGCACTATCAAGTGGGAGGTAGAGTTCGAGGGCTCCCCTAATTCGCCACTTGCCCTTCAGCAGGACTTCGTCTACGTTGGCGGAAGCTTGTACGCGATCGGGCCTATGCCTCCAGCAATTACCCTCCAGAAGACTGCCGTTGATCTCAACGGCTTGCCCTTGAAGCAGGGCGACATCATAGAATACAACATTGTGATCACCAACAACGGCGGTCCCCATGGGGACAATCCTGGGCATGAGTTTGAAGATCGCATTCCCACCAATACGCTCTACATAGAGGGCTCCGCCTCGGCCTCCTCAGGCACGATCAGTTTTGCCTCGGCCACTGGTCGGATCGTGTGGGATGGCAGCCTCGAGCCAGGCGCCAGCGTCACGTTGAAGTTCCAAGTGCGAGCGATGCGACGCGGTGGGCTAGGGCCTCTGAGTCAGGCCCCCTTCTTCTGGGGCAGCTTAATGACCCTAGGGCTCGTCGTAGGGCTCGTGGGCATGCGCAATCGCCGCGCTCTGTTGATCGGGCTGTTGCTTGGTGCCTCGTTGCTTGTGTTCAACG
>FMJZ01013306.1_pt1 | contig 11839 bp, 10 predicted proteins | sample 1987881 | NCBI WGS metagenome assembly FMJZ01 (sample SAMEA4378227, study PRJEB15110) | soil metagenome | biome: soil; feature: Field; material: Soil | place: India | collected 2015-03-11 | depth 0 m | reverse complement strand
AAAGTATAACTACATCAGGATCACGCATCCTATAGATAAGGCCAGGAAACTGCTCTGGTTCATACATTGTTCTTTCTAGTGCTGTTACTGCGTGTTCGAGGTCTATTCTTCCGGGGAGTGTTGCTGATGCTACGATGTTTTGTACTGTGATTTGTGGTTTTGTTTTTTGGATTATTTTTTTGTTTTTGAGTTCTCTTACTATTTTATGGACTGCTTCGTGTGCTTGTTTTTCGCTTTTTGCTCCTGTTGACACCATTTTTCCTGAGCTGAATATGAGTGTTGCTGTTTTTGGTTTTTCGAGTCTGAATACTAGTCCGGGGAACTGGTCTGGCTTGTATTCTACGTTTTCGAAGTTTTTGACTATCGTGTTTAGGTCTATTCTTTGGTCGAGTATTACTGATGCTACTACGTTTTGGATTTCTACTATTGGTTTTTCCCCGGGTTTTGCCGTTTCTGCTTGCATTTCTCCCCCTTTATAAAGGGGGTTGGGCAAGTATTTAAATATTGGTTTTCCCGCCTTCTCCTGCTTTAAGGGCTTTGGGGCTTTTTAATGGTGCTTTTTCAGCCTTAAGGAGGAAGGAACGTTAGGGTATCGGCGCTCGATAAGGCTCGCCGCACGCATGGGGCGGATACCGGTGTTTCTTCCTCCAGTACGAATAATGGTCCGACCCTGTAAGAGGCCTTCGGTATATTGGAATTCCGTAAAGTAACATTTTTATAACCATTTGGAAAAATACATGCTGTATGCCGTGGGTCGGCGAGGTCAAAGAATTCGCCAGAGCGCTCAGGGTTGAAGCCGGGTTATTATTACACGAGGAGCTTCAAAGGCAGACATTGAGAGCCATCTATTTGAATTCAAAGCTCAGGGGAATAACCCTTCACGGCGGCACTGCGCTTAGGATGGTGTATGGTTCTCCGCGGTTCTCCTTGGACCTGGACTTTACAGGAAATCCGTCGTTGGGTTTGTCGGATTTGCCGAGAGAACTCGTTAGTTCGATCAAGCTGTTTGAAAGATTAATGGATTTTAACGTTGGATTCACAGCCAAAAAAATCCTGAGTAACAAGCATGATTTCTTGAGGTTCAACCTGGATTTTACCGTAGCTGAGGTGAGGAAGAGGTTTAAGGTTAAGGTGGAGCTTTTGGAGAAGGGTTTTAACAGAGGGGTACGCAAAGAGCTCAACATTAGGTATCCTGTCCCGACCATTATTTACGTGAAGACGAAGGAGCTTTCAGATATATTGGTGGATAAGGTCTGCGCTATAGCTGGGAGAAGCCACGCTCTGCCTAGAAACATATACGATGTCGACTTCATTGTGAGAAGGGGTTGTAGACTTGACCCGGAGCGCTTGAGGGAAGAGTTTGGCGAATGGAGGGAGACTCGGGAGGGGTTGGAGAAGGCAATAATCACCTTGGAGAAAACCGATGGCAAATCCATCTTTAAGGAGATCAATATGCTCTTGCCCGAGGGGTCCAAAATTAGTCTTGAGGATGTGAACGGGAGCATCAGGGCAACATTAGAGGTTCTGGAGGAGGCGGCGGAAATCCTACATGGCTAGAATATCGACTTTTGAAGTTCTGGAATACCTCAGGTCTCTTGAAGCCAAGGGAGTTAAGGTTGTACATGTATACGTAATCGGTGACAGGTTTGGGCTGAACGCTGGCTCGCTAAAGGTGCTGCTCTGGAGGGCTTCAAAAAAAGGCCTGATCAACAGGATTGGGAAAAAATGGATTGCTTTACCGCATGTACAGCCGCACGAGATCCTGCCTCTATTATATCCTCCCTCCTACGCCTCTATGGAATGGGCCCTGAACTACCATGGGGTCTCCATGCAGAAGCCTTTCACAGTTACTGCAATATCCACCAGGAAGACCAAGATGATAAAGAGCGATGTTTGGAGCATTGAAGTCCACTGTGTGAAGGAGGATCTTTTCTTCGGCTTTGACGAGAATTACATGGCCTACCCGGAGAAAGCCTTGCTGGACCTTGCCTACGTAAGGAGGAAGATAGACGTTGAGCTTGATCTCTCGGAAATCGATGGGAATGTTTTGAAAGCGTATTTGAGAAAGTACCCAGCCTTCGTGAGGAAGGTTCTTGAGAACTATGACACGCGATGAACAAGCATCCGATAACGCGCTACGAAAAGATCTTTCTGATCAAATGGTTTTGAAAATTCTAGTCGCTTTGCCGGTTTCGACTTAATGACTGTTCTTTAAGATTTCGAAGACGGAGCTCAAACTAGCACTATAGTGTCCCAATATTTACATTTTTTGGACATTATAATGTCCTTTTAGCACAAAGATTTTTCCTCTCCCAGTTCTAGAATCTGGGTCGGCCTGCTCGAAAACTGTTTTGTTTAAACTTTGGCTGTGGGATGTTTGTGAGAAAAAAGAGGAGGAGTGTTGCGGGTTTTACGGTTGGAACATTGTTTGCATCTTGGGTAATGCTACTGTCCCCATGTTGATGAGCGCCGCCGGCAGCCATAGGGCGCCGAAGCCGAGGATCCATCCTGATACTATTGGCGTAGCGTACTCCTCATACTTCTTTATGCCGATGGTTCTGATCACTAGGAACTTTATTACTAGTGCTATCAGGGAGGTTAGCCACATGTAGTTGGCTATCGTCATGGATACGTAGAGCGCTGGAACGCTTATGAACCAGAAGAAGGGAACCTTTGTCTTCAAGACGTAGAGCACTAGTACCAGAAGTATTCCGAGGCCGTATCAGGCTGAGGCTCAAAGACTCCTTTCTTGTTTTCCAGCTTCAAAGCCTAGCCTTTATTAACCGCCATGGTGACGTTCTTAAGAGCAGTCGCTGTTTTAGTTTCATGGGGCTTCAGAAGAGTCTTGAAGAAATCACCAAGATGCCTGTCTCCGGCAAAGCACGCGTTGCCCTAGGTTTAGGGTCGCATGTTAAAGTTTTTTTAAAAAGGAGGATGAGCGATTGTGGTAATGCTGCTAGTTTCCAACCCTATACTTTTCAGGGTTTCTTCTGAATTCCTCCTCGCAGTGCCTGGAGCAGAAGTATACGGTTTGTCCACCGTACTCCAGCCTGCTGTAAGCTGTTTCCGGCTCTATTCTCATCCTGCAAACCGGGTCGGTAACCATTCTCCTCTTCTCCATCTGCATTCCCTCCGGCTCATGTTTCCTAAGCGTCTGAGTATTTAAAGCAACTATGACTGTGCTCAGCGACATGACTAGCGCGCCCAGCCAGGGTGGCATTACTAGGCCGAGACCGTGGAGGACGCCTGCCGCCAGGGGTATGGTGACGATGTTGTAGCCCGCTGCCCACCAAAGGTTTTGAACCATCTTCAAATACGTTTTTCGCGAAAGCTTAATCATCTTTGGAACATCCCTAGGGTCGTTTCTAACCAGGATTATGTCTGCGCTCTCTATCGCTACATCCGTGCCCGCGCCTATCGCTATGCCGACGTCCGCCGTGGCGAGGGCGGGCGCGTCGTTCACACCGTCACCAACCATCGCAACCCTGAGGCCCCTGTCCTTCAGAAGCCTGATTTTCTCCGCTTTCTCATCAGGCAGGACTTGGGCGAAATACTCGTCTACGCCCAGTTCCTCCGCAACCCATTTCGCGACTTCCATCGAATCCCCGGTAAGCATGTAAACCCTTATCCTCATTTCTCTAAGCTTCTCAACTGCCTCATACGATTCTTTTCTCACAGAGTCCGAGAGGGCGAACGCGCCTGCAACCCTGCCGTCGACCAGTGTGAAAACCACGGTTTTACCCTGCTTCGTCAACTCGCCTATCTCCAGGTTTTCCAAAACCGTCTCAGCATTGTTTAGAAGGCTTAGGCCTCCGACGTAAACCTCTTTCCCGTCGACTCTGCCGTAAACGCCTTTTCCAGGGATTGCTCTGAATTCTCCTGCTTCAACTAGTTCAACGCCCCTCTGCTTCGCATACTCCACTATGGCTCTCGCAACCACGTGCTCAGAGTTCAGCTCGACGCTTGCAGCCAGTTTCAGAAGCTCCTCCTCCGGGACGAGGGACACGGTGTTGCTGACGCCGAAGCTGCCCAGGGTTAACGTTCCAGTCTTGTCGAAAACAACAGCGTCAACACTCCTAGCTGTTTCAAACGCTCTCCTATCTCTTACGAGTATTCCGTTTCTCGCTGTGATCGAGGTTGATAGGGCGACGACCAGCGGTATGGCTAAGCCGAGAGCATGCGGGCAGGCGACGACTAGTACTGTAACCATGCTTTCAAGAGCCCGATCCGGGTTTCCTGAGGCAAACCATGCTGCGTAAGCAGTCAGGGAAACTGTTAGCGCGACGTAGAAAAGCAGGGCTGCAGCCCTGTTCGCCAAGTCTTGGGTCCTGGACCTGGTTTCCTGAGCCTGCCTAACCAGCTTTATGACTTGAGCCAGATAGGTGTCTCCGCCGGTCTTCTCGACAAGAATCTTCAGGACACCCTCGCCGTTTATCGAGCCCCCTATGACTCTCGACCCAGCTTTTTTCCCAACCGGTTTAGACTCGCCTGTTAGAAAAGCCTCGTTGACGAAGGATTCTCCTTCTAAAACAGTGCCGTCAGACGGGATTTTCTCGCCGGGTCGGACGAGGACGATGTCACCGGGCTTAAGCTCTGAGACTGGAGCGTCAACTATTTCACTGTTCTTTAAAAGGTGGGCTGTCGTCGGCATTATTCTTACAAGCTCCTCGAGGGCGGTTGAGGCTCCGAGAACGCTTTTCGCCTCAATCCAGTGTCCGAGAAGCATTACGTCTATCAGGGTGGCGAGCTCCCAGAAGAACTCCATGCCGGGCTGAATGAAAACTGTTGCAGCAGAATAGGTGAACGCCACCGTTACGGCTGTGCCGATGAGCGTCATCATGCCTGGGAGCCTGGCTTTCAACTCGTCTACCAATCCTTTTAGGAAGGGCCACCCACCGTAAACGTAGACGGACGCGGATAGGATTAGCAACACGTGTTTCTGCATCGGGAAAACTATTGCTTTACTCCCGAGGATCATTGTTTGAAACGTTTCTGAGAAAAGCAGGATCGGGACTGTAAGAATTAGGCTGGCAATAAGCCTGTTTTTAAACTCGGCGACGTGGTGTGCATGATGCTCGTGCAAACCCTCTTCCCTTCTCGAGGAGCCGTTTGAAACCATACATAAGGCTTTAACGAAAACTTTCTCTAAGCGCGCTACATTGAGGGCAGGGTCCTGGAGGACGGTAGGGTTCCTAGGCTCGAGTCTGTTCTCAGGTTCCAAGAGGCGATTGGGCGCCTGAAGCTGGGTGACGCTGGGGTAAGCCAGTTTCAAGTCTACTTTCTACCGGCTCACAGGAGGAGGTAAGGGTGGAACCCGCCAGCACCCGGCACGTTTAGGGTTCTGTATGGTTGCCCCGTGCCGGCGATGGAAACGCCTTCTTTAAACGAATACTTGGAGGTTGAGTGGGAGTATCTGGCGGAGGCGAGGCGGTATAGGCTGGACATTCTTGGAAGGTTCGTCGACAAGCCGGGTTCCTCAATCCCGGGTATGGCGAGGCTTACTGGAACCTGTCTCAAGAGTCTTTACGTGCTCTACGCAGTATTGTCGAAGAATCCTGAAAGAGTTTTATCCTCCCCCTTGGGTCAGCTTCCCAGCGATGTTTGCGATCGGGGAAAACCTGTTGTGCAAGCTTGAGTCAAACCGGGGTTCTAAACCTTGCAACGTAGCGTCACGTCAAAGAATGGAAACCTAAATATAAGGCTGGGTCGCGCGTTAATGCATGGTGAAGACAGGGAGGGGTGGAAATGGCTTCTAGAAGTCAAGCCCCTCTTATTCCGAGAAAGGTTCTATTCGGCAACCCGGATAGGGTTCAAGCCAGGGTCAGCCCTGATGGAACCAGGGTGAGCTACCTAGCTCCGTTGAACGGGGTCCTGAATGTTTGGGTTGCTCCGGTTGATGAACCGGACAACGCGGAACCCGTCACAAACGACACCTATAGGGGGATTCGCTTCCACATCTGGGCCTACACTAATGAACACATGCTGTATATTCAAGATAAGGCGGGTGATGAGAACTGGAGGATTTACTCGGTTAATCTCGAGAGCGGCGAATCCAAGGATCTAACGCCGTTCGAGGGGGTTCAGGCGCGCATAGAGAACGTCAGCCACAAGACCCCAGGCGAGATCCTTGTCGCGCTGAACGACCGTGTGCCTGAATACCATGATCTTTACGTTCTCAACATTATGAATGGTGAAAAGCGTCTGGTTAAGCGGAACGATAGGTTCATGGGGTTCATCACTGACGATGACTACAGGGTGCACTTCGCGAGTTTAATGACTCCTGATGGGGGAACCGAGCTGCTGAAGCCGACTGAAGAAGGCAGGTGGGAGCCTTTTATCAGGATCAGCATGGAGGACTCTTTGACAACCGGGCCCATCGGTGTCGACAAGACGGGGAAGATCCTATACATGACTGACAGCCGCGGCCGGGATACTTCCGCACTCGTGGCGCTGAATGTTGAGACGGGTGAGAAAACTATTCTAGCTTTCGACGAAAAATCGGATGTTGATGGGGTGGTTGTTCACCCGGTTGAGAAGCGTGTTCAAGCCGTAGCGTTCAACTATGAGCGGAGGAGGTGGGATGTTGTTGACGGCTCGATTAAAAGTGATTTCTCGTATCTTGAAAAGGTTTCTGAAGGAGACTTCGATTTGACCAGTAGAACATTGCGTGACGATAAATGGATGGTTTCCTTCATGGTGGACGATGGGCCTGCTCGCTACTATCTCTATGATCGTGACGCGGGAGAGGCTAGATTCCTGTTTACTGACCGGAAAGCCTTGGAGCAATTCACCCTAGCGAAAATGCATTCAGCCTCTGTTAAATCGCGAGACGGCTTAAACCTAGTCTGCTATTACACGCTTCCACTAGGCAGTGACCAGGATGGTGACGGCCGTCCAGACGCTCCTCTACCGGCTGTGCTAATGGTTCACGGCGGTCCCTGGGCTCGCGACAGATGGGGCTTCAACCCGTACCATCAATGGCTGGCTAACCGCGGGTATGCTGTGCTCAGCGTGAACTTCCGCGGCTCAACCGGCTTCGGGAAGCAGTTTGTCAACGCTGGGAACATGGAGTGGGGGCGCAGGATGCATGATGACCTGATCGACGCAGTCGACTGGGCTATTAGGGAGGGGATAGCGGACCCGTTGAAGATCGCGATTTTCGGGGGAAGCTACGGAGGTTATGCGACGCTAGTCGGGTTGACTTTTACCCCGGATAGGTTTGCCTGCGGAGTGGACATAGTCGGGCCGTCGAACCTTGTAACACTGTTGGAATCCATTCCACCATACTGGAAGCCTATGGTTGAGCTTTTCACCACGCGTGTTGGAGACCATAGGACGGAGGAGGGAAGAGCCCTATTGCTGGAGAGGTCCCCGTTAACATACGTGGACCGGATAAGGAGACCGCTGCTCATAGGTCAGGGTGCTAACGATCCGCGGGTGAAAAGAGCGGAGTCAGACCAGATTGTTAAGGCGATGCGGGAAAAGGGAATATCGGTCACCTACGTGGTCTTCCCTGATGAGGGTCATGGCTTCGCAAGGCCGGAGAACAGGCTTTCATTCAACGCTGTTGCGGAGGCTTTCCTCTCGAGGTTTCTAGGAGGATTATTCGAGCCGATTGGCGGCGACTTCGAAGGCTCAACCATAACCGTTGAAACAGGTGCGGGTGGAGTACCCGGGCTGGAGCAGGCCTTAATGAAGAGGAAATAATAGCGCGCGCTCAAACAGTTGCTTTTCTCTCCGCCTGATGTTTTTCATAGTTAGGAAAGCCAAGATGATTGTTGAAAACACAAGGATCGTCCAGCCTATTGGCACGTATTCCTTTACGGCGGTTGGCATGTTTAGGGCGTTATTCACGATTTGTACAACGCTTACGGTCGGGATGAGTAGTGCTGTGCTTCTCAGTGGTTCTGGAAGGGAGGTGATGGGATAGTAGACAGGGGAAGATAAACCATTACTAATAGCAGGATGTTGCCCAGAGTTGCCGGTTTTCACGTCGTTCATAACTGTTCCTAGGAAGAAGCGAAGCATAAGGTTGACAGGTGACAAATCATGATGGGGATTAGAACCGAGGCTGCGTTAGCCGGGTTCAGCTTGAAGGACGAGTAGGGCTGAGTATGGGATTATTGCGAAACCTATGGAGACAAGGTTTGAGAAAGCCAGTCCGAGAAGGTACGCTAGTGGCCTGACGTAGGCTCAAGCTGGGTTCCAACGATTCTGAGGAACATGGTTTTCCCAGCTCCGTTTCTCCCCATTAGGCAGAAAATCCTGTCCTTGGGTACTTTGAGGCTGACTTCGTTTAAAGCCTTCTTCCAATTGGAATATGTCTTTGTCAGGCTCTCCGCGTCTATGACGTAATCCATCAAATACGCTGACGGGACTTTTATAACGTTTTTGCGAATTTTTACCCATGATTTTATCCAACTCTTTTTCAAGATTACCGGGGATAAGGTTGCAGCAGGGAGCGGAGGAGGAAAGGTTAATCTTAGGCTATTTAAGTGGATGCTTGCCTCAATCATCTGAGGGACTGCTGCTTGATGAAACATTATTACTCGGCTTCCTAAAAGCACGGGTCCGGCTCAGGAAGGGAAAACGGTTTACTTGATAGTGTAAGAGTTCCCAGCCTCCGCCTGCTCCGAGGGATGTATTACTGTATGAAGGCAGGGTTTTGAAACTTTGCTGCAGCCCGGGTCTAAGACAGAGGGTTCTCTAAGCAACTAATGCCTGCGCTACAGCGAGCAAGTGGACAGCACCATGCTCATTTAATTTTGGGGTATGGTAATTCCTCGTTTCTACCTATGATCTTTCTCTTGGCCTTCAAATAGTAGACGTAGTTGCTTAGCGACACGTCTGGGGGAACCCTATGGTCAACCATAGGTATGTAGCCGCCCTCCTTAACTAGTTGCGAAAGGCTCTCCAGCTCCCTGTCTATCGCCTTAGGCCCCTCGATAAGTGGAAGCTTGTTCACCCCGCCCATTAGGAGAACCTTGTCTCCATACTGCTCCCTAAGCTTCACCGGGCTCGTGTACTTCGCCTCTACGGGAAACATGCAGTTTATTCCTGCTTTCAACCATCCTGGGACAAGCTCATCTATCTTCCCGTCGCAGTCCAGAATGTTTATTTCAACACCGTACTCCTTCAAAACTTCAGTCACCTTCCTGTACCTTGGAACCATGAATTCTTCGAAGAGCCTCACCGAGAGGAGTGGCCCCATGTTGTAAGCCATGTCCTCCCACCATGACGCGAAGTCGACTCTTATGTTTCTCAAAGCTCTCCTAATCATTTTTATCCAGAGGTTTACCAGGGTGTCCATCATTTCAGCCACCCATTCGGGATCCCTGTAGAAGGCTATTGAGATTCCTTGAACGCCCATCAGGTTTCTCAGCCAGCCGTAGAGGCTTCCGACGCTGATGCCCAGGGGATAGTCCCTCTCCCGGTAAACCTTAATTATCTCATCGTAGCTTAACGGCATTCTCCCCGGCGTATCAGGGTCGAAGAACGGCTTTATTTTCTCCCAGTCCTCTCTGATTCTAATAGGGTACTTCAAGTACTGTGGAATCGTGGAGGCCCATTTCTTGGTTACGTAGACCCCTCCTAAACCATCATCCACCACCACCTTGTCGTCAAACTCCCTGATTCTTCTAGCAGGCGGCGGGGGCCATAGTCCAGTGTTGACGGGAAGCATGTCTATCGTGTCCCAGCCTTCCAGCATGAAATAGTCCTCAACATCGCCAATGCTGTGGAGATGCATGGGCAGGCCCTCCGCGTGCCAGCGGTCGATTGTCTCGCTCCAGTAGCCGAACTCGTAGTCCGGAACTCTGTCAACCTCTTTAAACTGGAGTGTTCTAAGCAGCCTCTCCCTCTCGTTCATCGCCGGGGCTACACTATTGTTGAAAAATAAATTTTTCCTTAATACTTGCTGGCAAAGCGTCTCCAGGGTTTCGCAACGTTTTTAACTTGTTGAACCCGTCAAGCCCCTATGGGCAGCGTGTTTCTTGAGGAGGAGGCGTACGGCTTCCTAATAGGCTTAGCTTCCTACGAGAGGCTGGTTGGAACCCCGGGTGAGAAGGAGGCTAGGAGATATATTGAGAGCATTATGGGGAAAACAGGCTATGAGACGCTGCTTGAAGAGTTCACCGTTAAAACCTTCCGGATTCTGAGGAACGAGTTTCACGTTTTGGAGCCTTGGAGCGAGGAGGTTGACTGCCGGGGAGTCGGTTTTAGCGGTTCAACGTCTGAGGAGGGGGTTGTGGCTCCTCTCCGATATGTTGAGACAGGCGACCCCCTGCTGCTACCTGGGACGAAGGGTGAGATACTGCTTTTTTCAGAGCCTCCGCCCACGGTTGACAGGCTTTTTGAGCTTTCAAAGTATGAGCCTTCAGGGATTGTTTTAAGCGAGGGCACGCCTTTCAGGAAGCCTTCTCAGGTCGACAGGCTTTTCGAGGTGAGCAGGAGGTTCAGGGTGCCGACGGTCTTCATAAGGTTTGAAGACGCTTTAAGGCTTGTTAAAAACCATGCTTCCAAGTCTAGGCTGGTTCTCACGCAGGAGGAGTTCGACGCTGACACTTGCAACATCATAGTTGAAAAGAAGGGTGTGAAATACCCTGAGGAGATAATAGTCGTCGGGGCTCATTACGACACTGTTTACGGTGTGAAAGGAGGTGTTGACAACGCGGGCGGGGTTGCTCTGTTAATGGAGCTGGCGAAGTCGGTGAGCAGTCTTGATTTTAAGAGGACGGTGAGGTTTGTTTTCTTCACGGGCGAGGAGCTTGGGCTCAGGGGGTCTTTCAACTATGTGGAGAAACATAAGGATGAGGTTGAGAGAGTAGTGATGATGGTTAACCTGGATGTGAACGGGGGGGCGATAGGCGGATGTAACGCTGTGGTAGTTGGATCCCAAGAGGTGAAGACTTATCTGGAGGCTATGTCTAAGGAGCTTGGCGTAAACCTCTCCGTGTCTCAGGATGTTTACAGCTCTGACAGCGTGCCCTTCTCCAGCAGGGGAGTACCGTCAGTAAACTTCTACAGGAGGGGCGGCGCCGGGACGCATATTCACACTCCTGATGATGACGCGAGGTTTACAGCACCCGTCGGCTTCAAGATGGTTGGGATCGTTGTTCACGAGTTTCTCTTACGGATAGCTAATGCGGAGAGCTTCCCGTTTAAACGAGAGATCCCTGAGGACGTTAAGAAGAAGGTGCAGGAATATCTTAAGAACAGGGGGTTCGAAGCGCCTGGTGTGAGCGTCTGATTGAATCCTCGCTTAGGATGGTCTGGGTGAGATGGGGATAGAGCGAATCGAGGTTTACCCTGTAACCCTTAGGTTTTTCGAACCATTCCGAATCGCCCCGGGTTCGAGCGAGAAGAGCCGCAATATTGTGGTTAAGGTAGTCACGGACTACGGTGTTGAAGGCTGGGGGGAGGCGTCTCCCTCTAGGAGAGTCACCGGGGAGACTGTGGAAACTGTTTTAGAAGCCTTGTCTAGGATCGCGCCAAGGCTGATAGGCATGTGTCCTCTAAGGATTGAGCAGAACGTGGAGACGATGGACCAGGTTGTTAAAGGTAATCCAGCTGCCAAGGCGGCTATAGATATTGCTCTGCATGATATTCTCGGGAAAACCGCTGGGAAACCGCTTTTCATGCTTCTCGGAGGCTACCGGATGCAGGTCTTAACCGACTTCACGTTGAGCATTAAGACCCCGCGGGAGATGGCTGCTGACGCTGTTAAGGCTGTGGAGAAAGGCTTCAAGGCTCTTAAGGTTAAGGTTGGTGTAAACCCTTCCGAGGATGTTGAGAGAATAAGGCTGGTTCGCGAGGCGGTTGGGGAGGATGTTGAGATAAG
>FMJZ01079647.1_pt1 | contig 11841 bp, 11 predicted proteins | sample 1987881 | NCBI WGS metagenome assembly FMJZ01 (sample SAMEA4378227, study PRJEB15110) | soil metagenome | biome: soil; feature: Field; material: Soil | place: India | collected 2015-03-11 | depth 0 m | reverse complement strand
ATCAAAAAATATGAGGACCGTTTTGGTAAAATAAAATTACTGGGCAAGGAAGAAGAGATTAAAGGTTTTGGTTTCTCGCCCACTATTGAAAAATCATAAAATTATTTAACACTACCGGTGAATATGAATGATCTCAGACTTAATGGATTATGTCTTCGAGTGTAAGATAGCAGTACCTGTTTTCTTTTTTAAATAGTGAACGCAATAAAAAAAATTCCCCAGCCATTACAATCTTTGGTGCCATTGATTGTGAGTATTAGTCAACGCTACAATGCAGAAGCATTTTTAGTCGGCGGACCACTACGAGATTTACTGATGGCAAAAACAAAATTATTAACCAGAGCAATTGATTTTGATATTGCCGTGACGAATTCATATCAAGAGATAGGTCGAGATTTAGCCGCAAAATTAAAAGCCCAGGTAATCCATTATTCTCAGTTTATGACGATGACTCTGCAATGTCCACAACTAAGGATTGATATTGCTCAAACCCGCAAGGAATATTATGCTCAGCCAGCAGTTTTACCCCAAGTTAGTCCCGCTTCAATTGAAGAAGATTTAAAACGACGCGATTTTACGATTAATGCAATGGCACTAAAACTTATGCCTCAACCACCATATCCGATAATTGACTTATTTGATGGCCAAAATGACATCAAACAAAAACAGATTCGAGTGTTACATCCTAACAGTTTTATTGATGACCCGACTCGAATCTTTCGAGCAATTAGATTCGGAGTTCGTTTCGGTTTTAAACTTGAACCGACAACAAAGTTATTAATGAAAAAATCTATTGAGGACAATCTAATTAATTTACTTTCCGGCGAACGAATTTTATACGAACTTAAAATGATTTTAGGAGAAAAGAAAGCGACCGAGATGTTAAAAATATTACAACAATATAAAATGATTGAAAGGGTCTGGGGGATTCAATTGCCGAAAAGATTTTTTCAAGAGAGTCGACTTTTAGATGATTTTAGTGATATTGATGCTAAGTTAGGTCATCTTTTTGCCTATTTCCCCGAATCAACCTGGTCGCAGTTTCCGTTGACAAATGAAGTAAAAGATTGTGCGCAGGCAATAAAAAAATTCCCAAGCCTAAGAAAAAGTTTAATCCGAGCCAAACTTCCTAGTAGAATTTATCAAATTCTATCACCGCTCCCTAAATCCGCTTTAAATATTTTATCTTTAATTGAGAAAGATACCATAAGCGCAAAGATTAAATTATATCGAGAAAAATATTCCGTACTCAAGATTCATACTACCGGCGCAACCTTAAAATCAATGAAGATACCTCCCGGTCCAATTTATACTAAGATTTTGAATAGTCTAAAATATTCGGTTTTAGACGGTAAAATCAGGACAAAAAATGAAGAAATTAAATATATCAAATCATTAATCAGAAGACTTGGAAATGGAAAAACAAATTAAACAAATTTATTAAATTACGCTCATGGAATATTATAAAGAAGCGTCAAAATTTTTGCGTAAATCGGCTTTTTCTTCCTTAGGTGTGCTTTCCTTTTTAAACTCTAAACAAAGACGAGGTTATATCTTTTCCTTTAACATACCTATACTGAATTTACCCATGATAACAGATACAAACTATTATAACATAATAAAATGTCAAATTTAATATCTATTCCATCAACGTCTTGCAAGTTATAAATGTATTATTGTCCCAATCGTCTTTAGATGGATAATCATCCCGAAAATATTGAGTACATTAAATTGTTAATAAAGGAAATAAACAATGTCTAACTTATCATCAATTATCCTCTCCGCACCAGCAATCCTTTTTGGCCTTACGGTTCATGAATACGCTCATGCATTAATTGCCTTAAAGTTAGGTGACCCGACCGCTAAATTAATGGGCCGTTTGACCTTAAATCCGTTAAAACATTTAGACCCAATTGGCACAATTAGTCTTTTTATATTCCGGTTAGGCTGGGCAAAACCAGTACCGATAAACCCCAACTTTTTTAGAAATTATAAACAAGGGGTATTGTTAACATCTCTAGCTGGACCCGGAGCAAATTTTATCGTGGCAATTATTTTTGGATTGTTGTTAAGAATAATTTATGCCGTGCCATCGCTATCCCTGAGTAGTTTTATCGTTATTATTTTAGAAATGTTCGTATTTTTCAATCTCGTTTTAGGAATTTTTAATTTGATTCCAATTCCACCCCTTGACGGTTCGAAAATTCTCTATTATCTTTTACCATCAACAATCGCGGAAGAATATGCTAAATTAGAACAATATGGATTTTTTATTCTGCTGGGCATGATTGTCTTAAGTCAATTGTTCGGTTTTTCTATTTTAGGTATGATAATGTTGCCGCTGATAAGAATATTTTCTGCATTGATTGTTGGTCATAGTGTTATCTAAAACCTAAGCAGTTGATATATAGTGAGGATAAATTGATAAAATTATGAGAGCAAGTTCAAAAACCCAAAAAGATAATACAAAAATTAAAATCGTCATAAGTATCTTAGTCTTTTTATTGATTGTCTTTGTCCTTATTAGTTTAATATCATATCACTTGGGCAAAAAAACACCTACAGATAATTGGGGCGGTTTTATTGGAAGCCATCTGAGTTTGGGTTTGATTTATATTTTAGGTTATTGTGTTTATCTAATTCCGTTGATTGTCTTGCTCTTTACCATCAATGAGTTAATTAAAGATCGATTTCGACAATTTGTTTTACCAAGTATCATCTGGTTCTTGGGTATCTTTTTATTTAGCAGCACGATTTCCTTTTCAATCGGTCGTATCAGTTATGTAAATAATTATGGCGGTTTAATTGGTAGTTGGTTGGCAAGATTTCTTCTAACCCAATTAGGTGTTTTCTTAACTTATTTTATTCCTCTGTTTTTACTTTATAGTTTGGTTCCGCTTATCCGTAATCCGAAAAAACGACGAACCTACCTTCGTGAAGGGTTTTTCATCTTTTTATTAATTGTGCTCGTTCAAATGCTTATTGCCCGAATAAAACCCAACGCTTATTGGCTGCCAGGGAAAATTACCGTAATTTTGGTCGCAGGAAATATAACTACTACTTTTACAAACTGGTTTCGCTACTTAACCGGTGATTTAGGAAGCTTGATTGTTATCATATGTGCATTAATAACTGTATTTTTGTTTTTTGCTCATTTCCCATTATTTCAATTAATTAAGTCAATTTTCCATCTTTTAGCCGACGGTATTAAAAAATTGCGACCGAAAAAAAGAACTGCTGTTGTCAAAGAACCGTTTACAGAAAAATTACCGATATCAAAATCCGAACCAGTGGTCGAAGAAAAAACATTGCCCGAGACAACTGAAAAAGAAACTAAAATTGAAATGCGTCCAGGAACCATTCCCATTAGCGAAAGAAAGAAATCAGAAACGGACCTTGTTGATGAGCAACAATTTCAAAATGAGTTTTTGACATCTTTAGATATTCCTCCATCTGAAGAAGCACCGATTGACCAAAAGACCTTAGAAGAAGGAGCTAAAGTTTTACTGGAGAAGTTAAAAGAATTTGGTATTGAAGGCAGGGTTACGGATATTTTAACCGGACCAATGATAACCCGTTATGAGTTTGAACCGGCGCCAGGCATTAAGATTCAACGGATTGAAAGTTTAGCGGACGATTTAGCCCTTTCCCTTAAAGCGGAAAGGATTCGCATTTTAGCACCTATTCCGGGTAAGGCAGTGGTAGGCATTGAAGTACCTAATAAATACCGAAGAATTGTCTATTTGCGCAATATCTTAACGAGCGAAGAATTTACTTCTAAAACTTCACCTTTAACTTTTGCCCTGGGTGAATCAATTACTGGTGAACCCTATTGTGCGGATTTACGCGAGATGCCTCATGTACTGATTGCCGGCACTACTGGTTCGGGTAAGAGTGTGTGTATCAATACAATGATTACTTCGATAATATTCCGTTCATCTTACCGTGATGTTAGATTTTTAGCCATTGACCCCAAACAACTGGAACTACCGGTTTATAATTCTATTCCCCATCTACTTAGTCCGACAACAATTGACCCCAAGATGGCAATATCAGAACTTGATAGGGTAATCAGTATCATGGAAAGTCGTTATGGAATATTTGCCAACTTAGGTGTTCGAGATATTGCCGGCTATAATTTAGTCGCCCAAAAGGAAGGCTTAGAAAAGAAGCCCTATATTGTCGTGGTTATTGATGAATTGGCAGATTTAATGATTCGGGCGCCAACAGAAATTGAAGAGAAAATCACCCGTTTGGCACAAATGTCGCGAGCCGTAGGTATTCATCTGGTTTTGGCAACGCAGAGACCATCAGTGGATGTTATAACTGGTTTAATTAAAGCAAATTTTCCTTGTCGGATTGCTTTTCAGGTTGCTTCTAAAACAGACTCGCGCACAATTCTGGATATGAATGGTGCTGAAGCATTATTAGGTAGAGGCGATATGCTCTTTTTACCGCCAGGTAAAGGCGAACCCCAAAGATTACATTGCGCCTATGTTTCTGCCCAAGCAACCAAAAAGATTGTTGACTTATGGACAAAAAGGTATCTTGTTGAGTTGTTATCCGAATATGTACCCAATGCACGAGAAATGGCCGAACAAATCATCGCCAAACAGGTCGTAGATGTCTTGATTGATCGAGAAAAGGCATCAATTAAACGAAAACAACAAGATTTTTACTCGGTTGTTCCAGAAGATATCGCGGAAAAACTTTGGGCCCGTGAGTATCATCAAAAACTTTCTGAAGAGATTGATATGCCACGGAGTAAAAAATCAGAAAAGTTTGGTTCTGAACGGGAAGTTGATGAACTTTTAGCCGAAGCCGCAAAAATTGTCTTTCGACATCGTGAAGCATCAGTTTCCATGCTGCAAAGAAGACTTGATATAGGCTGGGCAAGAGCAGGCCGAATCATTGACCAATTAGAACAATTGGGCGTTGTCGGACCGTATGTCGGTTCTAAATCCCGTAAGGTTTTAATTGATACCGAAGAAGATTTACAAAGATTGCTTGGTACCCTGACACAAAAATCTTTTACGGAAAAATAAATCCGAACTCGCAAAATGGCATATATTTTTGGTATAACTACGAGAAATATCAACTTTGACCACAAAATGCAAGATTTTTAATTGACTTACTTTTCAGCCATAACTGAAAGGAGAAAATAATGGCCGAGGAAAAAATACCTATCCATTATGTTTGTACGCATACTGAAGCAAAAGAATTGATCGAAAAACATAATCAATTCTGGATTACTAATTGCGGTTGTCGAGAAAGTAACGAAAAAGGATGTCAGCGTTCTCGAATCGATGTCTGCTTGTCTTGGGATCCCCATGACCCAGGTAGCGGATCAAATAAGAAAGTAGTTGACCAGCTTTTTGTTGATGGCATTATGGAAGAAGCCCAGAAGAAACACTTGGTAACTCGCCCCTTTCGTAATGAAGCCCGCACGGATACTGCTGGCATCTGTTTTTGCTGTGATGACTGTTGTGCCTATTTTGTCTCACCTGGAAAATATGCATGCGACAAAGGAAAGTACATTGAAAAGACGAATATGAGCCAATGTACGCATTGTGGTGCTTGTGAATCGGTTTGTTATTTTCAAGCCAGGAAAATGATTAACGACAAACTTGAGGTTGACCGCGATTTTTGTTACGGCTGTGGCTTATGTGTTGCGGTTTGCCCAATTGAATGTATTGTAATGATTTTAAGATAAGTCGTAAAAAGAGACATTATGCCGAGAAGAAAAAGCGAGATAATTGTATTTCTGTTTGTTCTATTAAGTTTGGTAATCAGCATCTATTTTTATCCCCGATTACCGAATAAAATTCCAATGCACTGGAATCTACAAGGCGAAGTTGATGGTTATATGACTAAGTTTTGGGGACTATTTTTGATGCCGATGGTCTTAATAGTAATGTCTATTCTCTTTATCTTAATTCCAAGTATTGACCCATTAAAAGCAAATATTAAGAGATTTCGCAATTACTATGATGGCTTTATCATTCTTCTTTTCTTATTTATGCTTTTTCTCCAAGGGTTTATAGTTCTTTGGTCGCTGGGAACAAAAATAAGACTGCATATAGTATTTACGATTGGATTAGGAATTTTATTCTTTTATATTGGTATTCTTTTAGAACATGCTCAACGCAACTGGTTTATTGGGATTAGAACTCCTTGGACATTAAGTAGTGATTTTGTTTGGAATAAGACTCACAAATTAGGTGGAAAATTATTTAAGATAATTGGCATCATTGCCTTATTGGGATTTTTTGCAGGTAAACATGCATTCCGGTTCGTAATCATTCCGGTAATCATTATCAGTGTTTATCTGTTCATCTTCTCATATTTTCAATATCAAATTGAGAATAATAAAGGTTAAACAGAAGTTCATCTTGGGGATTATCCCTTAACATTAAATAAGTATTATTTAAATTTTCTGCTGTATGCGCTGAATCTTTGGGTAGTTATTTTCTTTGATTTGTTTTATCAGATTTCAATATCGAACTGATAACAAAAAGGTTAGTCAAACATTTATTTTTCGGGTTAATACTTACTATTTAGTATCTAAACTTTCTTTGGATGAACCAAGAACCGGGAAGATTAGTTAGAAATTTGTTTTGGATTGTTGTCTGCCATTACAACAAGTAATATTTAAATTTTTTCTGTACGTTCAGAGTCTTAGGGAGTTATTTTCTTGTGTATCTTTTTATTTTCAATATGGACCGACTACCGGAAAGGTTAGACAGAAATTTATTTTGAAGAGAATCACTTACTATCAAACAAGTAATCTTAGCATTCCCTTTGAAAATATTGTAAGTTTTGGATAGTTATTTTCTTTAGTAGATGATGGCGAAACTTCTTTATTAATCTTTTTCGGTATATTCGCTCCATTGTTCAGCAAGGATGTCTCGTCTTGGTTTATATACTGTCTCATAAAAATAACGCATAGACATCAGAACACCTTTATCATATTCCTGACAAATTTTTATTGCTTCTTTCCAGGCTTTTTTAAACGTTTTACCAAAGCGGGAAGCAATTTGTTTTTGGAAACTTTCTGGAGTTTGGACTTCATCACCGATTGTGAACAATCTTTTTCCTTTTAATTCCACAGAATACGCCATTTCGTCACCGAGATAATAAATTCCAAATGTCTTTTGAAGTTTCTTAATTTTTTGTGGTGGTAATTCAGATTTAAGCTTGGGTGGTTTTAGTAATCCTAATTTGGATTTAAAACCTCTTTTGGCTGCCGCATAAAAAATTGCCCGATTGAGACCCCAACTCTTCGCGGTATCAATCGGTTCTCCTAACACATAAGCCCGTGCGGCTTGTAATAAAGCCATTACCTGAAATCGTCCTACCGCCATTATATTTTTATCGTGATGATATGAAAAAAGTTGTGAGTTTATATGATAGAAAATTTAAACTCATCAGCAATAAAGGTCATTTCGTTTATCATTTCTTTTCTTTAGGTTATGATGTTTTTATGATTGGATTATTCGTATTCATTGGCGTGGTCAGTTTTAATGTGTAATGTCATTTAATCTTTCGTGTCTTTGGAATATAATGTTTTTGCGATTGGATTATTCGTAGTCATTAGAGTGGTTAGTCATAATCTGGTAATGTCATTTAATCTTTCGTGTCTTTAGAATATAATGTTTTTGCGATTGGATTATTCGTAGTCATCGGAGTGGTTAGTCACAATCTGATAATGTCGTTTAAGTTTTCTTCTTTCGCGTCTTTGGAATATAATGTTTCTGTGATTAATTTATTCATAGATTTGGGTCGTTAGTGATAATCTATGATGTCGTAATTTTTGTTTTAGGTTTTACAGTAAAATATTCTAGCAATTGATTTATTCATAATTTGGGGGTCGTTATTGATACTCTATGAATGCCATTTAATTTTTCGCCAACCTAAAGTTGCTATTGGTGCATCCTTGCCGATCTGATATTTTGAAGTGAGATTTTTCAGGACAATGTCTTCATGTCCTAAGTCATCTTTTAACTCTATTTTACCGTTGTACATTTTATATTTAACTAAAGTTAAAGGCGGTTTTAAATGTAATCGTTCAAGGAGTCGTTTTCGTGCATTTAATGGGAGATTGCCAACAAATTTATTCTTGTAGTAAATGACATCAAAGACATATATAACTGGTTTAACTTTGGGTTTTTTAGCGAATAATGAGGGAATAAATTTGCGTCCACGATCAGAGAAGAGTTCACAATCTAAGAGAGTTCCTTGGGGAATATTGCTCATCGCCTTTTTTAGGTAGGATAGTTTATCTGACCAATTAGGTCGCTTCTCCAATCGTCGGCCCCAAAATTCAACTTTACCATCAAGATGCTTAATTATTTGCATTCGCCAACCGTCTATCTTGGGTTCGATTATCCACTGTCCTTTCAGTTTTTCGTTCCAATATGGGATTGGTTGCATCAGCCAGATTGGACCAATCAGTTCCCTTTTCATAATTTTACAGATGTTGGGCGAAAAAATTCCTCCAGTATTTTCAAGGATTCATAAATTAAGAAGATAAAAACAATATATACGATTACGGCCATAAATTATTTATCTGATTCTATTACCTAATTTTATCCGACGATTATACTTATTCGGGTAATCCAGTTACTTTTACCTTTCGTTCATTAGCACCGAGAACTTCTATTTCCACTTTAATTATATTCATGGGCAATTCGTTTTCGATTTTTTCTGCCCACTCGATAAGACAAATACCTTTTGCGTTTAGATATTCATCAAAACCGATGCTTAATATTTCTTGAAGATTCTTTGTGCGGTATAAGTCAATGTGATAAATTGGCCATTTTCCTTGATATTCATTAACCATAATAAAGGACGGACTTTTAACGATTGCTTGTTCTTCAACTCCGAGCCCAAGACAAATTCCTTTAATCATCGTTGTCTTGCCGCTGCCTAATTCACCATAAAAAGCAACAATCGCACCGGGTTTTAATTTTGTTCCAATGCTTTTGCCAAGTTCAATGGTTTCTTCAGCCGATTTTGTAAGAATTTCCATTACAAATTAGCAAATAGATATACTCAAAGATACGAAATTTGCTTACACTTCATTACTTAATTTTTTAGTGCTGCTTTTTTACATCATTTCAACACTCATTGCTACTGCTTCACCCCCGCCTAAGCAGATGGCTGCAAGACCTTTTTTAAGACCGCGGTCTTTTAAGGCATGTAATAATGTTACAACGATTCGTGCTCCAGATGCGCCAATCGGGTGTCCTAATGCAACTGCACCGCCATGGACATTGAGTTTATTAGTATCAATGCCCAATTCTTTAACATCAGCCAGCACTTGAGAACTGAAGGCTTCGTTGATTTCAATTAAGTCGAAGTAATTAATATCAACATTTAATTGCTTTAAGATTCGTTGTACTGCAGAAACTGGTGCATAAAAGAGCATTTTCGGTTCAACACTGCCTGTAGCGTAAGCAGTAATTTTTGCCAAGGGTTTGATATTTTTTTTCTCGGCTGTTTCTTGAGACATTATGACTAATGCTGCGGCACCGTCATTGATACTTGAAGCATTGCCTGCAGTAATTGTACCGTTATCTTTTTTGAATGCGGGTTTTAGTTTAGCCAGTGATTCCATTGTGGTATCAGCGCGCGGTCCTTCATCAGTATCGACGATAATCGGTTCGCCCTTTTTCTGGGGGATTTCAACCGGTATAATTTCTGCTTTGAACTTACCATTTTTAATGGCTTCAACTGCTTTGCGGTGACTATTAAAAGCCCATTCATCTTGCATTTCTCGAGTAATACCAGACTTCTCCGCAGTAAATTCACCCAGCATTCCCATATGCACATTTTCAAATGCACACCAAATACCATCATAAATCATTCCGTCAACCAGTTTGACATCACCCATTTTATTTCCATTCCGAAGTTGATGCAAATAGTATGGTACATTAGACATTGATTCCTGACCACCGGCTACGATTACATTCGCATCACCCGCTTTAATCTGCTGAGCAGCTAAAACGATTGCAATCATTCCTGAACCACAAACTTTATTAACTGTTAATGCGGGAATGTCCGGTGACAAGCCGGCTTTGATTTGGGCTTGACGTGCTGGTGCTTGTCCTAATCCTGCAGGACAAACATGTCCCATAATCACACCGTCAATCTCATTTGAGGTAATTTGGGCTCTTTTTACTGCTTCTTTAATTGCAATGCCACCTAATTCTGGTGCTGATAATGGTGCAAGACCACCTAAAAATCTACCAATTGGTGTTCTTGCCGCAGAAACGATAACAACTTGATTTGTGTTGGCCATTGTTTACTCCTTTCTTAATTTAAGAATAATATCAATCAAAAATGTGATATTAATAAGACAACTTAGACGAAATCAATATTTACTCAAGAATCACGAAGGGCACAAGCGAATTTTTTGATTTTTCTTGTGAGTTTCGGTGTTTCTTGAGCATATTTTTGAGTTCTCTTTTTCTTAAGAATTTAAATATTTTTTTTCTACTTCATCCAACTGGCTTTTCTTTTTTCTAAAAATGCACTCATTCCTTCTTTGGGTTCACCGGTGGAAAAGCATAAGGCAAAAGTTTCGATTTCTAATTCTTTAGCGGTTTCTAAATTGGCATCAAGTCCCCGATTAATTATAGTTTTTGTCATTCGGATTGCCAGTGGTCCTTTATTCATAATTTTCTTTGCCATCACTATAGCCGTGTCCATTAATTTGTCTAAGGCAACGACTTTATTGGCAAAACCAATCCGATAGGCTTCTTGGGCATCAATCATATCTCCGGTATAAATTAATTCTTTGGCAATGCCGGCGCCACATAACCGTGCCAATCTTTGCGTACCCCCAAAACCAGGAATAATACCGAGATTAACTTCTGGTTGACCAATTTTCGCATTTTCCGAGAGTATTCTGATATCGCAGGCAAGGGCGATTTCACACCCGCCGCCCAACGCAAAACCATTGATTGCCGCAATTACAGGTTTTTCAATATTTTCTAGTTTACTCAGCACCCGATGACCATTTTGGGCAAATGCTCTTGCTTCGACACCGGTAAAATTACGCATTTCCGAAATATCAGCACCAGCAACAAATGCTTTCCCTTCGCCGGTTAGGATAATGACTCGGACATTAGAATTAGTTGCGAGTTCATCTAATGTACGTTCTAACTCTAAAATCGTGTCAGTATTGAGGGCATTTAAAACCTGGGGCCGATTAAACTTAATAATCGCAATATTATCTTCAATTGTTACTAAAAGATTTTTATTATCCATTTTGCCTCCTTGATGGAATACATTGACTGATAACATCCAAATGCATATTTAGTCTATTATAGGAAAATCATTACAAGAGTCAATGAGTTTTTTAAAAATATGCCACCCAAGAATATTATAAAGTTTAAAAGATATAATTTTAATCTTTCCTGCCATTGACTTGAAGATAATGCATACAGAGTCCTTATCTGTTGCTAACAATATTGGAGGACAGAAAGAGTTTATACCCCAACCTAACAAGAAAATGATAATGATGTTAATTTAAATTTATGAGGTATGAGATGATATAAAATAAGACGCCGAAGCGTTTTGACTTATCCAACATTCTCTTAAAATAAGATTCTAATACAAACAGATTACACAAAACTTACGTTCTGATAAGTTTCAGCAATAAAATTTATTAGAAACTTATTGAAACTAATAAAAACTTCTAAGTAGAAAACAGAAATTTAGATAGAAACAGATAATACCAAACTTGTGCTCTGGTAAGTTTCAGCAATAAAAATTGGGGAAAACTCATAGAAACAAATAGAAACTTATTGGTAAAAAGCAGAAATTTAGATAGAA
>FMJZ01023540.1_pt1 | contig 11845 bp, 8 predicted proteins | sample 1987881 | NCBI WGS metagenome assembly FMJZ01 (sample SAMEA4378227, study PRJEB15110) | soil metagenome | biome: soil; feature: Field; material: Soil | place: India | collected 2015-03-11 | depth 0 m | reverse complement strand
GCCCTTGTCGTGTCAAGGGTTATTACAAGAACATTCCAGTCTTCTGCTCCATGTTTGCAATTATTGAGAAGCAAAAGAGTAAAAATAATCAATAAAAGTTTAAATTTCATAAATAAATTTTATTTCATAATTTCATTTTTGGAAATAAAAAAGGGATGGGGCAAAGCCCCATCCCTTTTTTTATTCAGGTTCAGCTTAGAACAGGTACCTGATTGACAGCTGAATTATTCTTCTTCCATCCTTTCTTGCTGTTGTTCCGAATACACCACTTGCAAGGTTCCTTTGTGGGAATTGCCATATGTGGTGGTTTAGAGCATTGATAAATTCACCTCTGAGCTGGAGAGTTGTATCTCTTCCACCAAGAGGAATTGTGAAGTTCTTCATTAGTGAGATGTCAAGATTATAGTTCCAGAGCCATTCAAAGGTGTTTCTTCCAAGAAGATTCTGCTTGTAATAGTCTAAGTCACCAGGTCCTTTGGGGTATGACGGGAATGGGAATTTGGATTTATCAAGGGAAGGGGCCTTAGAGCCACCAAATGGAGAATAATCCTTTATCGCATCCTGGAAATTTCCTCCATTCCAAAGAGGTCTGTCGTATCCGTTCCAGTCTCTGTTCCAGTCACGCGAACCATCAAACACCGTGAATGGTCTTCCTGAGAGAATCTGGAATATACCATTAATCTGCCATCCTCCAAATAGAGTCTTCAGGAATTTATTCTCTGATTCCTTGAAGAAAGGAAGTTCGTAAATAAAGGAACCAACGAGGTTATGTCTATAGTCAAAAGCTGCTCTTCCATACTCCATTTCTCTGACTTCATGACCAACTGCGGTAAGGGAACCAGTCATTGCATCTCCGAAATAATCGGAGTTCATATCAATTGCTTTTCCAAGGGTGTAAGAAGTCTGGAACTGAAGTCCTTTAGAAAATCTCTTTGTCAGAATAATCTGGAGACCATGATAACGGGAATTGGCGTCCTGTGCACGGAAATTAACCTGGGTAACTGCAAAGTAAGGGTTGATGTAATCTCTTTTACCATCAAGTCTGTCGCCAGTGAATCTATTAAGCCTGTGAATCCATCCAAGGTGCATTCCAATTGAGCCTACATAGTTTACTTCAAGCCCTAAGTCAGTCGCAATCTCCCTCTGGATTCCGAGGAGCCAGTTGTAAGCCATTCCAGGTTTTAGTTTTGGATCCATCCATCTGAGACTGTAAACGCCTCTAACATTATCTTTTGGAAGTCCTGTTGGAATACTATAGTAATAGCTATCGTAGAAACTTGAGAAGCAGAAATCTGGAAAGTTGAATCTGTCATTCTCATAAATGTTATTGAATGTTCTGTCATAGGATACACCTGCTCCAGCTCTTAAGGATGTTTTGCCGTCGCCAGTGAGGTCATAGGCAACCGAAAGTTTTGGAGCAAAATTAAGATAGTAAGGATCCCAGAGAGCTTTCCCTTCCTTCTGTCTTCCATCTGCTATGAGATATTTAATTCCACTCACATAATCACCAGGTCCAAAGGATGGCATAGCTATTTTATCGTGCATCTCAGAAGGAACACCATAATACTCCCATCTAAGACCAGCGGAAAGGGTCAATCTTGGGGTTATTCTCCAGTCATCCTGGATGAATATTCCTCCTTCAAGTCCATGGAAGTTTCTGTATGTGTCACCTCTTTTCCAAGAACCAACTGCTGTTGTATAATCATCGTTTCCACCAACTCCAGGGGGTGGGTCAGCTCCAATGGTAAATCTAAAAGCAGGAGCATTTCTGATCCAGTCCATTCCATAAAACCAATAATAGGACCCATAAACATATGCATCGAATGTTGAATATGACCTCCAGTATCTTGCCTCAAATCCAGCTTTAATAGAGTGGTTTCCTACCTGGAAGGATAGAGTATCTGCCAGCTGGAATGTATTGTTTTTAAATAATTGTGGAAGATTTGTAGCATCACCAATTCCTACAACTCCGTCATAGAAGTAGGCAAGAGGAACCTCTGCAATTGTTCTTGGATAATCATCATAGTCCCTGTGGAATCCAAGTCGGACTTCATTATAAATTGTTGGAGAGAATATATGGAGCCAGGTGATTCCACCAGTGTGATAGTGGAAGTAGTTATTTGCCATTTCAGGGAGAAGGGTATTGTAGCCACCATTGTAATTCCAGTGGGACTCTCCAAAATCATATACCCATCTGAAGGAGATTCTGTCCTTTTCAGAAAAGATATGGTCTATTTTTATACCAACATTATATTCACTAAATCTGTTTATACTGTTGAACTGAGCTCTTCCGTAATCGGGTATTCCATCTCCATTAACATCTACAAAGTCATGGGTTGGAACAGGGTATTTATTCCCTGCTTGCTCCACATAATTGTTTCTGTATTTGTCAAAATACCATTTCTGAGCAGTTCCAGCAGGAATTCTGTCAAGCGCCTGAGGAGTAAAGAATAAGCCAATAGGAGCTGATGTCTCATCATGGTTGATTCCTTCAAACATAACAAAGAAGAATGTCTTATCCTTTACAATTGGACCACCGAGGGTGAACCCATACTGCCATCTGGAAAGAGGTTCTTTTTCATGGGTGTACCAGTCTGTAGCTGCAAGGTCATTGTCTCTGTTAAATACCCATGCGCTTCCGTGAAGTTCGTTGGTTCCTGACTTCATTGAAACATTAAGAATTCCTCCAGTATTCCTTCCATACTCTGCTGAGAAGTTATTGGAAATTAGTCGGAACTCCTGAATTGCTTCTGGAGGAAGGGTCAGTGTGTCATTGGCTGCAGTTCCAATGTCATCATTTGTAATACCGTCAATTGTGACCTGGTTGGATGAGCCCCTCTGACCAGTTATTGAGTATCCAGCTCTTCCAGCTCCAGGAGTTGCACCCGGGGAGATATAAACAAGCTGGAAGAAGTTTCTGTTAAGCATTGGCAGATCCATTACCTGCTTCTCTGTTATGACATTGGAAACAGCCGCTCTTGTCGTCTCAACAAGAGGAGTTGTTGCAACAACTGTTATTGCCTCTTCTATCTTTCCAATTTTTAGCTTGAAGTTAAGGCTTACTTCAGCTCCTGTCGCAACTTCAATCCCTTCCTGAGTAACTGTCTGAAATCCTTCGAGTTCTGCAGTGACATTGTAAATTCCTCGAGGTAACCTTTCAAGCCTGAAGAATCCTCTTTCATTGGTTACAGTTGACTGGGTTAGACCTGTCTGGACATTTTTTGCTGTTACACTTGCTCCAGGGATTGCATTCCCTTCTTCATCTGTTACCTGACCTACAATTGTTCCAGTGGGCTGTGCCCAGACAGTAACCCCAACCAATAAAAGAACCAAAAGTAAATACTTAAAATGTCTCATATTACCTCCTTAAAAATTTTTTTTAACCCATAGCCCTTTGCCAACACAGAATTAAAAATTCTTACTTTTTTATTCTCCACCCCCTTTCTTAAAAGTTTAAATTTAAGAGGCAAAAATTGAAGGATATTTTTTTCATTCATACTCATAAAATTTACATCAAATTTCATGCCAGAATTGGATCCTTTATTCATTCGGGTTTAAAGGAACTAAAGAACGAAAAATATTCAAATTTTTGAATATTGTTCAATTTTTTGAACATCAGATAATCTTAAAAGGAATGATTTTCTCAAACTTTTTACCTGACCCACCTTCTGTTGCTTTAACCCTGAGAACATATTCCCCTTTTTCGAAATTTGCAACAGGCATTTTTGCCCCATTATTTATTGGATTTAAATCTTTTGCCTCAAATATTTGAGGTTCACCCGCCATTGCTATTTTCTTTCCATCCTTTTCTATTATGTTTTCAATCTTTATCTTAGAACCTACGGATTCAGGGTATATCTGATAGAAGAAAATAAGCTCACCATTTCTCCTCACAAGATTTTTTACACTGGGAACGACAAACAAATTTTGAAATACAAAGGGGGCTTCGTTTTCTCTCAAGTTTATTTTTTCAGGAATTTTAAGTTTTGGAACAGTCTTCAGGGCATCAAGCTTAGTCACATTTATTTTCTCCTCCTTTCGCTCCACTCTTTTTACTGACTCAGCAATTAAAATATCGCTAAGCAAATCTCCTTTCTCTATTGGAGGTAGTTTTAAAAGTTCTTCAGAATACCCCACAGAACTTGAATTCCCATCCATTAAAATTATTTTAAGAAGATAGTCGCCCGATGGAAGGGATATTGAATGATGATACTGATAGGTCTGCCCTTTCAGTTGCTTGTAAGTATTTTCAGAGAGATTCATTTCCAATCTGTCCGAACCCTCGTATACAGAATTTCCACCCTTCAAGATGCTGATGTAGAAATTTAATTCGTTAGTATATTTATTTTCTTTTCTTGTGAAGGAAAGCTGGCTAAGTTCTACCTGAATGGCAATTGGAATATAATATTCTTCTTTTTCTGATCTGAAAACAGGCTTTATAAAATCAAATTTTATTGTTGAAAGAGAATCCTTTGTGAAAACGACCCCCTTCAACTTTCTTAAGCGATTAGCCCTTTCAATTTCTTCAAGGATTTCCCCCCTTGACCTTGTAAGTTCTGAAAATAAAGACAGTTGCCCAAGAATAGAGTCTCCGGTTCCTATAACTTTATCTTGAGAAATTTTTTGAGCCTCGAGGTCTGAAATATTCCTGGGAACTCCCTCCTTCGGTCTCGGGTCATCATTGTATCCCACAAATCTTGCATCTGTAGAAATATTTCTTAAAGCATTAGCAAGAGATGGGGAAGTAGTTAATTTGTAGGCTCCTGAATTATAATAATTTACAAAAATAAACTCAATGTTTTGACTTCTTGTTTTTATTCCCGGTAAATAACGATATGTCCACACTTCAGAGGGGAACTCTGCAGTATCTGCTTTTGGACCAAAAAGAAATCCCCTCAATCCCCCAGGATTTGTTTGTATGAAATCTGGCGGACCGAACATTATATAAATCCTCCCTCTATCCGTCCTCCATCCTGGCATTCCTTCAAAAAAGTTCTTATTCGCATATTCAATTCTTCTATAATGTTCCTCTCTGAACTCATTATACTCAGTTTCTGGTGTCGGATCTCTTCTTTTCCATAAGATTTTTATGAAGTTATCCCTTTCATCATCGGTTTTTAAACTTAGAAAAACCTCCCTCTCCTGGGATGAAATTATGTAAACAACCTCTTCATTAAGCCATTTAAGATATTTTTGTGGAATCTCTTCCCTGTTCTCTTTGGAATTCAGAATCAAGAAAATACTAAAAAATAAAAAAAGAAAAAGGATAAATCCAGCTTTTTTCATTATTCCCTCCCTCAATTGAAAAAACAAAATATCTCATACTATAATCTTATGAAATTAAAAGAGTGAAAGTCAATTTCTTGAAAATTTTTGACCTTGGTTAACTTGACGGACATAAATTTTTAATGTATTAAAAAAAGTAAGGTCAAAATGGTTGAGAACGCAACAACAAAAATTCTTGTAGTAGATGATGAAAAAGATGTTAGGGACCTTCTTTATGAAGTTCTTTCAGCAGAAGGATTCGAGGTTTCAACTGCAAATGATGGAGTGGATGCCTTCGAACTTTTCAAGAAGGAGAATTTTCCAATAGTTATTACCGATATTAGAATGGCAAAAATGGATGGGATTGCTCTTCTTAAGAAGATAAAAGAACTTTTTCCGTTAACAACTGTGATAATTATCACGGCTTATCCATCTATTGAATCGGTAAAAGAAGCAATTTTTGCTGGTGCCTATGACTACATCGCAAAACCCTTTGATGTGGATGCAATTAAAATAGTTGTTCAAAGAGCTGTTGAAAGGCAGCATCTTATCGAGGAGGCAAAGCAGAAAGAGTTTTACAAAGATTTATCCATAAGGGATGGGCTGACAGGGCTTTTTAATTACAGATATTTTAAAGAAATGCTTCAGAGGGAAATAGAAAAGAGTAAAAGATACGGTCATCCTTTTTCCTTAATAATGTTTGACATAGATGATTTTAAAAAGTTTAATGATAAATTTGGGCATCTTGAAGGAGACATGATTTTAAGGAAATTTTCCCATTTAATATCAGACTCTGTAAGGAAAATTGATTTGGTTTTCCGTTATGGAGGAGAGGAATTTTTTGTCCTGTTGCCCGAGCTTCCTAAGGATAGGGCAAAGAATGTAGCTGAGAGATTGGAAAAACTTGTGAGGGAAAATCTACCCATTACAGTGAGTGTCGGGATTTCAGAGTTTCCAGAAGATGGCAAAGATGTTGAAACACTCATTAAAAAAGCTGACCTCGATATGTTTGAAAATAAGAAAATGTCGAGAAGTAAGAGCTGAAAGCCAACAGCTCACAGCCTACAGGGTATTCTATGCTAAATTTTTTTTAAAGAATTTTTTTATTTTAATTTTAACAAAAACAAAGAACATTACTGTATATCTTAAAAAATCTGAAAATGAACTGATGGTTTTGATTACATCAAGAATTTTTCTTATGTAGCTTTTCCCACCTTGTGCTTCTGTCCATCGAAAGATTAGTTCAGATATTTGAATCCATGTTAGTTTATCTTTAAATAATGGAACATGCCCTTGAGCAGCGGGAAGAACAATAACCCTTCTGTCTCTTTTTTTTGTCCATGTAAAATCTTCCGGCAAATTGCCGTGATCCTTAGCCCATTTCTCAAGGGGAGTTCCTGGATAGATGTGGAGAATAGAGGTTGAAATTTCACAATATTCTTTTAAATTCTCTATTATTTCAATTGTCTCTTTTGCTTCTTCCCATGTTTCAGTTGGATGGCTGAATATAAAAAAACAGTTGGCTTTAATTTCCAGCTCCTTGCACCATTCAACAGTATTTTTTAGGTGTTTCAAATCTATATTTTTTCCTATTATTTCCTTCCTTACTCTTTCAGAGCCTGCCTCAAGTCCAAAGGAGGCGTAATAAAGCCCTGCTTCTTTCATTTTCTTAAGAAGTTCTTTTTGCAGAATATCTATTCTTAACTCACATGTCCATTTTATATTTAAACCTCTTTTTATTATCCCATTACATATTGCTTCCACCCTCTCAGGATTATAGTTGAATGTATCGTCGTAGAACCATATTGCCCTTGCTCCATATTTATCCATACATAACTCAATTTCTTCAATTACTCTCTCAGGACTCATCCCTCTAACTGCTCTTCCCCAGTTGATTGGTGTAGCACAAAAGTTACAGTTAAAAGGGCAACCCCTTGATGTCATCAAGTTGCACGCTGGGAGTCTTCCTTCTCCTGGAACGTCCATAAAGAAATTATATTTTTCAAAAGGAATTAGATGACGGGCAGGGAAAGGAAGCTCATCAAGATTCTTTATGGAAGCTCTTGGAGGAGTGTGAATTATGTTACCATCCTCTCTAAATGATATCCCTGAAACTTTTTTTAAATAATCTCTTCCACCCTCCTTTATAGCCCTGGAGAGCTCAACCATTGTTTTTTCACCTTCTCCCCTCACAACAACATCAACATATGGTAAATTCTTCAGAGTGTCATCTGGAGCCATTGATACATGTGGACCCCCGAGAACCGTAATATCTGAAGGGAAAACTTTTTTAGCTCTCCTTGCAAGTTCAAAACTCTGGAATCTATTCTCAGTTGTAGTTGTTATTCCTACTATTTCAGGCTTTTTTTCAATAATTATTTTTTCAATATCTTTCCATTTAAGATTTAGAATCTCTGAAGGAATTATCTCCACATCAAAACCTTCCCTTTCAAGAACCGCTCCAATATACAAGAGTCCGAGGGGTGGCATAAGTGAGCCCTTTCTCCATCTCTCTGCAAAATATCCACCAGGAGGAACGAACAAAAGTACTTTCATGGATTCAGTTCCATATTACTCTTTTAATTTTTTTTGCCTTTTCTGTCAAATTTGATAATTGAAAAGGAGCTTTTTATTTCTTTTTTTCAATCTTTATGAAGCCAGCACTTTCAAGAACTTTCAAATAATTTAAAACATCTTTTATTTCAAGAGGATAATATTCCACACTTACTGCATTTCTTATATCGAGAACACTCCTTTTACCATCGATAAAATTCCTCACCTCGAATTCAGCTGGACCAAGATTATACTGGGGTATGTCCTTCTTATCCCTCAGAAACTCCCTAAATTCAAAAGAATTAAAGAAACCTTTCATCTTTTCTGTTCTAACAGGGATGAGTTTTGATGCTTCAAGTTCCTCTTTTGAGAGCTTAATATCAGCTGGTTTTATAGAATTTTTAGAACATAAATAATTGTAGAACTCCTGCATTTCTGCAAGAAGATTCCTCTCTATTAGAGAAATCGAGTCAGTATGCTTTAAAAGAATCTTCAAAAGGCTTTGGTCTGAGCGGATGAAATAAGAGATAGATCTCAAAGTTTCCTTCTCTCTGATTGCTCCACGCGAAATTATATTCTTTGCTTCTTTGTAAGCTTTATGAATATTCTTCGGCTCAGAGTCTCTAAGAATCTGCCATGCTTTTATTTTGTCATCCCCTAATCTTTTCAATCCTTTGCTTAGAGATAAATTTATCATTTCACATATTTCATTTTCTCCCGCATTGGATAGAAAGATTGCGGAAGCAACCGAAAGAACCACCACTCTTTTCAGCTGTGTAGGGTCTGATTTATCAGGGGTGTCCCTGTCTGTGTGATACCACATGTCAGGCCAACAAATCAACATCACAGCAGGTATTTTTACACCACCGTCAACAAAAACAATATGGTCACTCCCGCCATCGTAGGAGTCAATTGCATAATAAAATGGGTCTCTTGTTCCTGTAGGAGCATAAATTGAAAGGGGAGGGGTCCTTTTGAGATTTATTCTGTTAACCTCTCCAATCCATTCAACAAGAGATGCAACAACATCATTCAAATAACTTGGGAGAGAGTGGGGAGTCCTTTTAATTTGAAATATTGAATTGTTTTTAATCAGGGCTTCTCCAACCATATCCTCATTAATGTTGGCATAAATTTTCTCTTTTATTTCAGGAAATTTTTCAAGAAAACTTGCAGTTCCAGAAATTTCTGGAACAAACAAAAATCTTATTGATCTTTTAAGTTTTATCTTTCCCGAATCTTTAAAGTTCTGTATAACTCTTGCAGTTTCCATAAGGGCAACGCACCCACTAGCGTTGTCATTTGCGCCCTGTTTTGCAAATCCTTCAAAAACATGGGCAGTGAATATAAGCTCTTCATCAGGTCTTTCATCTCCTTTAATAAGAGCGGTCACACACTCTTCTTTATAGGGAACCATTTGAGTTTTACAGGAGGCTCTCAAAACAATTTTTTCATTTCTTTCAAGAATGTCTCTAAGCTCATTACCCATCCTGGTTGAAATCATAAAAGCAAATGTCTCTTTATCCTTTTCAGTAACTCTTATTGAATTCCATCCAACCTGGTCAAGGTCAAACTCAGGATGACTCGAAGAATATGCAACAATCCCTATTGCTCCAAATTTTTCAACTCCAATTCTTCTTGCTAATTCAGGTGGACCATTCACAAGAATTATTTTATCTTTTACATCCTTCTCTTTGTAATAATTTTCATTGTTCCCAGGACCAACATAGATGAGTTCTGCCTCTCCTTCAAAAGAAATAGAACCCTGACATAATGTTGCGGGGATTTCCCTTAAATCTGTTAATTTTATTTTTTGAGGCTTTACCATCCAGAGTTCAGCAGAAATCGCATCCCAGGTTTTATCCTGACGGGAAAAGAAAGATTTCGGAAGCTCAACAATTGAAACATCTTTTATTCCATACTCTTTCAATTTTTTCTCAATGAACTGTGTTTCAAAATATCCATTTTTATATTCTTCAAGCTCCCTGTTTCTGTTAACTCCTGTAAGAATAATTTCATTCTGGAAAGCCATTTCCCCCGATGATTCATTAATTATATCGCTCAAGAGCTCAAAAGGAAGAATTGTTTTTGGAATGTCAGAACGAGGGGGAACAGGTTGTTCTTGAGAAAAAACATAAAAAAATAATAAAAATGTTAAATTGATTAGCAAAAGCCTCTTCATTCCAAGCCTCCTAAAACTTTTACGCTGAGAAGTAAAAGAAGTTTTTATTAAAAAATTCCAGATGATATAATTAAATATGAATATCAATGATAACATTCAGTGGATGAAAATTGCAATTAAAGAGGCAAAAAAGGCTTATAAGAAAGGAGAAGTTCCTGTTGGAGCAGTAATTGTTATGAATGGGAAGTTAATTGCAAAGGCTCACAACTCGCCAATTTCTTCCAATGACCCAACAGCCCACGCAGAGATTCTCGCACTGAGAAAAGCAAGCAAAAAGATTGGGAATTACAGGTTGGAGGATGCAACAATTTTTTCAACCCTTGAGCCATGTTTAATGTGTATTGGTGCAATGGTTCATGCAAGGGTAAAAAAGCTTGTTTATGGTGCATCAGACCCAAAAGGTGGATTTACAGTTTTTTCAATTGATAATAAAAAAATCAATCATAGAATTATTATTGAGTCAGGTTTACTCTCAGAAGATTGTTCAGAAATATTGAGTAAATTTTTTAAAGAGAGGAGAGGTACCGAAGTGGTCATAACGGGGCCGACTCGAAATCGGCTGTCCTGAGCGATCAGGACCGTGGGTTCGAATCCCACCCTCTCCGCCAATTTTTAACTTTGGAATTTATTGAAAATTGAGTTAAGAAAACAATGAGAATCTACTTTGCTGTTTTTTTGTTCTTAGTTCTTTCAATTTATTTCCTTATGCACTTCTATGTTTATATAAGACTTGTTAGTGATTTCTCAATACCTTTCTTATTAAGGAGGACAATAATTGCTCTCTTTATTCTGGGAGCAATGTCTTTCATAGGTGGAGAGAGCCTTGCGCGTCAATTCTCCATTCGCTCAAATTTTCTTTTAATATTCGGTCTTGTTTGGCTCGGAGCAATATCCATAACCCTATCCTTTTTCTTATTTTCAGAACTTTTCAGATTGATTTTTCCTTCCCATAAGACTTTAATCACATCCGTAAGTCTTTTTCTATCTTTTGTAGCAATTGTATTTTCCATTATCAATGCGTCAGCTCTTCCAAGGGTGAAGGAATTAAAATTAACCTATAAATCTCTTCCCTCTTCATTGAGAGGATTTAAGATTGTCCACCTTTCCGACCTTCATCTTGGAATGGTTTCCAAGGAGAAATGGCTTGAAAAAGTTGTTGAAAAGGTGAATTTTCTTGAGCCTGATCTTATCGTCATAACAGGAGACCTTATTGATAGTGATATTAAGGGTATAGAAAAGCTTTTAAACCCATTGAAAAACCTGAATTCTCGATATGGGGTCTTCTCTGTCCCTGGAAACCATGAGTTTTATGCAGGACTTGATAGATTTTATGCACTTGCAGAAAAAACAGGTATTAAAATTTTAAGAAATGAAAAATTTGTATTGAATGAACATGTGGAAATTATAGGAATAGATGACGATACAAACAGAAGATTCGAAAGAGAAAATTATAATCCCCACGAATTATTCAAGAAAATAGAACCTCGAAAATTTACAATCTTTCTTTCCCACAAACCAAAATATTTTGAATCTGCAGTTTCTTCCGGAGCCGATTTGCAACTTTCTGGTCATACCCATGCAGGTCAGATTCCTCCAATGGATTTAATAATTTTCCTCACTTTTAAATATCCCTATGGACTTTATAATTTGAGGGATTCATTTCTTTACACGACTTCTGGAACAGGTGTATGGGGTCCACCCATGAGGCTCTTTTCTTCCTCTGAGATTGTAAAAATTGTGCTGGAAAGTTATTAGAAAAGGCAAAACAAGCGTGAAAAGCAGGACTGGTAAGACTTTCAAGACGAGTTCAGAAGCTGGCTCGTAGCTCATTGCCATTTAGCCATT
>FMJZ01003262.1_pt1 | contig 11852 bp, 14 predicted proteins | sample 1987881 | NCBI WGS metagenome assembly FMJZ01 (sample SAMEA4378227, study PRJEB15110) | soil metagenome | biome: soil; feature: Field; material: Soil | place: India | collected 2015-03-11 | depth 0 m | reverse complement strand
TTTTAGGAGCAAATGATTTATGAAAACAGAAAAGCCTTTAATTAAAGATAAAAATGACTTGCCTCTTTATCCTATTAGCATAGTAGCTGAACTTATTGGTGTTACAGACCAGACATTAAGGCTTTATGAAAAGCATGGACTAATAAAACCTGCAAGAAGAAACAAAAACAGATTTTATTCAGAAAATGATGTAAAGTGGCTTAAATGTATAAGAGACCTTATACATCTTAAAAAAATAAGCATAGAGGGTATAAAAAAACTCCTTGAATATGCCCCCTGTTGGGAAATCACGTCTTGTAGTGAAGAAAAAAGAAATAAGTGCACTGCCTTTATTGATAAGACAAAACCTTGCTGGGAGCTAAATAGGATGATATGCAATAGGGAAGCTGGTAAAATCTGTGAGGAATGTATTGTTTATATATCAAAAAATCTCCAAAAAAAATAAATTAAGACACGGAACCTTCTAAAAATTATAATCAGTCATAATCTTGGATGTTTCCTTTTTCTATATTGGGTCTCAATTTTATATGTTCAATAGGTTGTGTGCCTTCTTTAAAGTGTTCATTGATACCGGACATTTCCTTTCTGGCCTCAGAGTCTGTTTTCATATCCATAATCCCATCAGGCATTGAAAAATCTAAAGGTGCTTTATCTGACAGGATATTTTTCATAAAATTAGCCCATATAGGAGCTGATGCCCTGCCTCCTACCTCACCAGGACCTAATGAAAGCCTCATATCATCAAAACCTACCCATACACATCCTACAAGTTGAGGAGTATAACCCACAAACCATGCATCCTTGTAGTCATTACTTGTGCCTGTCTTGCCTGCAGCAGGCCTTCCAATATTAGCTCTCATGCCTGTGCCATAATTAATAACATCCTGCATTATTGATGTAATAAGGTAAGAGGTCTTAGGACTTACTACCTCTATTCCTTCAGGCTCATTATTTTCAATTACTACTCCAGCAGAATCAGTAATGTATTTTATAGCTATTGGTTTAGGCCTTATGCCATGATTAGCAAATACAGCATATGTTGTTGCCATTTCAAGTGGTGATACACTTATTGAACCTAATGCTATAGTAAGATCCCTCGGCATTTCAGAATTAATACCCATACCCCTTGCAAGAGATATAATTTTGTCTATACCAACCTCATCAACCAGCTTAACCGTGACAATATTTCTTGAATAGGCAAGGGCTTCCCTTAAAGTTGTTAGGCCATAATATTTCCGGTCATAATTTTCTGGCTTCCATTGTCCGCCCATCCCGTCAGAATATGAAATGGGCTCATCTTTTATTAAGCTTTCTGGGGCAAATCCATGCTCAAAAGCTGCAGCATATATTATAGGTTTAATAGCTGAACCAGCCTGTCTCTTTGAAAGAACAGCTCTATTGTATTCGCTTTTTGCAAAATTAAAGCCTCCAACTAAAGCCCTTATAAATCCTGTCTCTGGCTCTAATGCAACAACTGCGCCTTCAACCTCTGGCTCCTGCTCAAGGCTGAATGTTACTTGCTTTCCGGTTACGGTCTTAAATTTCACCCATATTACATCACCCTTTTGAAGAATATGGGTAAGCTTAAAATCTTTGATTGTCCTTACTTTTCCTGTATTTTTATCTATTACTTTACTTGCCCAAAGGGCGTCATTAATTAATAGTTTTCCTGTCAGCCCCCTCGCCTTTACTAATGCCTCTTTTTCGCTTACATTTAAAACTACCCCTGTTGAAATATCACCTACGGTTGCTGCAAAGGACACCTCACTCTCCCTGCCATCTGATTTAAAATCCTTTTTTCTTCCGATAGGTCCTCTCCATCCCATTCTCTTGTCAATCTCTCTTAAGCCCTCTTGCAATGCCCTTTGGGCAAACATCTGTGCCTTTTTATCAAGGGTAGTATAGACCTTTAATCCTCCTTTATAAACTGTCTCTATTCCATATTTGGACTCTAATAACTGTCTTATATATTCAAGAAAATAATTATTGGCATCGGTATTTGTCCTTACAGAGGAAAGCACAAGGGTCTGTTTCCTTGCAGCCTCTCTTTCTGAAGGCTTGATATATCCCTCCTCTTCCATTCTTAACAATACCACTTCCTGCCTCTCCTTAGCCTTTACAAGATTATTGTAAGGAGAATACGTGTTAGGAGCCTTTATAAGACCGGCAAGTAGTGCAGCCTCTGAAAGGGTTATATTACTCACTGATTTTCCAAAATATAACCTTGATGCCATCTCTACCCCATATGCACCGTGTCCCAAATATATCTTATTAAGATATAGCTCCAGTATTTCATTTTTTGTCAGTTCCTTCTCAAGCCTAATAGCCAGCTGTGCCTCCCTTAATTTTCTTTTAATCGTTTTTTCAGGGGTAAGATACATTATCTTTGCAAGCTGCTGCGTAATAGTGCTTCCTCCTTCTTTAAGGCTCATATACATAAGATCTTTAACAAGGGCCCTTGCTATGCCTAAATAGTCAATGCCTTTATGTTTCCAAAATCTTGAATCCTCAACAGCAATTACAGCATTCTTAAGATGCTCCGGCACAACACTTAAAGGAACATAAATACCCTTTTCGATCTTTAACTCACCAATAAGGGTATCGTCATCTGCATAAACTTTTGTTCCTTCAATTGCCCTATATTTTTTTAATTCAGCAATTGGTGGCACACCCTTAGCGATTGCAAGATAACCACCTGCAGCAAAACCAATAATAAGGGTTAAAATAATTAATAATATCTTATATCTCATGTTTTAATTATAAACCTGAGATAGAAGAATTTACAAATCTAAAAGTGCTAATCAAATGATAATCAAGCAGTAGAAATTAGATAAAACATTATGGTAAATAAAGATATAAACTTTGAATAAATGCATTTATTCTTGTAAAGGAAGCAAGCTATTTAACAATAATGAAATCAGTGCAGATAAATAAATTCTTATATAAAGGCCCTATGATGTATATATGTTGCCAGTTTAGTGAAAACTTTTTGATTAATATTTCAATAATTAAGCCTATGAAATTCCATTCATATCTTAATTCTGACATGATTCTGATATCAGACGATGATAGATCATTCCATTTTGTAAAAGATTCATTTCCTCATTTTTTTCCACTTTATAGGGAACTCAATGAATATTTTAAAGGAAAAAAAATAGAGTTTAAACAGAAGGCAGTATTTTTAAAAGGAACGGATTTTGAGAAACAGGTCTGGCTTACATTAAAAGAAATACCTTACGGACAGACAAGAACATATAAATGGCTTGCAGAAAAGATTAAAAAACCAGATGCAGCAAGGGCGGTCGGTCAGGCATTAAAGAAAAACCCTTTACCTTTAATCTTTCCTTGCCATAGAATCATATCATCTGATAGATCAATTGGAGGATACTCTGCAGGTGTAGAGATAAAAAAGTGGCTTTTGGATCATGAAGAAAATAACATGAAAAAATAATTTGACTTTATTTTTAATTCGTAGTACTCTGAAAATAAAAGTCTTATGGGAGGATGATATGGGAAATAACTCAATAAGAAAAATCGCTGGGGCATTTTTACTCGGAGGACTTATAGGAGCATCTGTTGCCATTCTCTATGCCCCAAAATCTGGGATTGAAACAAGAAAAGAGATCTCAAAGGCTGCAAAACGCATTAAAAGAAGCGCCCATGATATAATTGATGATGCTATTGATAGTATAAATAATTTTACTGATGAGATGAAAGACAGGGCAGAAGATATTATTGAACGAGGAATGGAAATATCAAAAGACGCAAAGGAAGAAATTATAAACACCTTTGAGAAGGCAGAAAGGGCAATAGAAAAACAGAAAAGAAAATTATAGACATCCTCAGGGGTTAAGCCATTAACAATCTCTATTTTTCAGCTATCATTATAAAATATGGGAATAGATTTCTTGGCTCAAAAAACCAACAGACATTTCTAAAACAAAGTTTTAATTTAGATAGAATAAATGGTGTATGTTGATAAACTATAAATACCCCTGTCTTTGCTAATGCAGCATATGTATTTTCAATAATCTCTTTTCTCTTTTCAGAAGGTAGGTAGGAAAATGGGATGCCAGAAATAACTGCATCAATCCTCGGCAATCCTAATTGCGAAAGATCCTTACAAATAGCTACAACATTCCCTTTAATTATCGTCAATCGTTCATCCTGAATTTTCTGCAAATGATTAATAAAAGTCTCATTTAATTCTATAGCAACTAATCTGCCATCAGGAGGTAATTTTTTCAATATCTCTTTTGTTATAATTCCATCTCCCGCTCCATATTCAACAACAAATTTATGATCTTCCTTTAACTCACTTACTATTTTGGCCCTTGCAAATCTTGAAGTTGGAGTTAGAGCTGCTACTGTCTTAAAATCTTTAATTGCTACTTTGATAAAATCACTCACCTTAAATTACCTCTCACTATTTTTGATTATCTAAAGTTTTCAGCATACAAATGGAAATTAGTAATATAATTTCTCTGGATTCCTGATTCAGTAAAAATAATAGTTGATACTTTTTGTTTCTAAGCAAAGCTCATAATCCTTTTGTATTTATATTTTACAACATTATCCTTTTATCAACAATAACAATATCCCCAAAGTAGACATTGTATTAGGGTTTTATTTTGGTCTATATCCCCAAACCCTACTTCCAGATAACAATTTTAATTTCTGAAGAATTATTTTAATTGATTTTTATTCCTAATTTAATAGCTATAGGATTGTGATTAATCATTATCTTATATATGCCTCTGTAACATATCTCCTCATCATCCTGTGAGAATTAAAATAATATGCATTCTTTCCTATTGCATTCTGCATTACTCTTATCCATGTATGTTTATCATTATAAAACATAGGCATAATAATTGATTCAAGTTTATAATATAGGTCGTCTGCATCCCTTGATGGATCCGCTTCTACATCTGGTGATGGACCAATTGACCATCCCGTATAGCCCTCAATGTGTCCCTCTATCCACCACCCATCAAGAACACTAAAATTAGGAACACCGTTATGAGCAGCCTTCATTCCGCTTGTGCCAGAAGCCTCAAGAGGCCTAAGAGGTGTGTTAAGCCATAAATCAACCCCAGAGACAAGTTTCAGTGCTAATTCCATGTTATAATTTTTTAGAAATGCTATTTTTATCTTATCCTTTAATCTCTCTTTTACCTCAAATATTCTTTGAATCAATAATTTCCCAGCTTCATCCTTTGGATGTGCCTTGCCAGCGTATATAATTTGTAGCCTACCCTCTCCAATTCTCGCTAATCTCTCAACATCTGAGAAAAGTAGATCAGCCCTTTTATAAGCGGTTGCCCTCCTTGCAAAACCAATGGTAAAGATATCATAACTCATTGATGACTGTGTTTCCCTATTCACATAATCAATAAGTATCTTCTTAGCCTCCATATGGGCATTCCATAATTCATCATCAGGGATTCTTCCTATCCTAACAAAAATCTCTGGTTCATTTGCCCAGCCAGGAAGGTATTTATCAAATAACCTTTTCATTGGCTCACAGGTCCATGTAAATGAATGTACACCGTTAGTAATAGCATGAATTTGATAACCTGGAAACATATTCTTTGATACCTCTCCATGCTTTTTAGCCACTCCATTTATATACTGACTTAAATTTAGCGCAAGAAGAGTTAAATTAAGACGGTCTTTACCCCCTACTTCCTTTAAAATATCAAATGGTATTATTTCACCCATTATATGCTTCACTAACTCATAGGGGAACTTGTCATGCCCTGCTTCAACTGGTGTATGAGTAGTAAAGACACATAGACTTCTGACCCTTTCAAAATCCCATATCAGCCTCTCATCCCATACCTTTTCAATATCTTTTTTATATCTATTTAATAATTCAAGTGTAAGAAGGCTTGAATGACCTTCATTCATATGATACTTCTTTATCTCAAATCCAAGCTCATCAAGCATCCTTACACCGCCAATTCCTAAAACAATCTCCTGCTTTAATCTATAAGCTAAATCGCCTCCATAGAGATGATGGGTAATTGACCTATCTATTTCTGAATTTTCTGGAAAATCAGTATCAAGAAATATTATTGGCACTTTATAACCTCTAGTGCTTTCTACAAGATAAAGCCATGCATGAATATAAACCTCTCTACCTTCTATTAAAACACTTACCCTTTCCTTCAAAGGTATCATAAAATTATTTGGGTCAAAATCATCAGGTAACTCTCTTTGTCTGCCAAAGATATCAAGCTCCTGTTTGAAATATCCTTTTTTGGTTAAAAGGGTTACAGCAACCATTGGCAGATTAAGATCTGCAGCCGATTTAAGGGTATCTCCTGCAAGAACACCAAGACCGCCGCTATAAGTGGGCATATCGCTCCTTATACCTATTTCCATTGAAAAATATGCAATCTTTGGTTCTTTAATAAATTCTTCAATCAGCACTGTCATAAAACTCCCCTCTTAAATTTTAATTAATTTACAAATCCTGCCTTGCCATCTTCATTAATTCTTTTAATGCTGCTTCTCCCTCTTTACCAATGTCAATTGTATAATCATTAACATAAAGAGATATATGTTCTAATATCACCTCATCTGTTAATTCCTGAGAATATTTTTTGATAAACCGCATAGTCCTTTGAATATTTGATATGGAATATTTTATGCTTGATCTTATTAAATCCTCAACTATTTTAATTTGTGCCATCCCAATAGATTTTTTTGCTATAATACCTCCAAGAGGTATTGGTAATCCTGTTTTGCCCTCCCACCACTCACCAAGATCTTTAATCTTTGTTAATCCATAATCCTGATATGTAAATCTGCTTTCATGTATTATAAGTCCTCCGTCTACCTTACCTTGCCTGACTGCATCCATGATTTCATAAAAAGGCATAGCAATAAAGTTTATATCTCTGCGTTTAAAGCTTGAGACCGAGGTAATGTAAAGTTTCAGAAGTAAAAAAGCGGTTGTAAGTTCACCTGGAATAGCTATTTTCTTTATTTCCAACTTCCTCTCTTCTATATTTTCATTCTTTACCACTAAAAGAGGACCACATCCCCTTCCGAAGGCAGCTCCTGACCTCAAAAATTGATAATCATCCTGAACATGATAAAAGGCATGACAGGATGCCTTTGTAATATCTATTTTTCTATCTAAAGCAAGCTGATTAAGGGTTTCAACATCTTCTATTATAAACTCAAAATCTATTCCCCTCGTATCTATCTCCTTATTTACAATAGCATAGAAAATAAAGGTATCATTAGGACAGGGAGAAAAGCCCATGCTAAGCATAATTTACAATTTTATCACTAAACATTTATTATTTACCAGATCTATTTTTAGAAATTACTATTTAGAAAGAAAGATCGCTATATTAATTTTGATACCTTTTTATTAGGAGGTTTTATGAAATTACACAAAGACCTATTAAGCCTAATAGGTAATACCCCATTGGTTAAAATAAGAAAAATGACATCTGAAGACAGCGCCGAAATATGGGCAAAACTTGAGGGATTTAATCCTGGAGGGTCAGTAAAGGATAGGATAGCCCTTTCAATGATAGAGTCCGCTGAAAAAGAGGGTCAACTAAAAAAAAATGGAACAATTATAGAACCTACAAGCGGAAATACAGGCATTGGTCTTGCAATTGTCTCTGCTATTAAGGGATACAGGCTAATACTCACCATGCCAGAAACCATGTCTATGGAAAGAAGGCAGTTACTTCAAGCCTTTGGAGCAGAACTTGTTTTAACTGCTGGGGATAAAGGGATGCTCGGAGCTGTAGAAAAGGCAGAGGAGATATACAGAGACAATCCTGATTATTTCATGCCTCATCAATTCGAAAACAAAGCAAATCCGGAGGTCCATAGAAAAACTACTGCAATAGAGATAATAAATGACCTTGGAACAATACCTGATGCATTTGTTGCAGGTGTGGGCACAGGAGGGACTATAACAGGCACTGGTGAGGTCTTGAGAGAAAAAAATCCTGATATATGGATTTCTGCAGTAGAACCAGCAGGCTCCCCTGTACTTTCTGGAGGAAATCCTGGTAAGCATAAGATAGCCGGCATAGGAGCTGGTTTTTACCCTGGGATTTTAAATACAAAGATATATAATGAGGTCATTCCTGTAACGGATGAAGATGCAGCAGAGACAACAAGGCAAATTGCATTAAAGGAAGGCATACTTGCTGGAATATCTTCTGGTGCAGCTATGTGGGCAGCAATCAAGGTTGCTAAAAAACTCGGAAAAGGTAAGAAGGTAGTTGTTATATTTCCAGACAGAGGGGAAAGATACTTGAGTACAGGGCTTTTTATATCTGAGGGGCTCTAAAGTTGAAAAATAAAGGTATTTTATGCTATTTTTAATGCCCAGAAAACACACGTCCTAAATGATACCTGAATGGTCTCACTTTAGAGTGAGTTAAGGGTAATGGGCGGAGGAAAAACCAAGGAGGATAAAAACTATGAGTGTAGTAACAATGAAGGAATTACTTGAGGCTGGCGTTCATTTTGGACACCAGGTAAAGAGATGGAATCCGAAGATGAAAAGATACATCTTTGGAGAGAGAAACGGTATCCATATTATTGACCTTCAAAAGACCTTGAAGGGGGTAGTGGACGCCTATAATTTCATAAGAGATGTTGCCTCTACAGGATCACCAATACTATTTGTTGGAACAAAAAAGCAGGCACAGGATTCTATTGCAGAGGAAGCAAAAAGGGCAGGTGCCTTCTATGTAAATAACAGATGGCTTGGTGGTATGCTTACCAATTTCTTAACTGTTTCAAAAAGCATAGAGAGATTAAAAAAGATAGAGACAATGAAGGAAGATGGCACATACAATGTATTAACCAAAAAAGAGGTTTCTGCCTATGAAAAAGAGAGATTAAGGCTTGAAAAAAACTTAAGCGGCATAAAAGAAATGAAAACACTTCCAGGTGCAATATTTATAATTGACCCCAAAAAGGAAAGAATAGCAGTACAAGAGGCAAAAAGACTATCTATTCCAATAGTGGCAGTTGTAGATACCAATTGTGACCCTGATGAGATAGATTATGTAATCCCAGGAAATGATGATGCAATAAGGGCGATAAAACTTCTCACATCAAAGATGGCAGATGCTGTTATAGAAGGAAGGGCATCACTTGAAAAGGGCAGGGAGAATGAATCAATTAAAATAGAAAAAGCAGAACAGGAGGTTTCAGCAGAATGACAGTAACAGCAGAAATGGTAAAAGAGTTAAGAGAAAAAACAGGGGCAGGGCTTATGGACTGCAAGCGTGCCTTGGCTGAAAGCGCTGGTAACATAGAAAAGGCAATAGATTTACTAAGACAAAAAGGGTTGGCAACAGCTGCAAAAAAATCAGGAAGAGTGGCCTCAGAAGGATTAATAGGATCATATATACATATGGATAAAATAGGTGTATTAGTTGAGGTCAATTGTGAAACTGATTTTGTAGCAAGAACAAATGACTTTAAAGACCTTGTAAAAGATATTGCCATGCATATAGCCGCTGCCAATCCTCAATATATATCAAGGGAAGATGTGAGTCAGGAAGTCATAGATAGGGAAAAAGAGATATATAGGGCTCAGATTACAGGCAAACCCCCGCAGGTTGTAGAAAAGATATTAGAAGGAAAGCTTGAAAAATTCTTTACAGACACCTGTCTTTTGGAACAAATATTTATTAAAGATCCTGAACAAAAGAAGAAAATAAAAGATTTAATCGCAGAAAAGATTGCCAAGCTTGGTGAAAATATTGTTGTAAGAAGATTTGCAAGATTCCAACTCGGGGAAGGATTAGAAAAGAGCACCTCTTGTAAAATCTAATATGAAGCCCAAACTTAAATTTAAAAGGGTACTCTTGAAGCTCAGTGGAGAATCTCTCATGGGCAAAAGTGGATATGGCATAGACCCTTCTACAGTAGATTTTATGGCATCTGAAATAAAAAAGGTTGCTGATTTAGGCGTCCAAATTGCCATTGTAATTGGTGGGGGTAATATCTTCAGGGGTGTAGAGGCATCTCTAAAAGGTATGGAAAGGGCATCTGCTGATTATATGGGAATGCTTGCAACCGTAATCAATGCCCTTGCCCTCCAGAATGCATTAGAAAAACTTGGACTACAGACCAGGGTCCAATCAGCGATTGAGATGAGGGAACTTGCAGAACCCTATATTAGGAGAAGAGCTATAAGACATCTTGAAAAGGGTAGGATTGTAATATTCGCTGCAGGAACAGGCAATCCCTATTTCACTACTGATACAGCTGCTGCTTTAAGGGCTATGGAAATAGGAGCAGAGGTTATATTAAAGGGAACAAAGGTTGATGGAGTTTATACGGCAGATCCTATAAAAGATATAACCGCAAAAAAGTTTGATAAGATATCCTATATAGATGTATTAAAGAAAAATCTTAGGGTCATGGATGCAACTGCAATATCTTTATGTATGGACAATAATCTCCCAATAGTGGTATTTAATATTTATATATCCGACAATATAATAAATTTAATAAAAGGTAAAAAAATAGGAACAATAGTATCTGTTTAAAATTTTTATATACCTTCTTTTACAATTTAAGCTAAAATAGTCTGTTAAGTAAGAGGTATCTTATGCAAGAACAAAAGAAAAAGGCCGCAGAAAGAATGAACAGCGCTATTGAATCATTAAAAAGGGACCTTGCATCAATAAGGACAGGCAGGGCATCTCTCGCATTGTTAGATGGAATAAAGATTGATTATTATGGCACACCTACTCCTATAAACCAGGTCGCTACACTTGGGATACCAGATAGCAGACAGATTACAATCCAGCCATGGGATCAAAGATTAATAACGGACATAGAAAAGGCAATTTTAAAATCTGACCTTGGATTAACCCCAAGCAATGACGGAAAGATTATTAGATTAAATATACCTCCTCTAACAGAAGAGAGAAGAAAGCAGTTAGTGAAGGTTATTAAAAAAAGGGCTGAGGATGCCCGTATCGCAATAAGAAATATAAGAAGAGATATTAATGAAGAGATTAAGAAAGCAGAAAAAGAAAAACATATAAGTGAGGATGAAATAAAAAAAACTCAGGAGGAGATTCAAAAGATTACTGACTCTTATATAGCCAAGGTAGAAGAGATCATACTACAGAAGGAAAAAGAGATTATGGAAATATAAACAAAAAGGGGGATTTATGACTAATTACAACTTTATTATAAAGGTTACAGATGCCAAATTAACTGATATACAAAAGGCACTTGAACTGGCAGGAATAAAGGTAAGAAGCATAATAGAGATATTTAAGGAGGAATTGGCAGAAGAGGGCAAATAATTTATATATCTCATACAAAAAGTCTAAAATGCCTGTTATGAAAATATTTAAGGAGGAATCATATTAATGACAAAAAAATCTAAAGGCGAAACAAAGCCTAAAAAATCAATAGAAAAGTCTGTTGTTGAAGATGAAAAGACCAGAAAAGAAAGATTAAGAAAATTTCTCATTGCAAAAAGAGAAAATATAGTAAAAGAGGCTCAGAATGAGATAAGAAAACTTAAGTCAGGCGAAAAAAAGCAGATTGTTGAGACTGTTCTTGATGATGGCGACCTGTCTGTTATTGACCTGTCTGAAGATATAAGCCTCAGACATTTAAGTGTTCATAAAGAAACCCTTAATAAGATTGATACTGCTTTAAGAAAACTTGATGAAGGAACCTATGGAATTTGCGATGAGTGCGGAGATGAGATAAATGAGGAGCGTCTAAAAATAATGCCCTTTGCTATATATTGCAGGGATTGTCAGGAGAAAATAGAGTTGTTAGAAAAAATAGAAAGGGAAGAGGAAGTTTAAAAAATTAATAAT
>FMJZ01045835.1_pt1 | contig 11854 bp, 11 predicted proteins | sample 1987881 | NCBI WGS metagenome assembly FMJZ01 (sample SAMEA4378227, study PRJEB15110) | soil metagenome | biome: soil; feature: Field; material: Soil | place: India | collected 2015-03-11 | depth 0 m | reverse complement strand
GCGAGGAGACAAAAGACCCTGAAACTAATACCTATATGCTCAGGATACAGGTGCGCCTTAGAAATCAGGGTGATGAAAAACAGATACAGAATCAAGAAATGGTGAATGCCCATCTTGGACCTGTGTGGATGTTTGACACAGATTTGAATCCTGGTGATGAGGTTGTTATTAAAGGGGAAAATAAGGAACACAACCAATTTATGGTACAGGAGATGGTTCGGAATAATGTCCGCTATAGAATAAGGAATGAGAATGGTGAACCTCTATGGATAAGGGAAAGGGTTAGATTGCGTAATCATTTTTACAATCCTGCTACCGAGAAATTACTCAAATGCAAAATTGATGAACTTTACATTGAGAAAGAAACGAATATGCTGGTGGGAAAGGCACAATTGCAGAATGGTGAGACAGTCCAGCTAAGGTTTGCCCCTGAATGGTATCTCCAGAATCGTTTGAGGGTTGGGGATGAGATTGAACTGCGTGGTTCAGAGGCTTATGTTGATGGGCAGAAGATGATAATTGTTAGAGAGATGAGAAATTTAAGAACGAGAAACGAAATACAGTTGAGGAACAGGGAAGGTTTTCCTGAATGGTGTGGTAAGGGTGAATGCGAACAGCACAGAACCACTAAAGGAACCTGTTTTGGCGATGATAAAAAAGAGCATGGTCGCAAGCATAGGTAGGTCGTGCACGAAGGGAGGAGTATTTCTGCTCCTCCTTTGATTACTTATGGGTCAGGTGCAAATTCATTTAATCTTACTGTCACCGATAATATCAATATGCTAAGCCTGAAAGAACCAGGTGTCATTTTTAGTCTAATGCCAGTTTATGATTTTAGGGATTACTTTGGTATTCACTATGACGGCGCATTATCGGTAATAAACTTGCTTCCAGAAAACATTATCATTGAAAATTACTTGAAATTGGAAAAATCCATTGATTTTGAGGACCTCGGCAATAGGAACATTATTGCGGGTAAAATCTATAGTTTCTTCCCGATCTCTTTCCCCATCTATCAGATGTTTGATTTTGGTTTATCTGATTCATTGAATTATTATATAACAGACCGATACCTTTTTGCTCCAAATGTAAAATTGAAATACCGCTATTTTGTCTCAGATTCAGTCACTAATTATACCGAGACAAAAATCGGAACCGCTGTTAGAATTCCACTGCCTTATTTCTTCTTCGCGCCTTACGGCGCCGTGGGGATGCGGCACTTCAAGCAAGATGCATTATTATCATATTCATTGCTTATTGATTTCTTTTTTCCATTGACCGGCGATTTTTCGTTAGGTACCTATGTGAAATATGACCGCATTGGAGAATCAAATGATTCCTCCATCATAACTTTAGAATACGCTGATGACCCATTCTTTGAGTATGAAAACCTTCATCAAGCAAAAGAAATACAGATTGCCCTGCATCGTCTGTTTAAAAATTCAAAGATTTCAGGTTTTTTTCTAATATATCAGAAGTATTTCTTTCCAGTATATAATCAAACAAGGGCTGATAATGGATTTATCATAAATGTCAATTACACAAAAATAATCAGCAGAGACCTCGCATTATCTGCAGAGTTTGAATCACTTAACAATCATTCTTCGGTTGATGATTTTGATTATATCAAGAATAGTGTCTTGCTGAACATCAGGTTGACATTCTGATTTGAACGGTATATAATTCATTTGTGAAAAAAAATTTGTTTATTTTATTTATTCTAATCATCGCTGGTGGTGCCGGTTTTTTTTCTGTTCATTTGAATAGCTATTATTTAACAGAGACCTTTAGGCAATCATCAGAAAATACCTTTTATCTTCTCTCGGTTCTTGTAGAACATTATTTATATGAATCAAAAAATACTCAGAAAGAACAGATAAGCACTATCAAAATAAATGAAATCTTTGATAACATAGTTCAGTCTTCAGACCTTTTGTATTTTGCTGTCCTTGATGAAGATAAAAAGCCCGTAATCTTCAGCACCTTATATGATGAATATCTGCCTATACGGGGTGAGGGGAGATATGTGATAAAGACACCTGCCGGCAATATATTCCAGATTGAGCGAAAATTTTCTGATAAATATTTCATCGCTGGTTTTACTTTAAAGTTCCTTGAGAAAACCCGATTTACAAATAACATTCTTATCATTTCTATTATTGGAATTTTTGCAGTTTGCATTTTGATTCTTTTTTTAACTGTATTGAAGTTTGAAAAATATAAAACAACAAAAGAGGAAGAGGTTGCCAATCTAAGGGAAATAAATGCACTTGCGACAGGATTCAGCCATGAATTTAGAAATTCGCTCCACACATTGTCTCTGCTTACGCGCGAACTTACTGGGGATGAAGCGAGAATTTTGAGAAATGAAGTAGAAAGAATGAATTCAATTATGGATTCTTTGAAAATGTTGAGCAGAACTGAGATAAAAATGGAAAAAATAGAGGTCAAGAATTTATTGGGTGAGGTGCTTTCTATTTGTAAAGGAATAATGCCCGAAGGTGTCAGTATTAGACAGAATATAAGTTCAAATCTTAAAATCACCGGAGATAAAATGCTTCTGACCACAGCCATGGTTAATTTGATCAGAAATAGCATAGAGGCAAAGGCGAAGAATATAGATATAAACAGTAATAAGAAAGGGGATAAAATTTTTGTAGAAGTAATTGACGATGGTGTAGGAATAGATAAAAAAGAGATTACCCATATATTTGAGCCCTTCTATTCAAAGAAAGGTCAGACCGGCTTGGGATTATATCTGGTCAAAAAGATAATCATTGCCCATAGTGGTAGCATAGAAGCCTTTTCAAAAAATGGAACAAAATTTGTAATATCTCTCAAGGAAGGTAAAAAATGAAGATATTATTGATTGAGGATGAAGAGGCTCAGCGTATTCTTCTGAAAAGAATCCTTGAGAAAGAAGGATATACAGTGAATGAAGCAGGTGATGGGAAGACAGGTATTGAATTATTTACCAACGAAGACTTTGATACCATACTCCTTGACCACAGGCTTCCTGATATTACGGGTCTTGATTTAATTGAAAAATTCAAGGGCATAAACCCCGCGGTCCCTGTAATAATGATAACTGCCTATGCCAATGTCCGGGATGCGGTAAAGGCAATAAAACAGGGGGCATTCCATTACCTCAACAAACCGGTTGACCCTGATGAATTAATTGTAACAATACAGAAGGCGATAGAAACGCTCAATCTGCGCAGGGAGAATGAAGAATTGAAAAGACAATTAAGGATAAAATATCAATCCGACAAGATTATTTACAAATCAGAGAAGATGGAAAAGATGATGTCCATCGTTTATCGCGCAGCACAGAGTGATGCGAGTGTTCTGGTCACCGGAGAGAGCGGGACTGGCAAAGAACTTGTAGCCGGTGCAATCCACAATCTATCAAAAAGAAAAGATAAGAATTTTGTCATTACCCATCTTTCTGCACTACCAGAAACATTGATTGAATCTGAGTTATTCGGTTATGAAAGGGGTGCATTTACAGGTGCAGATAAGAGAAGAATTGGGAAATTTGAGTTTGCATCAGGTGGTACACTCTTTCTTGACGAGATTGGTGAACTCCCACCAACCACACAGGTAAAACTACTCCGTGTGCTACAGGAAAAAAAGATTACCCGGCTTGGCTCAAATGAAGAGATAACAGTTGATATAAGAATAATCTGTGCTACAAATAAAGATATTGAAGAAGAAGTCAAAAATGGAAGATTTCGCGACGACCTTTATTATCGGCTCAATGTGATAAGAATACATGTTCCTCCTTTACGAGAACGCAAAGATGATATTCCCATACTTGTTGACAATTTCATAGAAATTTATTCCCGGCGAGAGAATAAAAAGATTGCAGGAATAACTGATGACGCAATGAAAATAATCACAAAATACACTTTTCCTGGTAATGTCCGTGAACTTGAAAATGTTATTGAACGGGCAGTTGTTTTTGCAAGGGGTGATGTGATTACCAGTGCTGACCTACCAGAATATCTGATGGTGCCCAAAGTATACAACTATAGTGGGGGTAAATTGAATGAAACAGTTGCAAGGATTGAAAAAGAGATGATTGAGTCTGCTTTAATTAAGCATAGTTACAATCAAACAAAGGCAGCTGAATCACTGGGAATTTCTGAGCGGGCTTTGAGGTATAAAATGCAAAAGTATAAAATAAAGTGATAAGAAATATGAAACCAAAAAGTATAATTCTTTTGTCCGGTGGGTTAGATTCAACTGTAAGTGCTACGATAGCGGTTAAAAATACAAAGCCATTATTTGCATTGACCATTGATTATGGACAGCGTGCCAGAAAAATGGAAATATATGCATCAAAAAAAATATGCCACGCTTTGAAAATCAAACACCGGGTCATAAAACTACCGTTCTTCAAAGAGTTTAAGGAATGCCATTTAATTACCAATTACAAATTACCAACTACTATCAATAGCATCTGGGTTCCAAATCGCAATGCCTTATTTATCAATGTCGCAGGCTGTTTTGCAGAATATTACAAGGCAGATTTGATTGTGACAGGATTTAATCTTGAAGAGGCGAGTGAATTTCCAGATAATACAAAAGATTTCATAAATGCGATAAATAAGACACTTCAATTCAGCACACTAAAGAAAATAAAGGTTGTAAGTTATGTAGCAAATTATACCAAAAAAGAAATATATAAACTTGGCTTGAAATATAAAGCCCCTTTAGAATATGTCTATTCCTGTTATCTGGGTGGTAGAAAGATGTGTGGGATATGCCCTTCGTGCAAAAAATTATTTGATGCAATAAAATAAAATCCTTAAGATTTTGTTACTCAGTATCCTTTTTCCACTTACGAATTTACGGTTATTGTTGAAATTTTTTCGTTTGTTTATTATGCTCTTCAAATCTTTGCTAAATTTCTGTAAGATTTAAATTTATATCATCACCCATTTTTCAGCAAATATTCGCAGCAATACTGCCTCTCTGTCTTTTTCAAGTATAATATTTCTGCAACTTTCTGAGGTATATTTAAGTTTGTTATCGGTAAGAGAAAATGCTGCTTTTGTGTCCATTATTAATATCGCTGACGGGAATCTACCCGGTGCTCAATTCCTGTAACTCAGTTACTGTGCGAAAACTAAATAATTGTGAACAAAATAATACATCAGTAAAATGAAATTGTTGACAGGAATTGATTTATGTATATAATACCCTATGGATGCGGGGAGGTTTAGAGAAGTTTATGAAACAATGCAGAAAAATATTGAAGAAATCAAAACAATAACCGAAAAACTCAATAGATATAGCCCTGAAGACCAGATTAAATTGTGCGAAAAGATGAAATACCTATTTTATGGATTAGCAAAAACCCTTGTAGACATTGGTAATAAGATAATCGTTGAAAATGACTATCGCCAGCCATTAAATAATGCAGATGTATTCATCAGTCTTGCCGAGCATGATATAATTAATTCTAATCTTGTCCCGGGAATCAAAAAAGCAGTTCTTGTTATACCTAAGGTTATGCAAATCAATAAAGATGATGTTGTTGCCCTTGTTAAAGAAAGTATGGAATCTATCTGTAAATGTCTTGATTCATTTGCGGTATATTACGACCTCAAGGGGAAAGGTATATAATAATATGAAAACTTTTTACGCCTTTGTTGTATTTATTTTTGGTTCAGCGATTGGAAGTTTTTTAAATGTTTTGATTTACAGAATGCCTAGGAATCTTTCTATCCTAACACCAGGCTCATTCTGTCCGCATTGCAAAAAATCAATAAAATGGTCTGAAAACATTCCGATATTGAGTTTTATATTTCTGGGCGGCAAATGCAGTCAGTGCAAAAATCCGATTTCTATTCAATATCCATTGGTTGAGTTGTTAGCTGCACTGCTTTTACTCTGGGCATTCGTACAATTTTCTTTTAGAATGAACTTCTTTTTTATTGCAATATTTTTTATAATTCTGATTGTAATTTCTGGTATTGATTTTACACACCAAGTCATTCCTGATATTTTTTCAATTTCCGGGATATTTATTGGATTGATTTATCAGTTGCTGAATCACAATTTTTTACCAGGTTTGGTCGGGGCATTGTTCGGTGGTGGTATTATTTTCCTGATAAGGGTTCTCGGTGGCTGGGTTTATAAAAAAGAGGTAATGGGATTGGGTGATGTATATCTGGTTGCACTAATTGGTGCATTTATTGGTTTTCCAATGATAATTCCTGCAATATTTATTGCTGCATTGATTGGCACAATCTTCGGTATAATTTATCTCACTGTCACGCATCAAAGCAAAGATAATCCCATACCGTTTGGTCCGTTTTTAAGTGCTGGTGGAATAATTGTAGTAATATTTTACAATCTAATAATAGAGTTTTTACGGACTCTGGGTATTCACTTTTGATTAATCTTTTTTGACTTGAGCAATTTCTCAAATGGATAGGTATTTACAACATCGGTTTTTTCAAGCCAGCCCCTTCTACAGGTTGCAACTCCGAATTTCATCCAGTTTAGTTCTTCTACACTGTGAGCATCCGTGCCGATGCTGACCTTTACACCAAGTTCTTTACACCTTTTCAAATTTACATCATTTAAGTCAAGGCGGTCAGGATAGGCATTACATTCTAAAAATGTTTTCGTCTCGGCTGCCTTTTGAATTACTTTTTCAATATCAACCGCATATCCTTCGCGTTTAGAAATAAGTCTACCGGTTGGATGCCCAATTATGTCAACATACGGATTTTCCATTGCAGAACATATCCGTTCGGTAACATTTTTTGAAAATCCTTGATGGATTGATGCTACAACCATATCAAGTTCCTTTAAAATTTTGTCAGGGTAATCAAGTTTTCCATTCGGTAGTATATCAACTTCAATACCTTTGAGAATTCTGAAGTTTTTGAATTTTTTATTGAGTGAATCAATTTCTTCCCATTGTTTGTATAATCTTTCAATCTCAAGTCCATGGGCGTATTTTGCCGAACGAGAATGGTCAGTGATGAGGATATATTCATATCCCATTTTCTGTGCAGCCAGTGCGAGCTCTTCAATCGTTGCAGACGAATCAGAATAATTAGAATGCATCTGAAAGTCGCCTTTTATGTCAGAAAGCTCTATGAGTTTGGGCAATTTGTTCATCAATGCGAGTTCTACTTCGCCCCGGTCTTCGCGCAATTCTGGTGGAATCCATTGCAAATCAAGTTTCTTATACACCTCTTCTTCATTTTCTCCAGCAATTGCCTTTTCTTCTTCAAAAAGTCCATATTCATTCAGTTTCCATTTTTTACTGGCTGCAATACTGCGTAATTTCACATTATGTGCTTTTGAGCCAGTAAAATACTGTAATGCTGCACCATAAGATTTTTTATCAACAATTCTTATGTCAACTTGAATTCCATTTTGCACCAGGATTGAACTTTTTGTCTCACCTGCAGAGATAATCCGTTCTGCATCTGGATATTTTGTAAATACCTCAACAATCTTTTTATGGTCTTTACCCGTAACAAGAATATCAATATCACCGATAGTTTCTTTCCATCTTCGTAAAGATCCAGCCGGTGAGATCTGCAATATCGGTGCATTCTTTTTGAGATATTCAACCACATTTGAAGCAATTGATTCAGCTACTGCAATGGAAAGACGCTCATGGCTCCGTTCGTACAATTCAATACCCTTTTTGATATTTTCTACCTTCTTTTCTCCCATCTGGGGTAATTTTGCAAGACTACCATTTTCAATCACTCTTTTTAAATCTACCAGGTTTTTTACACCTAGGTGTTTGTTTGCCAGCGCAAGGGTCTTTGGTCCGATATTCTGAATATTAAGTAATTCAAGGAGCGACGGAGGAATTCCCTTTGTTGCCTCAATATATTTCTGCATCTTGCCAGTCTTTAAATACTCTTCTATCTTCTTAGCCATTCCCTCGCCAATCCCTGGTAGGTTTTTCAATCTATCAGATTGCGCAAGTTCTTCAACATCCTCTATTAATTCTTCAAGTACCCTCGCTGCCTTGCGATATGCGACAACTCTGAATACATTCTCGCCTTTATACTCAAGTGCATCAGCAATCTGGTTGAAAATTTGAGCAATTTCTCTGTTCTTTTTCATTAAAAAATTATAACCAAAGCAAATGCCCTGTCAATACCAGCGCCTTACTGAATGCGATTATAAATGTCCTTCCGCAGGGCAAACTGCCATTCTTTCTCGCGGTCTGCAATCACAGTTTTTAAAACCTTGAAATGATTAATTTTTTTGTTATAATTAAAAAATGGTTGATGGTGCAGTTAAAATTTTAAAGGATGCAAAAAGGTTATTTGTGCTTACCGGAGCAGGGATTTCTGCTGAGAGTGGAATACCGACATTTCGTGGCAAGGATGGTCTGTGGAAGAATTATTCAGCAACTGATTTAGCAACGCCTGAGGCATTTGAAAGGAATCCAGCGCTGGTCTGGGAGTGGTACCAATGGCGACAGGATATTATTTCAAGGGTTGAACCCAATCCAGCACATTATGCAGTTGTAGAATTGGAAAGATATTTTGAAAAATTTTTGCTTTTGACTCAAAATGTTGATAATCTTCACCAGCGTGCGGGTTCAAAGAATGTGTTAGAATTGCACGGCAATATTTTCAGGACAAGATGTCTCAAATGCGGAAAGATTGATAAGATTGAAAATGCAAGGATTGAAAAGATGCCATATTGTAAGTGTGGTGGTCTATTAAGGCCGGATGTCGTCTGGTTTGGTGAGGCTATTCCACAGGATGTATGGCAGGAATCAATGAGGTTTTTGATATCAGCAGATGTAGCAATTATCTGCGGAACATCGGGTGTTGTCTGGCCTGCAGCACGAATTCCTGAAATTGCGAAGAACTACGGAGTCAAAACAATTGAAATAAATATTGAATCCACACCAATAACATCGGTTGTGGATATAAGTATTATTGCAACAGCAGGAAGCGTTTTACCGGAAATAGCAAAAAAATTGATACTTGACTAAGGCTAAAATATCATTATAATTGAAAAACTATGGGTCATTAGCTCAGGTGGCAGAGCATCGGATTTTTAATCCGGTGGCCGCAGGTTCGAATCCTGCATGACCCACTCTATTTATGAGAAAATTCCAAGCTTCAATCCGCCAAGCAGTGTGTCGGATAAAATCCCAAATAATTTTTAAAATCCAAAATATCAATGTCCGAATAAGAAAACATAACTTTCAAAACCTATTTTTTTATCATTTGACATTTGGTATTGGGCTTTTAAATCTATTAAATTTAGCTTATCCATCAGAAACCGATATCCAAATAACTACTGTTCACTTTTTCTATTCTCCTAATTGTGGTCATTGTATGGATATTTTGCTTGATGACATCCCACGATTGCAAACTAAATATGATTTTAAGTTGAGAAAATACGACCTGAATAATCTTGATAATTACAGATTACTGGAACAATGGGAAAAAGAAAAGAATATCAAAAATATTGGCGAGGATTTACCCGTAGTATTTATTGGTGATTCGGCATTTTATGGTCCAGAAGAGGTTAGAAAAAAATTGGAAACAGTGCTTAAAAAATATGCGGGTATTAAAAAGCCAATCATAATAAAAGATACCGTAGCGATAAAATCTGATACCACAGAGGTTAAAACTGAACATATCCACTTGTATTATTTTTATCGACCATCCTGTCCTCAATGTAATCGTGTTGAGGCTTTATTAAATGGCCTTGCAAAGAAATATCTAAATCTCTTTATTTATCGTTACAATATTTTTGAAAATACAAACAAAATTTTTTATGAAGGGCTCGCTGATTTGCACAAAATTCCTGAAAAAAAGAGATTGATTGTCCCAGCAGTATTCATAGGTGAGGATTATATCATAAAAGACATTGCCGCGGAGAGATTAGAGAATTTGATACAAAAATATTCAACGGGCAGTCCAATGCTTGATACTCTAAAATTAACTACCGCCGGAGAAAAAATCATTCAAAGATTTTCAAAATTCTCAATAATTGGGGTGATAATTGCAGGTCTTATAGATGGTGTGAATCCCTGTGCCTTTGCAACCATTATTTTCTTTGTGAGTTACTTGTTATTTATGGGACGTCAGAGAAGAACGATTATTGTTATGTCTGTCTCTTTTATAATTGCAGTATTTTTATGTTATCTCGCCATTGGACTTGGTGCTTATGTTTTATTAAATGCCATTGCTGCAATAAAGATTATTGGAAAGATAATATTCTTATCATTTGGAATTTTTGCAATAATCCTTGGTATATTGAGTCTTTATGACTATTTTGTTGCCCGTGCAGGGGATACGAATAAGATGATTCTACAATTACCATTGATAATCAAGCAAAAAATTCACAAAGAGATAAAAGAAAAGACCAGCGTGGGTAGTATAATAGTCAGTTCATTTATTGCTGGAATTCTAATTTCATTTCTTGAATTCGGCTGTACCGGTCAGGTCTACCTGCCAACGATTACATTTGTCGTCTCAAAGGGTAATTTAGGAATAAAACCTGCCTTTATTTTGATTATTTATAATATTATGTTCGTACTTCCTTTAATTACTATTGCTATTTTTGCTAATATATTTTCGCGTGATAGTGTTGCAAATACTTTATCAAAAAAGATTCCGCTCATTAAACTCCTTACCGCTTTGCTTTTTTTTGGACTGGGGATTTTGTTGATTTTTTCATGAAGACCTTTAGAATTGTGATAATTATAATTGTTATAGTTTTTGTTATATTTTTTACTATAAAAATATGGCCAAATGAAAAAAAGAATTTAATAAGAGATATAAACAATTTTAAAAATGCGGTGGAAAAAGAAGATATAAAGACAGCTCTCAATTACATTGATAAAGACTATTTTGATAAACACCATCTTGATTTTAAAGGTTTAAATTCAACGATAAATGAATTTTTTGGTGCTGCTGATTCAATCAACATTATGATGTCGGGGTTGAAGGTCTGGATTGATTCAATTTCTAATAAGACTATTTATGCCCATTGCAGTCTTGGATTGAGGGTGATTGCAAAATATGAAAATGAAAAAGTCTTGGTCTTTGGTGGTGTGATACAACCCACATCAGTAAAGGGGTATTTTCGGAAACAGAGAGAGAATTACAAAATATATTCAGCGGATTATTGATATGAAAAATTGGATAAAAGAAATAATTGCAGAGATAAACAAATTTGATTTAGAGGTTTTGGTCATTATTTGTTATTCTACCTTTGTTCTTCTGTTTTCATTATTTCTCAAGCGAACAAAGATTTTCTTTCCCAATGAGTCGTTTTTTGAAAAAATGATTGTGCTTGGCATAATTTATGGAATTTCACCAATAATTCCAATGATTCTTTTCAAAAATAGACCACAGGATTATGGATTAAGAATTGGGGATTTCAGAGTCTGGGTTAAGGATATTTTGATAATTCTTTGTATAATGATTCCTGTGCTTCTCATTTCCTTTACTTTTACAAATTTTAAAACAGTGTATCCGCTTTCCCATACTGCCCGAAGAGGATTAAATAATCTTTTAGTCTATGAATTTGTTCACCTGTGCTATATGTTTGGCTGGGAATTTTTCTTTCGTGGTTTTATGCTCTTTGGTTTATCAAGAAAGGTTGACCATAGATTGGCGATATTAATCCAGACTATTCCCTTTGCCCTGATGCATTATCGTAAACCCCCATTGGAAGCTTATGGCTCAATCATTGCTGGAATTTTCTTGGGTATAATTGCCATTCGTGGTAAAAGTTTTCTCCCCTGTGCTATACTGCATTTTTCTATAGCATTGTTAGGCGATGTGTTAGGTTTGTTATTCTAAAAAAGATGGATAAAAATTAGCGCAGA
>FMJZ01043749.1_pt1 | contig 11858 bp, 5 predicted proteins | sample 1987881 | NCBI WGS metagenome assembly FMJZ01 (sample SAMEA4378227, study PRJEB15110) | soil metagenome | biome: soil; feature: Field; material: Soil | place: India | collected 2015-03-11 | depth 0 m | reverse complement strand
TGGGTTCAGAACGTCGTGAGACAGTTCGGTCCCTATCCGCGGTGGGCGCAGGAGGTCTGAGGGGAGCTGTCCCTAGTACGAGAGGACCGGGACGGACCGACCTCTGGTGTACCAGTTGTCCCGCCAGGGGCAGACGCTGGGTAGCTATGTCGGGTCGTGATAAGCGCTGAAAGCATCTAAGTGCGAAGCACACCCCAAGATGAGACCTCCCACGGGGTTAACCCGGTAAGGACCCCGGAAGACAACCGGGTGGATAGGCCGCAGGTGTAAGCACGGTAACGTGTTCAGCCTAGCGGTACTAATAGTCCGAGGGCTTGACCATATTCACGCTTTGCCCGTTGCCAACCCCTGTGCAGCTCTCAAGTGGCTCACACCAGATGTTTCCTGGTGACCATGGCGGAGGGGAAACACCCGTTCCCATCCCGAACACGGCCGTTAAGCCCTCCAGCGCCGATGGTACTGGCGGGGCAACCCGCTGGGAGAGTAGGACGTCGCCAGGAGCTAATGAAGCCCTCTGACCGGTTGGTCAGAGGGCTTTTCCCTTTCTGAAGGTTTTACTTCACCAGCGCCTGAATCAACTGATAGACTATCGCCCCGGTGGTGATGGAGCGTATCGCTGCGTCAAACTCCGCCTGACGGTCGCGCAACCGCTCCGCCATCACCTTCGTCGGCACAAAGATGATGTCGCCAATCTCTACGTTGCGCACCTTGCCCGCCGGCAGTACCTCACCCGTTGCCCGAATGACCAGCACCCTGTCGCGCGCGGCGTCGCTGGTGTAGCCGCCGGACTGCTCGATGTAGTAGGATACGCGCTTGCCCGGCGAGTATAGCACCGCAGAGGGAACAACCACCGCGCCAGTCACTGCTACCGTCGTCGGCTTCTCGGGCACGTAGATGATGTCGCCGTCGCGCACCTCGATGTCCGCCTCACTGCCCGGTTTTTGCAGGGCGTTCGCCAAGTCAATGCGCACGTTGCCAGCCGGCAGGAGGTCCTCCTCTTTCAGGGGGCGTGCCTGCGAAACCAGGTCGCGAGTAAACAGCGTAGCCGCCTGAGCAACTTTCTCTAAGGAAGCGGACGATTCTGGGGATGCCGGTTGATTCAGCAACGCAGATGGACTGGTCGGAATGGGGGGCTGTGCCAGCCCCGCTGCGAAGCGCACCCGCTCCACGTCCGACCGCGCCAGCGCGCGCCGATACTCCTCCTCGTTGACTATTCTGAGCACCTGCAGGATGCGCCCCGTCAGCGTCTTTTGCAGGTCGCTAATCACCTGGTCAGGACGACGCATCAGGCGCGCCGCTCTGGGATAGGCGGTTTCCAGAAGACCTCCTGCACGCTTCACAATGTCGCTCAACCGTTCCACAGGCGCCTGGAGGGTGTACGGACCGGGTTCCTTTACCGCCCCGCGCAGGTAAACCGTCAGCGGCTTGAGGCGGAAGTCGCCGCGTGCGCGTACAGTGACCACGTCACCGTCTTCCAGCAGAGGATTGCTGGCTTCTATCCCCTGCAGCGCTTCGTTGAGGCGCACCTCTATCGGGGGAGTGCCTATCGGTTTTCGCGATTTGGCAATCTCCACCCGCTCGGCGGCTTCAGGCAGGGGACCACCAGCCAGCCGGATAAGGTCGGCAAGGCGCATGTTCTCCGCACGCGGATATGTGCCTGGCGATTGCACCGCGCCGTCGATGGTGACCACGTTTTCGGGCGTGAACTGCGCCTGCTCGCGCGTGTACACCATCAGCACGTCACGGTCCTGCAGCGTGACGTTGTGTTCGGGGTCATTCAACATCGCCTTGCGCAGGTCAATCGCAAGCAGAGGACCGTAACTACCGTCGGGGTTGCGCCGCTGGAGGAAGGCACGCTCCACATAGGCATTGGGCAGAACGCCGCCCGCCTGCAGGAGTAAATCCTGTACCCGCATGTTGTCGGCGCGGTAGTAAACGCCCTGTTTTTGTACAGCGCCCCTGACCTGCACGCGCCGGTCACCCATCCACTCCACATCTTTGATGGCGTACACAACGAGCCGGTCGCGCCTTTGCAGGGGGATATTCGCCTGTGGGTCGCGCTGAAGAGCCTTAGCAAGCTGTACCGGAATCAGCGTCTGGGTATCGTCAGGATTGGTGCGGAACAGGTCAGCGCGGTCGATATAGGCGTCCTCCAGCAAGCCTCGCGCCCGCTCCACCAGGTCGGCGACGGTCATGCCCTCCATCAGCGCATAACTGCCCGGCTGGTCCACTGCCCCCTCAACGGTGACAATGTTGGCGAAAACGGGGCGAATGCTGTACACCTCCACCCTGTCGCCATCGTACAGCGGGGGGTTGTTGGCGTCGCCGGTATCCAGCAGGTTGGCATCAATCAGCTGGCGCACCTCGCCGGGGCGAACCGAAACCACAGATACTCTCTGGGCAACGCCGGAGGGCTTAACGCCGCCAGCAAACGCAATCACATCGCGCAATCGCTCTTCGGGCAGAAGCTCGTAGATGGCGGGGCGATGAACCTCGCCCGAGACGCTGATACTCACCTCCACTGGCGGGATGAAAATCACATCGCCGGGCTGTAGGGGCACATCCTGAGAGCCATCGCCCTGCAGAAGAAAGCGGTAAAAGTCAAAAGTGCGCACCGAACCATCTGCACGCTTGAGCTGGATGCGGCGCAGGGAGCCGTTGTCGCTGGGACCACCGCAGGCATACAGGGCGTTGAACAGCGTGGCGACCGCGGGCATCTGGTAACTGCCGGGAGCGTAAGCCTCGCCGGCGACAATGATGGTCATGGTGCGCAGTTCGCGCAGGGTCAGCGTCACCTGAACGTCGCGGATAACGCGCGACAGCGATTTGCGCACCGTCTCCTCCAGCTGCGCCAGCGTTTGCCCTCTGGCGATAATCCTGCCGCCCATGGGCAGGTTCAGCGCGCCCTGTGGGTCGACGCGAAGGGTCACCTCGCGCGGCTCCAGCGTTTCGCTCCAGTAGCGCAGGGTTAGCAGGTCGCCCGGTCCCAGCTGATAGCGTTCAGGCGCAGGCATCAGCACGTTCATCCACAGCATGGCGTCGGGACCGACGAAGTTTTTCATCGCGTCGGCAGGAGGTAGAACGAAGGGCGTGCCTGGTGTCGTCGTCGGCTGGAACGGAGCCACAAAGTATGGGGCAGGCGCAACGAACTGCGTTGCGGTGGTCGGTTGTTGCGCACCTGCTGAATCTGCTCCGCCTTGCTGGGGTGTTGCTGGTTGCTGCGCACCCGCTGAAGCTGGCGCGGTTGTTGCTCCACCCTGATGAGGGGCTGTTTTGTTCGGGTAGGTCTCTTCCACGCCGGCAGGCTGCGTCTGCAAGGGCATTTGTGTGGTGGAGGCTAATGGTACCTGGCTGGATTGCAGGGTGCCCTGCAGCAGCATCTGGAAATAGAGCCGGCGCAGTGCGATAGCCTCGCGTGCCTGTCTGAAGTAGCTGTAGCCAAACCTCTCCAGAGGGGCTGTCAGTCGTGGGCGACCTTCTCCAGACATCGCTTTGGTGGTGTCGCTGCTGTTCTGATTCGAAGGACCCTTATGGTTGGGGACCTGCTGATTGGAATCTATCTGAGCAGGTGATGTCTGCGGTGATGCAGGCTGTCCATTTTGCGCAAAGGATAGTGCGCCCAGTAGAGCCCAAAGGCAAAGGAACATGCCGACTTTGCGCACGCTGTATCTCCTCCTGTAGCCACGAGTGTGTTGCGCTCACAGTATATCAACGCATGCCGAACTTGTCAATTGTAACGTTACGCAAAGGAGAAGCCCATGAACTACATCGGACTCGACATCGGCAAAATAACCACCGTCGCCGTGCTCAACGCCCTGCGGGTTTCGTCAAAACCTCACAGCACGCTATAGATTACCTGCGGAATCGCCGATAATCTGCGTGGAAACACCTCGCAGGATTGCGAGGCAACATCATTCTCATGGAGGAGAACGATGCGACGGTCGCCATTGTACAACGGAGGGTCAATGTCGATTGGCGCGGTCAGCGCACTTACTGGCGTGGAAGTGCACACCCTGCGCTACTGGGAGAAGGAGTTCAGCGAGTTCCTCCAGCCCAGGCGCACCGGGGGCAAACAGCGGCGCTACTCGTCGGATGACGTGACGCTTATCCTGGAGATTAAGCGGCTGCTGAAACAGGAGATGTACAGCATCGCCGGAGCGAGACGGGTGCTGGCGCAAATCTACCGCGATCATTCCTCTACCCGCAGTACGGTATAGACTGTGATGGCGTGGGGGAAGTCTCAGAGCAGGATAACAACATGAGCACAACGGCATCGGCAAACCGGTGGGATATTTTCATCCCCTACACAGAGCAGGACGTAGAACACTTTGTGCGCGCGGGCGTTGAGGGTGCGGTGGTACAGCGGATACGCTTCGAGCGCGACAGACAATCTCTATATACGGCAGACGTGTTTCTTTTCCACCGCAGGCTGAAGCGCCGGATGGTATGGCAGTTCATCACCGTGGATGTGTCCGACGGAAACCTGCGTCTGGACCTCCCCACGCCGTTTCGCAACCTATCCCTCGCCTGGCAAAATCTGCTGGCGGAGGCGGTAACCAAGGCGCTGTGGACGGTGCAGGCGCACCCCAACGGAGCACAGGGATTCATCCTGAACGCCGATTTCTCCGTGCCGGACGATGTGCCCAGTCTGGACGGGGGCGGTGAGAACAGGGTTGCACCCGGCTTCGCGTGGAACGAGCTGTATGTGCACAGCGCCAAACGTTACCTGTTCGCCAGCGAGCGCGTGCAGTCGATGCGAGTGCTGGACCTCGGCTGCGGAGCAGGCTACGGTGCCAAGTTTCTGGCGAAGAGTGCACACGAGGTCGTCGCCGCGGATGTGGACGCCCATCCCCTGCGCTATGGCGAGTTGACCTACCCCGATGCAAAGATACAGCGCGTGCACATCGCGCCCATCACCGCCGAGCAGGGTTTGCCGTTTGAAGATGGCAGCTTTGACGCCGTGGTATGCTTTGAGGTCATCGAGCACGTGCCGGTGGAGCAGATGGAGCCGTTCTTTGCAGAGGTTGCCCGCGTGATGAAACGGGACGGCACTCTTGTCCTCTCCACGCCTAACAAGCACGTTTACATCAACTATCCTGACCCCTATCACGTTTCGCTGATGACGCTGGACGAATTTCGCCGTCTGCTGGAGAGCCGGTTCGGGCGGGTGCAGGTGTTTGGGCAGGTGCGCTCGCGTCAGCTGCCGCACACTGCCATGGAGTTTGAAATCGTGCCCAAAGCGGATGACGGACAGGAGATTTACGTGGCGGTATGCGCCGATTACGTGGGACACTCGCGAACCATTGCCCTGCCCTCGCCGACCGTATGGCACGCTCCAGAGGAGGTCGAACACACGGCGGCTGAGCAGGGCAGGTTGCCCATTAGCGTGATCGTGCATACGCGCAACGAAGAGCACAACATCGCCGAGTGCCTTGAGCGGGTGAAGGACTGGGCGGGCGAGATTATCGTGATGGACATGGAAAGCACCGACCGCACAGTAGAGATAGCCCGCCGGTATACCGACATGGTGTATACCCACCCGCTCATTCCCAACTTCGATGAGGCACGCAACGCCAGTGCACAGCACGCACGCTACGAGTGGATTCTGTATGTGGACGCCGACGAGCGCGTACCGGCAGCGCTGGTGGAAAGGCTGAAAGGCCTGCTTCCCTCGCTTGGTGAAGAAGTCGCCGCCGTCAGGCTGGTGTATAAGAACCACTTTCTGGGCAAATGGATAAGATACGCAGGAGAATGGTATCCGGGCTACAAGGCGCCGATGCTCTTGCGCAAAGGCAGGTTTGAGTGGCTGGCAACGGCACATGAGGGAGTTCGCGTGTACGGGCAGGTGTTTCACTTTCCCCCCGACGACCCCGAATGCGCCATTGAGCACCATTCCATGCCCACGCTCAATGAATACCTGCGCAAGATGGTTCACTATTCGCAGAGCGCGGCAGAGCAGATGGTGCAGGAGAATGTCCCCTGCTCCTGGCAGACGCTTGCCGCTGCGATGGGTGTTGCCTTTCGTTTCTATTATGACCACACGCAGGGCTATCGGGATGGGGCGCACGGTTTTCTGCTGGCTGTCTGCGGAGCAATCAGTGCGCTGATGGACCAGGTGCGCTATGCGGAACTGCGCCTGCGTGAGGGTTGGGAAGGGAGCGGCCTCCTGCCCGCCAGCGCCGAGGAGTTCCTGCGCTTCGCAGCGGATGTGGCGGCGGGCAAAGTAGCGGTAGAGCAGAGAAAACTGTCGCATATCCTGAGCGTTTCGGGGGATACCACCACACAGGTTTCACCCCCTTCCTGGTGGCAACGACTGTGGCAAAGGCTTCAACGGCAGGCGGGCGGCAGAGTCGCCATACTGGGCATGGGCAGCAAACCCCTCATCGCCGGATGGACGGAGGCGGATACAGAAGCGGATGCGCTGATTGCCTTCGGCGCAGGCTGGCGTGAGGCGGCGGACCGGCTGCGCGAGGGGGGCAGTTTCTTCGTCGGTGTACCGTATGTGCCCGAAGACCCCCAGGCATGGCGCGAAGAGGTGGAACAGGCGTTTTCAGCCACCGCCCACCTGCTTGATCCCGAAAACAACAGCAACTGGTGCTTCGCCTTCGGCTGGAAGGGGCAGAGGGTGGAACCTATTCGCCGGCGGGTGCTAATGCTAACGCATGGGCGTGCGCTGGAGATGCTGGGAGGCGGGGAGACGCAGCTCTTTGAGACGCTGATTGCCCTGCGGGGGCAGGGCGTGGTGGCGGACCTTTCGGTGTCCATGCGTCTGAGCGAGGAGCCGTACGACCTGATACACGTGTTCAGCCTGTACCATGCCGATAAAATCGCGTCTCTGGAACGCACAGGCAAGCCGATGGTGGTCTCCACCATCTTTCGGGATAACTCGGCGTTTTATCCGGTCACGGTTGGCGCGGCGGTCTTTCGTCAGGAGACGGCACAGCAGGTGGAGCAGGCTCTGCAGGCGTGGAAGGAGGGCAGACTGCGCGTGACAGGGCTGGATGCCGGATCGCTGGACGAACCCGAACAGGTGCGCGAGGTCAAGCGCAGGATTATCGAGCGGGCGCAACTGCTTCTGCCAAACTGTCGGTGGGAGCATTCTGCCCTGCGGCGGTATTTCCAGATGGGCTACAAACCCGTTCGAATAGTGCCCAATGCGGTCAGCCCGGAGCGGTTTATCCACGCAACGCCCGATGCTTTCGTGGAGCGTTTTGGCTGGCGTGACTTCGTGCTGTGTGCTGGGCGCATCGAGCCGTTCAAAAACCAGCTGATGCTCATCTGGGCGTTGCGGGGTACCGGCATACCGCTGGTGCTGGCGGGGAACATTTCAGACGCGCAGTACGGTGCGCTGTGTCGGCAGTGGGCGGACGAGAACGTGCATTTTGTCGGCGAACTTCCCCCCGACCTGTTAGCCAGCGCATACGCCACCGCGCGGGTGCACGCCATGCCTTCATGGGCGGAGACGCCCGGATTGACCACGCTGGAGGCGGCGCTGGCAGGCTGTGCAGTGGTGGTGGGCGACCAGGGGGCGGAGCGTGAATACTTCGGCGACTTCGCCTACTACTGCAACCCGGCGGACGTGGACTCCGTGCGCCAGGCGGTGCTGAATGCCTGGGAGGACGGAGATACCGCCCGGCGTGAAGCCTTTCGGCAGTACATTCTTCAAAACTACACCTGGCAGAAAACGGCAGAGACCACAGCGGAGGCATACGAACAGGTTCTGCGCGGTGGGCGCACGATACTGGCTCTGCCCGATTGGAGAGACGCCAACACCTGGCAGACACTGGTGAAACAGTATCTTCAGGAGCACCAGCCGGGCGATGGGTGGTTGTTGCAAGTATACGCAGGAGTGCTGAACGCTTTCAGCGCAGAGGACGCCTACAGCCTGCTGGCGCAGTATGTGCTCTCTTTGGGATACAATCCCGACCACTGCGCGGATATTGAGGTCATCAGTGAACTGCCCGAAATTGCCTGCGGACGGGTAGTGCTGGTGGGTGGTCGTTACGACAGCATCCTGCAGACCCGATACGGGACGCGGTGCGAGCGTCTTGAGAAGAAAGCGGCGTAGACGGCGGAAGGAGGTTTACAGCAATGAGCACAGCGGATAACAATCGGGCCGGGCAGACGGCAAGCCCACGCGTTCTGCATATCGTCTGGGAAGGGGCTTTTCTGGCACGGCATAGCCTTGCGGTGGTGAACAGGGAGCTGGTTTGTGCTCTGCACCACCTGATGCCAGAGTGGGAGTTCTATCTTCTGCCCCACGTCACGGATGACGGCGCACTGCGTGGTGAGCCGCGCTGGCGGTTCATTGAAGAGCGGATGCGTCGCCTGCCCCGCCATGTGGACGTGTGGATACGCCACCACTGGCCCCCAAGCTGGCAACGCCCTAACGCCGAACGTTTTATCGTGATACAGCCATGGGAGTTCGGCTCTATACCGGTAGAGTGGGTAGACGCTATCAACCAGAACGTGGACGAGCTGTGGGTTCCGTCCACCTTTGTGCGTGATTCTTACGTGCGCGACGGCGTGCGAGCAGAGAAGGTATTTGTGGTGCCCAACGGCGTTTCGGAGGTCTTTTTTGAGGAGGTTCCTCCTCTACAGCTGCCCACCCAGAAGCGGTTTCGCTTCCTGTTTGTGGGAGGCACGATACCACGCAAAGGGATTGACATTCTTCTGGACGGCTACACGCGCACCTTCACCCGTGCCGATGACGTCGCGCTGGTAATAAAAGATTTCGGCACCAATACCTTCTATCGCGGGCAGAACTTTGTGGAGCAGATTCGCTGGTTCCAGAAACAGCCCGAGGTGCCCGAAATCGTCTACATCGGCGAGGAGCTGGACGACCGGCAGATGAACGCGCTGTATCGCGCCTGCCATGCGCTGGTGCATCCCTATCGCGGCGAGGGGTTCGGACTGCCGATTGCCGAGGCGATGACGTGCGGGCTTCCGGTCATTGTGACCGGCTTCGGCGCGGCGATGGATTTCTGCAACGCGGAACGCGCCTGGCTGATACCAGCGGAGGTAGAGTACTTCCCCGATAACCTTGTCGGGGAGATGGAGACGGTGAACCGCCCCTTCTGGGCGAAGCCTCAGCGCAACGCGATGGAATCACTGATGGAACAGATTTACCGCGACTATCCCTCCGCCAGAGAGCGAGCTGAACGGGCAGCACAGTGGGTTCGGGAGAACCTGACCTGGGCGCGGGCGGCGCAAATTGCGGCGGAAAGATTGCTGGCGGCGTCCAGAACCGGTGCACCTACTGAGGAAGCGGAAAACATTATCCTTCGCGCTGCCGAGCATGTGGCGCAGGAGGATTACGACTCGGCGATTGTCCTGCTGGAGCGGCTGATTCGCGAACAGCCTCAGCAGCTGAAGGCGTACTGCGGGCTGGGCGTTGCCTTTTTCCAGTCGGGCAGTATCGCCCGGGCAGAAGGCGTGTTGCGGCAGGGCTTACAGCACGGTGAGGATTTTGAACTGCACTATCATCTGGCGTACATCCTGATGCAAACGGGGCGTTCGGGCGAGGCACTGCGTCATGCAACTCACGCGGTGGAACTGAACCCCGACTGCGAAGAGGCTGTGGACCTTCTGCGCAAACTGTGTGCGAAACTCCAGAGGCGGTCGTTGAAGCGGGGCAGGCACGCCCTCCAGCAGGACCTGCAGAAGGCGAATCGTCTACTGCAGAGCACGGGAACGAGCACATCTTCCACCCAGCCAACCGTCCAGCCGGCGGCGTCGCCCTCTCGCAAGAAACATCCCGCTATCTCGCTGTGCATGATAGCAAAGGATGAGGAGGTTTTCATTGAGGACTGCCTGAAGAGTGTGCAGGGGCTGGTGGATGAGATTGTGCTGGTGGATACTGGCTCAACCGACCGCACGGTGGAAATCGCCCGTCGCTATGGGGCGAAGGTGGTGCATCACGCCTGGCGAGATGACTTCTCGGATGCCCGTAACGTCTCGCTACAGCACGCTACCGGCGACTGGATACTGTGGCTGGACGCCGACGAACGTCTGGACCGCGGCAGTGCCGAGGCAATCCGCAACGCCATTCAGGACCCTCAGTTCGCCGGCTATCTGGTGGAGATTCACAACGAGGTCGGCGAGGGACAGAGCACCAGTACCTTTGTGCACCGCGCCTGCCGCCTGTTCCGACGCCTGCCCGTCACACGCTTTGAGGGGCGCATCCACGAGCAGGTGGTGCCCTCGCTGGAGCGCAACGGCTACGAGGTGGCTTTCCTGAAGGGCGTGCGCATCTTGCACATCGGATACCGGCAGGACATCGTTGCCGAGCGCCGCAAGCATGAGCGTACTATCCGCATGTTGCGCGAAGAGGTGCAGAAGAACCCCGATGACCTCTTCCAGCGGTTCAATCTGGGCAACGCCTACTACGTTGCCGGTCGGTACGCGGAGGCGGTTCAGGAGCTGGAGCCGATTGTTGACCAGATAGAGTCATACGCCGACCATGCTTCCATCGGCTACGTTCTGCTGGCGAACGCCCTGTATGCGCTGGGGCGTCATCAGCAGGTGCTGGAGGTGCACGAACGTGCCCGACAGCGAGGCATTGACCATCCGGGGCTGGATTTCGCGGACGGTTACGCCTATCTGGCTCTGCGTCGGTACGAGGAGGCGGTGGAGGCGTTTGGCAAGGCGATTCAGGCAGGCGGGGATGAGCGTTTCTTCGGCGGAGATACCAGCATCAGCGGCTTCAAAGCGTACTACGGGCTGGCGCAGGCGTATCTGGGACTGGAACGTCTGGAGGAGAGCGAGGCGGAGTGCCGCCGGGCGTTGCAGGAACAGCCAACCTTCGCCGAGGCTCGTTACCTGCTGGCGCAGCTGCTGTTCGCCCGGGGCGAGTTCGCTTCCGCGCTGAAGGAGCTGGAACAGGCGTATCAGCACGCGCCTCAGAACCCCGAAATCGCGCGCGAACTGGCGATGCGCTATGAGGAGGCAAAACGCTGGACCGACGCCTATGCGATATGGCGCAGGCTGGTCGGCACCTTCCAGAACAACCCGGAATGGCGCTGGCACAGTGCAACCTGTGCAGAAAGGCTGAATCTGTGGCAGGAGGCGCAGGCGGATTATGCAGAGATTACGGTAACCAACCCACACTTTGCGCCGGCGTGGGTTAACCTTGGCAGGGTGCATCTGGCGCAGGGAGATTATGAAGGTGCGCTGTCGTGCTTCACCCGCGCCATCGAACTGAACCCTGAAGACGCGAACGCCTTCTTCAACGCAGGCGACGCGCTGTATCGGCTTGGCGCGTATGAGGCGGCGGCGGAAACCTACACCGCCGGGCTGCAACGTGACCCACAGAACGCACAGGGCTTCTTCACCCTGGGCAACGCCTACTTCCAGATGGGTGCGTACGACGCCGCCATCATGGCGTATCAGCAGGTACTCGCCCTCCAGCCTGACCATGCGGAGGCGAAGCATAACCTGCAGCTGGCAAAGGAACAGATGCAATATCGGGTGGCGTAAGGCTTTGATGCTCTATTCTGTCCTTGCGATTGGAAATCGCAGGTATGGAGTGCTGAAGCCATGCTTCAGCATTCCAGAGTAGCCCGCAACCTCCTGTTGCAGGGTTGCCCTCCCTCCTTTTCTCTGCCCTTGCGATTGGAAATCGCAGGCAACACAGGACAAAACCTGCCAAAGCAGGTTCATATGGAGTGCTGAAGCCATGCTTCAGCAAACTCAGCATCCGAAGGAGGCTTCGTCATGAGTAGCCCGCAACTTCCAGTTGCAGGGGTGTTTTTACGGCAACCTTGCGATTGGAAATCGCAGGCAACACAGGACAAAACCTGCCCAAGCAGGTTAGTATGGGTTGCTGAAGCAAGCTTCAGCACTCCAAAAAGGTCAGC
>FMJZ01005555.1_pt1 | contig 11878 bp, 8 predicted proteins | sample 1987881 | NCBI WGS metagenome assembly FMJZ01 (sample SAMEA4378227, study PRJEB15110) | soil metagenome | biome: soil; feature: Field; material: Soil | place: India | collected 2015-03-11 | depth 0 m | reverse complement strand
TTTTAACTCCTTAGCTGCTTGTAATCGAAGCTCAAAAGAAGGAAGATGATGGAAAAGAGCGATGGCAAAAACCTTATCAAAACTTTCATCTTTAAATGGAAGGTTTAATACATCCCCAACTAAAAACTTTACCCCTTCCTTTATTCCGTACTTTTCTTCAGCCAATTTTATCAGAGTCGGCGAAGAATCAAGACCAACGTAATCAATTTTTCTCCAGATACCTTCAAGCAAGCGACCATTTCCGCAACCTGCGTCAAGTATTTTTTCACCATCCCGAACCAGCTCTACCAAAAAAGTAAGGTCTGGCCAGAAGCGCTGACGAGTCTCAGAAAAAGAAGGGGCAATTTCTTCAAAATCTTGCTTGACTTGAGCCAAAAGCTCAAAGGCTCTTTTTTTCTTCATACTTTAATTTTAGCTTAAATTAGCCAAGCATATGTAAACAATTCACATTTCTTTGCTTTGCTTTCAGAGGTAAAATTACTTGAGAATGAAATTTTTTAATCCTAAAATAGCTGAAGAAATTGTTCTGGAAGCCTTAAAGCAAAAAGTAACCTCCAAAAAAGAGCTTTTGCAGGTCGAAAGAGACACTTTGAGAAAGTATGGCTTACCCTTGCCTAAAGGGCCTGAGCTTTTTGAGGCTTATCAAAATCTGTTGAAGCGAAGAGTTGTTGAAAAGTCAGTATCTCTGGAAAAAGTGCTTAAATTTAATCCCATAAGAAGCCTTTCTGGAGTCGCTACTATTTCTATTCTCACTCCTGGACTTGCTTGCAAAAATACCTGCCTTTACTGCCCAACTGAAGAAGAAATGCCCAAGAGCTATTTCTCTACCGAGCCGGCCGTAAAAAGAGCTATTATGTGTGATTTCGATCCCAAAAAACAAGTTAAAGCCCGTCTTTACTCACTTAAAGTTAACGGTCATTCAACCGATAAAATTGAACTCATTATCCTTGGCGGAACTTTCTCTCACTTGGACCCCGAACGCAGAAAAAAATTTGTTAAACAAGCCCTTGACGCTTTAAATGGCTGCAACTCACCCAATTTGGAAAAAGCCCAAGAAATAAACGAAAGTGCTCCTTCTCGCTGTATTGGATTAACCATTGAAACCCGGCCAGACAGCATAACTGAAAGAGAAATTATCAACCTGAGAGAGCTTGGAGTAACCAGAGTTGAACTCGGTGTTCAGACAATTTATGACGATGTCCTAAAGACAATTAAAAGAGGCCATTTAGTTGATAAAACCATAAAAGCAACTTTTTTGCTTCGAGAAGCTGGATTTAAAGTTGGTTATCATCTTATGCCTGGCCTACCAGGTAGTAATACAAAAAGAGACCTCGAAATGTTTAAAACAGTTTTTACTAATCCAGACTTTAAACCAGACTACTTAAAAATTTATCCCTGCGTGGTGGTTGAAAAGTCTGAACTTTATGAATGGTGGGAGAAAGGGTTGTTTGCCCCTGTTAAACAAAAAGAAATGGTAGAACTTTTGATAGAAATAAAAAAAATTGTTCCTTACTATTTGAGAATTTCTCGCTTATTCCGCGACATTCCTTCGTTCCAAATTAAAGCCGGTGTAAATCTCTCGAATCTAAGACAACTTGTTCAAGCTGAACTAAAAAAGCGAGGGCTGCGTTGTAACTGCATTCGCTGTCGCGAACCGCGAGAAAAACTCATAACGGAAATTCAGCTTTTCCGTCAGGACTATGAAGCAGCCAGAGGAAAAGAAGTTTTCTTAAGTTTTGAAGACCCTGAAAGGCGCCACTTGATTGCTTTCTTACGCCTCCGCCAGCCCGCTTATTTGAAAAACTATAGCAAACCCCTGTTTGATTCATTAAGTGACTCAGCTATTGTTCGAGAGCTCCACACCTACGGTGAAGCATTACCCATTGGAAAAAAAAGTAAAGCTCTGCAGCATCAGGGTTTAGGAAAAAAGCTCCTTTTTGAAGCGGAAAAGATTGCCCAAAAAGAATGGGGAGTCAACAAAATTGCAGTAATTTCTGGTGTTGGAGTTAGAGAGTATTATCGCAGTCTCGGCTATCAACTCAAAGACACTTATATGGTAAAGGAGTTATAAATTTAAGTAAACAAACAAGAAATAACCGTATAAAAACTGTTAATCATTTAAAAAATTTTAATTAAATTTGACACTTCGTTAAGATATTAGTAAAATTTATGTCGTGATAAAATTAATTTACACCTTTTTCCTTGGCTTGTTGGTTGCCCTTTTCATTGGTGCCGGTATTGCTGCTTTTTACCCAGAACCAAAAGAACCTAACTACCCAAAAATCCTCGAGAAAACTGAAATGACCCCCGGAACCACTGAAACCCCAAAGATAAGAGAAGCCCGGATAAAATTTGATAAAGAAGTAAAAGATTACGTAAAGAAACTTGCTCTTTACAACCGCAATGTTTCTATTATTTCTTTAGTTTTCTCCTTAATAATACTTACCCTTAGCTTGGTTTTACTCGACAAGCTCTTGATAATTTCTGACGGACTATTGCTCGGTGGCGTCTTTACTCTCGCTTACAGCATCATTCGGGGTTTTAGCAGCGAAGACGAAAAGTACCGATTCATTGTTGTAAGTATTGGTCTTTTAATTTCTCTTTTTCTTGGATATGTAAAATTCATCAAGCCAAGCGGAAAAAAAGTAAATAGTTAATCAGCCTGTATTTCAACTAACTATATTTTTTAAAATCCTGAGATTGATAGTTATTAATACTCATAACATAGTTTTGTAAGATTGGAAATAAACCAATCGCTAAATCCCAAAACTATCCTAAAAGCAAATCAAGGTTTTCTCTAAGTTCAATCAAATCCCTAAAAAGCCAATCAGGTTTTTTCTTTAACAAACTTTCCCGGCTTATCCCACCAGTTAACAACGCCACTACTTTTATTTCCCCTCTTTTTGCTGCTTGGATATCCCAGACACTATCACCAACAGCAATCACTTCATTAGCGCTTAAACCAATTTTCTTAGAAGCTTTTAAAAAGACCTCAGGGTGAGGCTTGTGATGGATAACTTCTTCTACTGTAGTATAAGCCTCAACAAAGCTTTTAATCTTAAACCGTTTTAAATAATGCTCAACAAATTGAGCCTTGGTTGATGTGGCTAAAGCAATTGAAAGTCCACGTTTTTTAATTTCCTGAAAAAGTTCTAGTAAACCCGGAAAAGCTTCTACTTTAAAAATTAATTTTTCAAAATTTTGAGTATGCCCCTGAATAACCTTAATTTTTTTCTCTTCTTCAAAGGATTTGCCTAAAACTTCATCGACTATCTGCCGAGCTCCTTTGCCAATCAAGTTTTGAATTACAACTTTTTCAACTTTAATTCCAATCGCTTCAAAAGCTTTTTGCCAGCACTCAACATGATAACTATTACTGTTGACTAAAGTTCCATCAACATCGAAAACAAAGCCTTTAACCATAAACAGACTTTTTTCCACCACCCTTCAAAACAGAATTCTTCACTAAACTCCGGACAAAATTAAGATTCATCAGATCATCTTCAAGAGTCATCTTTGGCGTTTCCAGAATGCAGGAAATTTTAGCAAACCGTGGCTCATTCACTAAATAACTAAAACCTGACTCGCCAATTTTGCCTTGACCTAAATGAGCATGCCTATCCCGACCAGAACCAAGTTGATAATAAGAATCGTTGGCGTGAACAAGCTTTAAAAAGCTAAATCCATCATTTACTTCAAGTTCAGCAAAGATTTTTTTCCAGCCTGACGGTTTGGACAAATCGTAACCAGCAGCAAAAGCGTGAGCAGTATCCAGGCAAATTCCCAGATGGTTTGAGAGTCCGCTTTCACCAATAAAATTAGCTAAATTAACCAGAGAAGAACAATAGGAGTCTTTTTGAGCTACATTTTCCAGAAGCAAAACCGGCTTTTTGCTTAAAAAACGAGAAAAAACAAACTCCAGGCTTTCCAACAAAAGTTTTTTGTAAGCTGAAGAGCTAAGCAAAGAGTTGCTGCCAGGATGAGTAACAACAAAATCAGCCCCTAAACTTTTTCCAACTTTTAAATGTTCAATTATTGAAAGTGACGATTTTAATCTTAAAGAGAAGCTATTAGAAACCAAATTTACAAGGTAGGGAGTATGGATAACCAAAGGTGATATTCCTTCCAGACTTAAACACTTCCTAAAAGTAGTTATTTCTTTAGGTTTAAAAACAGAAGCAGACCAGCTTCTTGGCGACTGAATAAAAATTTGAATAGTTTCACAGTTTCTTTTTTTAGCTTCTTCAACGAGCATTAATAGGCCGCGGGAAATAGAAAGGTGAACACCGAAGTTCAAGCAAGCCTCACATTTTATTTGGCGCTTGAATCCCCAGCAAGCGCAAAGTTTCACTCAAGACAATTTTAGTTGCCCTGGAAAGAAGAAGGCGAGCTTCTTCCAATCTTCCTTCAGCCCCAATTACCCGACATTCGGTGTAGAAAACATGAAAAAGTGAAGCCAGTTCCAGTGCATAATTAGTCAAGCGAAAAGGCGCTCGCGTCCGAGCAGCAATTTCCACCACATAAGGAAAAAGAAAAAGTTTTTTAGCTAAGTTTATCTCTTCTTTTTCCCTTAATTCCTCCAGGCTATCCAAAGCAAGAGATTTTAAATTAATCCCTTTTTCTTTTGCCTTGCGAAAAAGCGAAGCTAAACGAGCATGAGCATACTGAATATAGAAAACCGGGTTTTCACTTGACTCTTTTTTGGCTACCTCGATGTCGAAATCGAGCGGAGAATTGGTATCCCGAGAAGCAAAGTAATACCGAATAACATCAGCACCCACTTCTTCCATTAATTCTTCCAGAGTTATCATTTCACCTGTCCTTTTAGACATTTTAACTGGCTGACCTGCTCGATAAAGATTAACTAATTGCCCAATGATGACTTCTAAAAAGTCTTCTTCATAACCGAGCGCTTTCATTGCCGCTTTCATTCGAGAAACATATCCATGGTGGTCGGCTCCCCAGATATCAATGACTTTTTTAAAACCCCTTTCTCGTTTGTCAAAATGATAAGCAATATCAGCTGCAAAATAAGTTGGCTCTCCCGATTCTCTAATTAAAACCCGGTCTTTGTCGTCGCCAAAATGAGTAGTTTTAAGCCAAACTGCTCCATCTTTTTCGTAAACAAAACCTTTGCTTCGCAATAGTTCAATCGTTTTTTCAATCTTATTTTCCTGATAAAGACTTCGCTCTTTAAACCAGATGTCAAACCTAACTCCAAGCCTAAGAAGAGTTTTCTCCAGATGAGCCAAAACCTGCTCATAAGCCAGTTCTCGAAAAGCTTTTTCTCTTTCACTAGCCTCCCAATTAACAAATTTATCGCCAAAACGGTTGATTATTTCTTGAGCAATGTCGTAAACATAGTGGCCGCGATAACCTTTTTCAGGAAACTCAATCTCCTTTCCTAAAAGTTCCAGATAACGAGCGCTAACTGACTGGGCAAATACCTCCATCTGAGTCCCGGCATCGTTAACATAAAACTCTCTTATCACTCGATATCCAAGTTTTTCCAGTAAATTAGCTAGTGAATCTCCAACAGCTGCCCAACGCCCGTGACCAAGATGTAAAGGGCCGACTGGATTGGCACTTACAAACTCAACCTGGACCATTTCGCCTTGGCCCAAATCTTGCTGACCGTAATCGGCACCACAACTTAAAATCTCTGAAAGCTCCTGAGCAATATAAGTTGGAGAAAGAAAAAAATTAATAAAGCCTCCTCCAGCTGTCTCCATCTTCTCTACCAAGGGAGAAGCTGGTATCTCCTCAACAAGAATTTTAGCGATTTCCATTGGTTTCTTTTTTACTTCTTGAGATAAAAGAAAAGCAATATTGGTTGCCCAATCACCAAAGTTCGAAGGTGGTACCTCTATTGAAAAAGGAGGTAAAATTTTAAAATTTAAAAAGCCTTTGCTTCTAGCTTTTTTACATCCTTCAATAATTAACTCTTCAAGCTTGTTTAATATCAAAAAAACCTCTTAAAACCGATAATCAGTTTTTTCTGCCAAAACAACTTCAACTTCAATTTTCTTCCCATCTCTGATTATTCCTAACTTCACTTTCTCGCCAACTTTGTGTCTTCTGGTCTCAATAATTAAATCATCCATGCTGGCAATTTCTTTATTGTTGAAAGAAATTATTATATCACCTGGCGTTATACCTGCTTCATCAGCTGGCGTTCCAGGAAAAACATTGGCTACCAAAGCTCCTTTGCTAACCGTCAAGCCTTTTTCCTGCGCAACTTCAGGTGTCACTGAAACACCACTTACACCCAAAAAAGGATGTTGAACTTTTTTCTGAGCAATTAACTGCCCAGCTACATCAAGAGCCGTATCAATTGGAATAGCAAAGCCTATCCCCTGATAGCCCTCGGTCCGAGAGTAAATCAAGGTGTTTACTCCAATTACCTCGCCTTTAGCATTAAGAAGAGCTCCACCGCTATTACCAGGATTAATTGCTGCATCAGTTTGAATCAAATTAACGAAAGTTATTGTCCTACCTTCTTCGCTGTCAGTAGTTACCGTGCGATTAAGGGCACTTACAACACCAGAAGTCACAGTATAATCAAACCCAAAAGGGCTACCAATAGCTACCACTAATTCCCCTACCTTCAAGTTTCTTGAAGTTCCAATCTCGGCTGCCTGCAAATCTTTTTTCTCCACTTTAACAACCGCAATATCGCTTTCAACATCGCTTCCTATCACTTTTCCCTTAACCATATCACCATTGTGAAAAGTAACTGTAATATTAGTAGCCCCAGAGACCACATGGTTATTGGTTAAGATATAACCATCAGAACGAAAAACAACACCAGAGCCTATGCCTTTTACCAGACGCCTGGACTCAAAAAACGGGGCAAAAAAATCAGGGTGATAAGCAATCTTTTCTACTTTAATACTTACCACCGCTGGTCGTGCTTTTTGAGCAATCGCTACCACTGGATTGCTGTCTTTATAGCTTAAAACTATACGTTGATCTTGAGATTTAGTGCTATTTTTACTTAGTAAAGAAAATAAATCTTTCTTAAAAAAAGTGAAGAAAAGGCCTAAAAAAACTAAGCTAACAATAAGCAAAGTCACCAAAACGCTAATCGAAGAAGATATAAAAATAATTTTCCAAGTCTTTTTTCTATCCTTCACAAGATTGGATTCACTTGTTTCTTCCATTTTTCATCACCTCTCTAACTTAAATTATTTTAACAAAGAAGCTGAAAAAAAGCTGAAAAAGAGGCTCTGAAAAATTTTAAATTCGATTAGGTTTAGCCCAGCCCAACCAGAGCTAAAAGAGCGTTTTGAATAAAGGGTATAGTTAAGAGGGAAAAAACTACAAAGTAAAGAGAGCCAATTAACCAGGGGGACGGCTCTTTTATAACCTGTCTGCCTTCCTCAAAATACATACTCTTTATAACTCTCAAGTAATAGCCAAAAGAAAGAACTGAGTTGGTCAACCCGAACAATGCCAGCACAAGTTGGTTGTTTTGAATTGCTGTCTGAAAAAGATAAAGCTTACCAAAAAAGCCAGCCAAGGGGGGCATACCGCCTAGAGAAAGCAAACAAACCGAAAGGGCCAAAGCTAAAAATGGTGAGGAGCGATGAAGCCCCTCGAACTTTTTTAATTCGGCTTTTTCCTGTCCGCAAACCCCCGAAATTATCAAAAAGACACCAAGGTTAGCGAGAGCATAAACAAAGAGATAAAAGAAAATAGCAGTAGTCGGGAGTTGAGCACCCCCAGTAAAACCAACTAGGGGAATCAAAAGATAACCAGCATGAACAATGCCTGAATAAGCCATCATTCTTTTTAAGTTGTCCTGAGTTAAAGCAGCTAAGTTGCCAAAAGTCATCGAAATAAGAGATAGAACAAAGAAAAAGCTAATTAAAGAAGCGCCTAAGTTTGAAGCGAAAGCAAATACTACTCTTAAAATTGCTACCATTGCCGCCAACTTGGAAACTGTTGCTAGAAAACCAGCAACTTGCGGGGTAGAAGCTTCATAAGTATCAGGCGCCCAGAAATGAAATGGGAAAATTGTGGCTTTAAAAGAAAGACCAGAAACAAAAAGAACAAAACCAAAGAAAAGCAAAGCCATCAGAGAAGGTGTTTGGGTAAAAAACTGAGCAATAGAAAGGTAGGAAAAGCCAAAAACCATCAACCCGAGAAAAACTAAACCCATAACTAAATATTTAAAGGCTCCTTCCTGTGCCAATCGCTTTCCACTAAAAGCCACTAGTGAATAAGTCGGGATTGTCATTAACTCAAGAGCAATAATAATCAAGATAAGATGATTAACAGATAAAAGGAAAGAAGCGCCAACCAAAGAGAAAAGAAGGAGAGAGTAGAAAAGCGATTCCTTTTTGAGGTTACGGAAATAATCAATAGAAGAAAGAACAACTAACAAAGCCAGTAAATAAACAAAAAATCTCCCGGCAACTGCAAAGCGATCAACGGCCAGGCTGCGATGGAAAAACAAGCCGGTTTGGGGAATAAAAGAGTTAAGAAATAAAGCAACCAAAAGAGCTAAAACTGTCAATAAACCAGCCCAGGGGAAACGGCGGTTGCTAACAAAAAGAATAACTATAGCAGCAATTATAAGGGCTATCTCCGGTAAAACAGCCAAAAAGTCCTGGTTCATCTCAAAGCCCCCTTCTCTAATAAAGCACTAACAGTCTGCCAGGTAAGGCTAAAAACACCAGCCGGTAAAACGCCTAGAATTATAGTCATGAGAATCAAAGGAAAAACTGCTAATTTTTCACTTAGCGAAAGGTCAGCAAGAACCAGCTGGCTTTCGCTTCTTTCGCCGTAAAGAACCTTTTCTACCAGACGTAGAAAAACTAAAGCATCAAATAGAAGGCCAATCACGCCAAAGCCTAATATCCAACCAAAGGCTTTCCAGGCTCCCAAAAAAGCAGTAAACTCACCTACAAAGTTAGCCAGACCAGGCAAACCCAGAGAAGCAAAAGAACCAACAATTAAAGCACCAGAAATAAGTGGTAGATAAGAAGCAATGCCTCCCAATTTGTTGAGGTCTCGAGTGTGAAAGCGGTGATAAACCAAACCAACCATCAAAAAGAGAAGCGGAGTTACCACCCCATGAGCTAACATTTGAAATAAAGCTCCCATAGCACCCCAGAACTTCAATGAAGCAATGCCTATAACAGCTACCCCCATATGACTTACACTGGTATAAGCAACGATTTTCTTTATATCATTTTGAGTCAGCGCCATTATTCCACCGTAAATCAAACCAGCCAGACCAAGATAAAAAAGGAAAACTTCCTTTCCGTGATAAGTAGTCCCCAGCAAAGGTAGTAAAAACCTCATAAAGCCATAAACTCCCATTTTTAAAAGAACACCAGCCAGCATCATACTCCCGGGGGTAGGAGCTTCTACATGAGCATCAGGAAGCCAGGTATGAAAAGGAAAGACTGGTATTTTCACAGCAAAACCAAGGAAAAACAGCCAGAAAGTAAAGGCAGGTAGAAAGCCTTTCCAGGTTTCAAAAGAAAATGTCCCGGAATAAAAATAACCAATTAAGCCAGCCATTAACAAAAAAACACTACCAGCTAGAGTATAAAGAAAGAATTTATTAGCTGCGTAGCGTCGATTTTCCCCACCCCAAATACCTATGATGAAATACATCGGAATTAATACTGTTTCCCAGAAAAGATAAAAAAGAACAAAGTCAAAAGCGATAAAGACACCGATTAGGGAAGCTTCAAGAAGTAAAAGGAAAAAGTAGTAGAGTTGCTCCCGTTTTTTTATATCCCAGGAAGCCCAGACCGAAATCAAAGAAAGAAAGGTAGTCAAGAGAACTAATGAGTAACTCAAGCCATCAAGCCTAAGATAATAATTAATGCTTAACGCTTTTACCCATTTAATTTGCTGAGTAAAGACATCAAGATTATTAAGATAGCCAAGAGGAATTAAAGACTCAATAAAAGTTAAAAATGAGGTTAAAATAGCAATTCTTCGAGCAGTTTTACGGTCTGGCATAGCTAAAGCTATTAGACCACCAACAAAAGGCGTTAACCAAAGAAATGTCAGCAAGTTCAAATCCCTTTCACCTCGCTATCTAAACCACCAAATAATTACTAAAAGAATTAAACCAACAAAGGAAAGACAAAGATAAAACTGAATATACCCCTGCTGCCAACGCCGTACATTAAAGCTAAAGTAATTAGCTCCCCAGGCAACTCCATTGACAACTCCATCAACAACCCATTTTTCAAAATTAATAAAGAAATTCTTCAAATAAGGCAGAGGCCTCAAAAAGACCAAGCGATAAAATTCTTCTATAAATAACCAGCGGGTTAAAGCCACTCCGATATAACTTGCCTGAAACTTTTCTTCCCATTGATTGCGATAAAAAAACCAGGCCAGCAAACAGCCCAAAATCACCATAGAAGTAGAAATAGTAGGAATCAAAAAGCCAGCGTGAACTTCTTTTTCGACCACTAAAGCTTTAAGCATTTGTTGAAGCCAGACCAAAGCAGCACCCGAAGAAATAGCCATCAAGGCTAGTGTCATTTGAGAAATATGAGTAAGAAAAGGCATTTCATTCAAGTGTTCTTTTGGTTTACCAAGAAAAATCTGAAAAAAAACTTTAAAGACATAAAAAGATGTTAAGAAAACAGTAAAGATAGCCAACCCAGCCAGCCAGTAGTTACCACTTTCCCAGACAGAAACCAAAATCTCCTCTTTGCTCCAGAAACCACTAAAAGGGAAAAGACCAACCAGCGATAAAGCTCCAGCTAAAAAAGCAAAGGAAGTGTAAGGAAGTTTAAACAATCCACCGCTCATCTCATCAATGTTTTGAGTATGGAAAGCGTGAATTAAAGAACCAGCACAAAGGAAAAGCAAGGCTTTGAAGAAAGCATGGGTAAAAAAATGAAAGAAAGAAGCAAAAAGACTCCCTACACCGAGAGCTAACATCATATAACCAAGTTGACTGATGGTGGAAAAGGCTAAAACTCGTTTGAGGTTTCTTTCTGCCAGTGCCAGCAAAGCACCCAACAAGGCAGAAATAACCCCGACCCAAGCTACTACCGAAAGAGTCAATGGGCTCTTTGAAAAAAGAGGATAAGAACGAGCAACCAAAATCACACCAGCAGCAACCATGGTTGCTGAATGTAGTAAAGCCGATACTGGCGTCGGGCCTTCCATCGCGTCCGGCAACCAAACAAAAAGAGGAAATTGAGCACTCTTTCCGACCGCCCCAACAAAAAGCAAAAGAGTGACTAATGTTAAGAGGGCAGTCGGAAATGTTCGAGAAAAAAGCTCACTAAAAGTTAAAGTTCCAGCCGCTGACCACAAAAGCAAAAGAGCAAGAAAGAAGCCCATATCGCCTAAACGAGTAACAAAGAAAGCTTTTTTGGCTGCTTTAGCCGCTGTTTCCTTCTCAAACCAGAAGCCAATTAAAAGATAAGAACAAAAACCAACCAGCTCCCACATCGCATACATTTGGAAATAACCTTGAGCCAAAACCAGACCAAGCATGGAAAAAGCAAACAAAGAAAGATAGGCAAAAAAACGAGTATAGCGAGTTTCTCCCTTCATATAGTTTACTGAATAAAGCTGAATGAAAAACACTAAAAAAGAAATGGTAAAAGCCGCTACTGTTGACAAACCATCAAGCAAATATCCCACTGTCAAACCCTGGCCGGCAGCTAACAGCCAGTTAAAGCTAACCTCATAGCGACCGGTATGATAAAAAGCCATAATCAGAAAAATCGAAGAAAGCAAAGAGATAAAAGAGGCTGTCAATGCAATGTAATGAGCTTTTTTAATTAAGCGACCAAAGAGAATTAATATTAAAAAAGAGATCAGTGGAGCCAGAAGAATTAAACATAAAGATAGGTTAGTTCGGAAAATTACTTCTTGAGCTGTA
>FMJZ01022810.1_pt1 | contig 11902 bp, 11 predicted proteins | sample 1987881 | NCBI WGS metagenome assembly FMJZ01 (sample SAMEA4378227, study PRJEB15110) | soil metagenome | biome: soil; feature: Field; material: Soil | place: India | collected 2015-03-11 | depth 0 m | reverse complement strand
CCGCTTTTCCGCGCCCGCGGGCCCTCCCAAGCCCGTCAGATAGGCCTTCCGAGGGGACGCGGCTGAAGGGCGAGCCCAGCTTCCACATCCGGGACTCAAGGGGCCCACGCCCGGAGGAGTGAGGAGCTGAAGCGGACGCACGCGGAGCGGCGAGCCCATCTAGAGCAGGATATTACGGACCAGCAGGCTCGATGGGAAAAAAGGAGAAGAGCAAGGTGGCCGAGGAGCGCGCACGGGAGGAAGCCGAGCACCAATACAACAAGGAGCGCGAGCGACGCCTGGAGGAGGAGCACGCTGACCGCAAGGCCGTCCTGGACAAAGGACTGCGCCGTCTACGGGATGAGACCGAACAAGAGCTTGCCAAGCGGGAGGCGGCCATCCAGGCCCGGGAGGCAGAACTCCAGCGTTTGAACGCGGAGGTCACCGCGTTCACTAAGCGGCTGGAGCGAGCGGTGCCAGAGGCACACGACGAGGCCCGAGCCCAAGCGCTCAAGGACATGGAGCATGAACGTACGCTGGCCAACTGGAGCGTGATTGGGAGCGAAAGTCGCTAGAACAGACGATCGCTCACTTTCCAGAGGCCAACCGGGTGTTGGAGGCGAAGCTTGCCGAGCCAGTGGCCGAGCTGCGCGAAGCCCGCAGGCAGGTCAACGCCATCGCCGAGAAAGCGGTGGAGGGACGGCCCATGCCCAAGTCCTGACTGGTGGGCCCTCTGCTGGGGACCAAGGCCGGCCGCCTGAGAAGTCCCGCAAGGAGTGATCTTCGTGCGCTCCGCTGATGCCAAGCGCGCTGGTCTTCTCCATCTCTGGGATCGTCTTCCCTATGGCCAGCTCCTAAGGCCTGAGCCGGCTTCCGGTGGGCCTCGGAGACCTCGAAGGCGATGACCTTGGCTGCCTCTGCGGCCCTGGCGAGCTGGTCCGCGGCCAGCCCGATCGAGCCAGCGTCATAGATCGCACGGATGCCCGGGGCAGAACCCACCGGCGCACTCGAAGACTGTGTTGCACGCGACTCAGGTCGGCTCTGTGGTCGCGGTCACGGTCCACGCCATGGCCTCGTCGGGATACCGCGCTCGAAGGTCGCGTCCACCTTCCTGCACAGTTTCGCCGGAACCACGATGTACTCGGCCATAACACCCGGGATGGTGAACCCAATCTCCTCCAGGTTCGGGCACTGGTTGGGGAACCCCCCCGACAGGGCGGCAATACCCACACCATTTCCTCAACCGTAACCCGATCCCCGGCCTTCAGGCCCTGAGCCTCGGGGCCAGGGCCGATGTCCACAATTTATCCAGCGAACTCGTGGCCAATGACGGTGGGAAAATTTGTGAGGCCGGGTAAATCATATACCCGTTCCCTTCTGCCTCATGGAGGTGTACGTCGAAGTCGTACACGCCACAAGCTCCAACCCGGACGAGGACTTCACCCTGGCCCGGTTTGGGCTGAGGCCAGTCCCTGAGTTCGAGCTTGGGGTGGCGCCAGACGCTTGATACTTCCCCGCTTTTTCCGGTGCGTTTTTCGAATTCCGAGACCTTGTCGCCCGGGCGTGGTTCCCATTTAGCCGACAAAACCAAGGTCTTCATCGTTCCCTTTTAAACAAACGTTTGCAGGCTCGCCTCTCTGTTTATACCCACAAACTGTCGCTGTCAATACCCAACAACCTCCTCCACTCGCACCGGGCAGCGTTCCGTTAGGGAGCGCAGCGCGGCGTGAGCCAACACCACTGCGATCCGTCCGTCTTCCCCGGTCACAGGGGGCACCCTGTCCTCGCGGACGCAGTCCACGAAGGCCTGGGCTTCCCGAACAAAGGAGTCCGCGTAGCGATCCATGAAGAATCGGAATATCCGGGTTGCGTGGTCACCATGGCCGTCGCTTTGAACCAGGGTGTCGAGCCGAGGGTTGTCCACCCGGACCATGCCTTTATCGCCAAACACCTCTACCCGCTGGTCGTACCCATACACGGCGCGGCGGGAATTGTCGATCACCCCGATTGCACCACTTTGGAAGCGCAGGACCACCACAGCGGTGTCCACATCCCCCAGCTCCCCGATGCGCTTGTCCACGAGCACGCTGCCTGTAGCGTAGACCTCCACCACCTCCTCGCCCAGGAGAAATCGGGCCATGTCAAGGTCGTGGATCGTCATGTCCAGGAAGATCCCGCCCGAGACCTTCACGTACTCCGGTGGCGGCGGCGCGGGGTCCCGGCTGGTGACCCTGAGGAGATGGGGGCGGCCCACGGTCCCTTGGGCCACAAGCTCGCGGGCCCGGGCAAAGTTCAGGTCAAACCTACGGTTGAACCCCACTTGGAGCTTGACCCCCGCTCGGCTCACCGCCTCCAGCGCCCGGTCGATGGCCGGGAGATCCAGAGCGATCGGTTTTTCGCAGAACACGTGCTTTCCACTTTTTGCCGCGGCCTCGATCAAGGGAGCGTGGGTATCGGTGCTTGTGCAAATGAACACCGCGTCTACTTCCTTATCCTCCAGGATCGGCCTGGGGTCTCCATAGGCTCTGGGTATCCCAAGCTCGATGGCGCACTTCTGCGCGGCCTCTTCTCGCAGATCGGCAATGGCCACCACTTCGGCTCCGGATACGCGATGAACGAGGTTTTCCGCGTGCACCTTCCCGATCCTCCCTGCACCGATGATCCCGAGGCGAACCGACTTCATGCTGACCCCCTTTCCGGATCGTGACCGGCTGCCCATCCAGCTTCGCGCAGGACAGATGTGGCACGGTGGAAGGCGTCTTGGGCCACCAAGAGCGGATCTTGATCTTTATATTTGGGGTGGAAAACCTCGACCGAAATGGGGCCCTGGTACCCCGTGCAACGGATGGCCTGGAGGATTTCCACCAGAGGCAATCCTCCTTCGCCGGGAAGTACCCTGTCCTCGTCCGTGAGCTCCTCTGGAGCTTTCCCTGTGGTAAGGGCATCGGAGAGGTGTACAAGCCCAATCGCCTCCCCGGGCAGCCGGGCGATGTCTTCCCGGGCCGTTCGGCTCACCGCCAGATGAAACGTATCCAGCACGAGAGGGATGCCCGTGGAGTCGGCCAGGACGTAGGCCTGGCGGAGAGAGGGGAAGGCATGTTCGGGGAAGCCGATGAGTTCGTAGAGGAGAGAAAGTCCGAGCCGTGCGGCCTCGGCCTTAAGCCAGGTGAGTTCCTTCCGGGCCTTCCCAGCAGGAATAGGCCGGCCGGTCACGTTCCCCGGCACGAGGATGACCTGGGGGATGGCGAATCGAGCAGCGAGGGCGAAGATTTCCACCGCTCGGGGGCCCAATTCGTGTTTGGCTAGTGCGAAGAGCCCTTCCACGCCATTCACCGGAAGCCACTCCAGTCCTCTTTGTGCAGCCATGTTCACGCGAGGCGCCTGGCCATGTCGTCCCATGTAGCTTATAAGCATGGGCACGCGCGGCTCGTAGGCGGTGAACCCCGCGTCGCGCGCGTACCGGATCCCGCTTTCCAGGTCCGCACTGGGGATCGTTGCCCCGTTCAACCCGAGTTTCACCATGATTTCGCCCCGGGCGTTCCCAACACCGTGCACAGGTCAAGGACGGAGTAGACGACCACATCGGCCTTCTCTCTTACTTCCTCCGGGGCGTGGGCCATGGCCACCCCCAGGCCGGCGAGTTCGATCATCGTAAGGTCGCTCATCTGGTCCCCAACTGCCACCACGTGCTCAGGCCGGATCCCAAAATACTGGCAGAGCCAACTTAAGGCCTCCCCCTTGGACACCCCTGGAGGGAGAACCTCCAAGTGCTCCTTTTCTGAACGCACCACGGTGAGCTCGGGCACCGCCCTCCGCAGGGTTTCCCCCACCTCTCCGAGTCCACTCGGGTCCCCGATCGCCAGGAGCTTGAGCGGGGGGGTAGTCACAACTTCGTCCAGGTCTTGTACCTCCTGCACAGGAAGTTTTTCCTTCTCGAGGAAAGCTTGGATGGGTGGGGTCACCCGGGCCACGTACACCGCGGGGTCGGCTGCCGTTCGATACACCTGAGGTTGTATGGGAAAACGCTTGAGCACCGTGAGGGCCCGCCGGGCAAGCTCAGAGGGGATGCGTCGCTCTCGGATGGGTTGCCCTCCCACTGGGTCCCACACCACGGCCCCGTGGTAGAGGATCACCGGGGTGGTGATGGCAAGCTCCCGGATGTACGGTTCGGCTGAGGCCAGGGATCGTCCAGTGGCCAGGGTCACTTGGGCTTTGCGTCCGATCTCCACCACGAATGCCCGCGTCGCTTCAGGGATCTCCCCATCAGGGGAAAGCAGGGTGCCATCCAGGTCGAACGCGAAGAGCTCGTAGCGCACGGCTACTCCTGGCGGAGGAGGTGGATGCTCTTCCGGTGAAGTTTGAGCCCCACACGGGTACCCAAGGCCAAAAAACCTCGCTCCTGAGGGCTCAAAACATCCACAGCGAAGACCTCTCCTCCATCGAGTTTCACCCGGTATGTGCCCAGGGACCCCGTGTAGTGAGCGAACAGGATTTCCCCCTGGAGGTCCCCCTCCTCGGGGGGAACAAGGTCCACCGCTTCCGGCCGCACCACGGCCAGCGCGGCCTCCCCTGGGTTCACCTGGGCAGGTCCGGGCACGGTGACGTGCCGGCCACCTGGCAACAAGACCTCGATCTCTGCGTCCGCGCGGAGCACTTTCACGGGAAGGATATTGGCCCGCCCGATGAAGTCGGCGACAAACGTGTTAGCGGGCCGGGCATAGATGTCGTAAGGGGTGCCCACCTGTTGGGCCCGGCCCTGGTTCATGACCACGATCCGGTCGGAGATGGACATGGCCTCAGCCTGGTCATGAGTCACATAGAGGCTGGTGATCGCCAGCTCCTTCTGCAGGCGGCGGATGTGTTCGCGGGTTTCCACCCGGAGCTTGGCGTCCAGGTTGGACAAAGGCTCGTCAAGCAGAAGCACCTTGGGCTTGATGACCAGGGCCCGCGCCAGGGCCACCCGTTGCTGCTGTCCACCGGACAGCTTGCTCGGGGGACGGTGCTCCAGGCCCGCAAGGCCCACGAGCTCAAGAGTTTGGCTCACCCGACTGCGCACCTCTTGTCGGGGTAGCCTCCGCACCTTGAGCCCAAACGCCACGTTCTCGAACACCGTCATGTGCGGGAAAAGCCCGTAGGACTGGAACACGGTTGCCGTGTTGCGCCGCTGGGGAGGGAGGCGGGTGATGCGTTCCCCCGCAAGATAAATTTCCCCTTCGTCGGGGTCCTCGAATCCGCCCACCATGCGCAGGGTCGTGGTCTTTCCACACCCGGACGGACCAAGCAAGGTGACGAGCTCGCCCTTTTCCACAGCGAGGTCGAGGCGATCCACCGCCACCACGGTCTCTTTCCGCCCGCGAAACACCTTGGTAAGCTTTTCAAGGACAAGTTCAGCGGCCATGACCTCCCCTTCCTAGAAGTACTCGCCTGATGACAAAATCAAGAAGGACGATCACTCCAAGCACCACCGCGATGATCACCACGCCATAAGCCGCAGCTTGGGACAAATCCGCGTTGTCCACCTCGTGGAGAAGGGCCACGGTGATGAGCTGCCAGCGCGCGGATACCACCATGATCACCGCGGAGATCGAGGTTACGCAAGCGGAGAACATGTAGGCCATGCCAGCCACGAACGCCGGGGCCACCAATGGCAGCGTTACCCGGCGGAACGTGCGAAAGAATCCAGCCCCCAGATCGGCCGCGGCATCATCAATTGCAGGATCCACCTGCTGGAGCATGGCGATCCCCTCCCTGATCCCTACCGGCATGCGCTGGAACACGAACACGAGCACGATGATCGTCGCCGTGCCGGTGAGGATGAGGGGAGGCATGTTGAACGCGAGGATATAGCCAATGCCCACGATGATCCCAGGAACGGCGAAGTTGAGCATGGACAGGAAGTCCATCGCTCCGCGGCCTGGGAAGCGCTTGCGCGTCACAAGATAAGCGATGAGGACGCCCAAGATCCCCCCGATCGGCGTGGCTACCCCTGCCAGCTTGAGGGTATTCACGAGGTATGTCACCCCGGTACTGAACACGTAGGAGAAGTTCTCCAGGGTCAAGGCATGGTTTACCCCCCATAGCTTGGTAAACGATCCGTAAAACAGCATGCCGTAGAAGAGGAGGATGAGCCCGGAAAGGAGGCACAGTACGGCGAACAACGGCCACTTCACCCACGGCTCAGTGCTGCGCAGGCCCGCAGTGGAGGGGCGTCCAGTCACAGTGACGTAGGAGCGGCGTGTCACCCAATACCGCAGAAGTACGAACGCAACCAGGGTGGGAATGAGGAGGATGATACACAGTGTGGCTCCCAAGGGCAGGTTGTACATCCCGGTGATGGCGAGAAACGCTTGGACGGTGAGCACGGGGAACCGCCCTTGAAGTACGACGGGGTTCCCAAAGTCCTCGAGGGACCGGATGAAAAGGAGGAGGAGGGAGGCAGCGAGGCCAGGTGTAGCCAAAGGCAGCGTGACCCGGAAGAACGTTCGCAGTTTCGAGGCCCCTAAGTCCAGGGCCGATTCCTCCAGGGCTGGATCAATTCCGGAGAGCACCCCCTCCAGGGTCATGAACGCAAGGGGGAAATAGGCCAGGGTCTCGGTCAGCAGGAGGCCGGGAAGGCCGTAAATGTTCCAGGTGATCCCCCAGTGCGTTTGGAAAAATCTGGTGATGAGGCCATTGCGCCCCAAAAGAAGGATCGTCGATAGAGCAAGGAGAAACGGGGGAGAGATGACGGGGAAGGTGGCGATCCATTTGAACGCGGTTTTTCCGGGGATGTCCGTCCTGGTCACGGCGTAGGCGAAGATGAACCCCATCACGGTGCCGATGAAAGCGACAAGAGTCCCCACGGTGAGGCTATTTAGGAATGGCCGGAGGAGATGGGGATGGCCTTCAAAGAAGTACAGGAAATACTTGGGGTCAAACGACCCACGGTGGAACAGGCTCGTTTGGAGGACTTTGACGAGGGGGAACCCAATGAATAGTCCAAGGAGAGCGAACACAACGAGGATAACCGCGAGGAGCACCGGGTCGTGGATCAGCCGCCGCAGTGCAGAGCGCATGGGGGAAAGGGGGGCGGGGATTTCCCGCCCCCCAAGAGATCAAAAGCCCGTGGCCTTCTGCCACTCACGACAGAGGCGATCCCGATTTAGTGCCGCCCATAGGGCGTCGTAGTCCACCAGGGTGACCATGTCCGCGGTGATCAAGCCCTCCGCGAGCTCCGCATGGGGATTGAGCGGGACGCGGTACCAATGCTTGAACAAGGACTGGGCTTCGGCCGAAAGCATCCAGTCATAGAAGATCTTGGCCAGTTCCGGCTGCGGTCCGCCCTTGATCAGGGCCATGCCCCCGATCTCGTACCCCGTACCCTCCTTCGGGAACGAGATGACCACTGGATAGCCCTTGGCGATCCCCTTGGCGATCACATCATGGGAGAACGCTACCCCCACCCACACCTCCCCGAGGCCGGCTTCGGTGATCGGGGCCGAGCCGGCTCTGGTGTAGTGGGAGACGTTCTTGGACAGCTTGACCTCGTACTCCAGCGCCTTCTCCTCTCCGAGGAGGAACACCATGGTGGCAAAGCGCGTGTATCCCGTGCCCGAGGTGTACGGGAAGGCCACGGAGATCTTCCCTTTGAGTTCCGGTTTGAGAAGGTCATACCAGGACGTGGGTGGCTCAAGGTTGTGCTTGGCCAGCAAGTCCTTGTTCGAACCGAAGGCGATGAAGCCCATGTAGATGCCGACCCAGTAGCCGTCGGGGTCCTTGAACTTGGCGGGCAGGTACTGCCAGCCCAAGGATTCCTTGTACGGTTCGAGGAGGCCATCGGCCTTGGCCAGGATGAACGTGTCGCTTGGGCCACCAAGCCACAGGCTGGCCCCCGGTCGTCCGGCCTCGGCCCGCAGGCGGGCCAGAAGCTCCCCTGCCGAAAGCCGCACAAACTCCACCTTGATGTCCGGATATTTCTTGTGGAACGCCTCGAGATAGATCTTGACCTCGTCCACGTCAAGCGCCGTGTAGATGTTGAGTACCCTCTGACCCAGGGCCGCCCAGGACACAACTATGACCAACAGTCCCGCTACCCACCACTTGCTGCGCATATTCACACCTCCTAATCGTGTTGGAACACACTGTACGGAAAAACCCTGGTTTGTTGTCCTACCCCCGCCTCGTTTGTTCCACCCCCTTTCCTTCTCACCTTTTTGCAAACGTTTAGTATAACTGAAAATACCTGACCCAGGTCCCGCCCGTCAAACAGTCCAGACCGGACAGGCCGTATCCCCATCTTAGAACGTCCCTCGCAAGGCGAACCCCCGCAGGAGGTGGCGCTGCACGACCACGGTGAACAAGAGGAGCGGAAGCGAAGAGATCAGGCCTCCTGCGGCCAGTGGCCCCCACAGGGTTCGGTACTCGGTGATGTAGGTCGCCATTGCGATGGGAACTGTGAAATCCGAGGGTATACGGGCGAAGATCAAGGCATAGGTGAACTCGTTCCAGGTGGTGATCATGCAGAAGATCGCGGTGACAGCAAGCCCCGGGGTCACCAGTGGATACACGATCCGGACCAAGGCCTGGACACGGGATGCCCCATCGGTCATGGCCGCCTCCTCCAGCTCCCGAGGGATCTCCCGGAAGAAACCAAGGAGCATCCAGGTGGCCAACGGTAGGGTGTACACCTGATAGGCAAGGATCAGGATTGCCCGGACGTTGGTGAGCCGGAGCTCCCGGAACATGATGAACAGGGGGATCACGAGGACGATGGGGGGGATGGTGCGGATGACCAGGGCCCACAGGAGAAAGAGCGTGTCCAGTTTCCCAGGAAACCGAAACCGCGTGAGGGCGTAGGAGGCGAGGGATCCGGCCAGAAGCGAGAGGGCCGTAGCCGCAAGCGAAATCAGCGCCGTGTTCCCCAGGAACCGCAGAAACCCCCGCTCGACCAAGACCTCCCGGTAGTGGGCAAAGGTGGGTTCACGGGGGATAAACGTAACCTCCGGGGTGAGAAACTCCAGGGGCGTCTTGAGGGACGTGTTCACAAGCCACCAGATAGGGAACAGCGCCACCATCACGACGAGGAAAAGGAGGAAGTAGAGGACAACCCGCTTCGGGGCTAGCTCGTCGCGAAGAGTTGCGATGCTCATACCCGCATCTCCTTCCACATGCGCCGGGCGTACAGGATGCTCACGCCCAGCACCATGAGGAGCATGACCAGGGACGCGGCGGAGGCGTACCCAAGGTTGAAGTAGCGGAACCCTTCACGGAACGTGTATAAAGTGATGGTCTCGGTGGTATAGCCAGGCCCGCCCCCGGTCATGGCGTACACCTTATCGAACACGCGGAACGTGTCGATGAGCCGGAGAAGGATCACCAGGCGGATGTGGAAGGAGAGGATAGGGAGGGTGATGTGCCTGAACATCTGAAGGGGAGTGGCCCCATCGATCTGGGCTGCCTCATAGAGGAAGTCCGGGATGGATTGAAGCCCGGCCAGGATCACAAGGAGTACGAATGGCGTCCACTGCCAAATGTCCACGAGCACGAGGGACTCCATCGCCCAGCGTGGATTGGCCAACCAATTGACCGCGGAAAGACCTATGGACCGGAGGACGTTGTTGAGGAATCCGAACTCAAAGTCATACAGAATGACCCACACCGCGCACACCACCATGGTCGGGAGCATCATGGGCAGCACCGTAAGGGGGAGGAGAACCCGTTTGGCTCGGAGTCGGGCGTTGAATAGCAGCGCGAGCCCTGTCCCTAACAAAACCTCTGCTGCTGTAGCCAAAAGCACAAACCGGAGGGTGTTGGCAATGGAGGCGAGGAAAAGCCCGTCTTGGGAAAGTCTGGTGAAATTGCCACCCCCAACGAACGAGAACACGCGGCGGAGAAGAGAATAGTGGTGAAGCGAGAGATAGGCGTTGTACAGGAGAGGGAATACAGTGAGGGCGAGAAACAGGAGAACAGCCGGGATGAGGAGCCACCACCGGATATGCCGTTCAAACCAAAGGTTGAAAGCCCGCTGGTTTACACCCATCGGTTATCGCCAGGCACTCCCTACCCTCTCGTGCAAAGCCAAGTAAAGTCCTAAGGGGAACGCTAGCTGCATTCCCCTCAGGCACGCCGATCAGCGCGACTCGGCGAGGACCTGGGTGATAGCGTCGTGGGCGAGTCGCAGGGCTTCCTCTGGGGTGCGGATGCCCGTGAGGGCCTCGTGCATGAACCCCCCTAGGATATCCTCCACCCTCGACCAGACCGCGATTCTCGGTCTTGGAACCCCTGCGAGCAACGCCTCAAGCTGCGCCGGATACCACCGGTAGCGAGCGATGAGCTCGGGGTCCTTGTACAGGCTTTGGAGCGTGGGCGGGTTCCCTACGTGCAAAGCCATGACCTTCTGGATCTCCGGGCTCGTGACGAACATGAGGAAATCAAAGGCGGCGGCCTTGTTTTTGGATGTGGCGGGAATCCCGAGGAGCCAGATCCCCAGCATGGGGGCCTTGGCCACTACTTGACCCGGATGGGTGACGATCTCCACCTGATGGACCACCTTGGACACCTTCGGATCGTCAAGCTCGGGGATCCAGGCCGGCCAGACTTCCAGGGCCATGGCCGCTTTGCCGCCTACGAGGAGCTCCCGTAGCCGGGCCGCCCGATAGACGCTCACGTCACCCGGGGCGTAGCGGGCCAGCTCCAGGTACAGGTTGAAGGCCTTCACGAACTCGGGCGTATTCACGCCGGACTTGCCAGCAACGATGATGTCCCCTCCATGAGCCCAGAGAATGGGGAGAAAGCTGACCACGATGTCGTGTCCCTTGGCCCCCCGGAACACGACCCCGAACACCCCAGGTTCCTTCTCCGAGATCAGCCGGGCTGCATCTACCACATCTGTCCAGGTCTTGGGCGGGTGGCCTATCCCATGTTTCTCAAAAAGATCCTTTCGGTACGCGAACATCTGGACGTTGCCCACAATGGGCAGGGCGTACAGGGTTCCATCCGGATACGGCCAGCGCCCCAGAGCTAACGCAGTGGGAATGAAGTCGGGGTTGACGACCTGCCCGGTTCGGGCAAACCACGGATCCAACGGCTCAAGGAACCCAGCCGGTAAGAACTCCGGAGCCCACGGATCGTCCAGGATCACGAGATCGAAGGTGCCACGGCCCTCAGCAAGCTCGATCGTGATCTTTTCCCGAAGGCCAGCCCAAGGGAGCCCCACGTACTCGATGGTCACCTGGGGCTTGACCATCTTGTACAGGCTGATCGCCAGCTTCATCGCCGCTTCATAGGCGCCGTCCCGCCCCATGAACACCAACCGCACCGGGGCCTGGGCCAGGACGGCTCCTCCCACCAACAGTACTACCAAAGCAACCACAGCAAACTTGGACCGCATACTACCTCCTTTTAACCAACCCGATTATCGAACCCAAATGTCTTTGCTCTGGCCTTCGTTCAAGTCATTGCGCTTCGCAACCACCCCCTTTTCAAACGATTGCATGAAATTCAGTATAAAACCGTCCCATGCCTGGGTCAATGGCACCCCTCTTGGTGCGCCAAGCAATCGTCGCTAGGCGAGGCATTGGTGACCAGTGGTTAGGGAGAGGCGATGCCCATCCGAACGAAAGGCAAAGGACGAGCCCCAGCCACGCCTCGCCCATGGAGAACCGTATGCGATGAATTTCCGAGGCAAGGATGGGGCTGGAGGAGACGCGCTAAGAGCATCGCTGAAGCGGCCTGGAGGTGCCAACCGCGCGGAACCTCTTCCGCAAGTGGATCCAAGCTGTACCGCGAGGACGGGGCGGAAGAGGCTTCCCGGACCGCTCGCGTCGTCCTCACCCCACACTGGGCGCGGGAGGAGAATGAGCCCTTCACTATCGCTCTGGTGGACGTAAGGGACGTGCCTGGCAAAACGACGCTGGGGACGAAGCTGTGGGACCATCCCTGCAAA
>FMJZ01015093.1_pt1 | contig 11948 bp, 11 predicted proteins | sample 1987881 | NCBI WGS metagenome assembly FMJZ01 (sample SAMEA4378227, study PRJEB15110) | soil metagenome | biome: soil; feature: Field; material: Soil | place: India | collected 2015-03-11 | depth 0 m | reverse complement strand
AACCATAGCCCGGCCCTTTAGGGCCGGGTTCTGGGCAGATATCCGCCTTTAAAAGCAGCAGTGCGGGCCTTCTAATGGAACTGCTCTTCCTCGGTGCTGCCGGTCAGCGCCGTGGTGCTGCTCTCACCGCCGGCGATCACCTGCGCCACATCATCGAAGTAGCCAGTACCCACCTCGCGCTGGTGGCGGGTTGCCGTATAGCCGTAAGCTTCGGCGGCGAACTCGGCCTGTTGCAGTTCGCTGTAGGCAGCCATCCCGCGATCGCGGTAGTTGCGCGCCAGCTCGAACATGCTGTAGTTGAGCGCGTGGAAGCCGGCCAGCGTCACAAACTGGAACTTGTAGCCCATCGCGCCCAATTCGCGCTGGAAGGCGGCAATCGTCGCGTCGTCGAGCTTCTTCTTCCAGTTGAACGACGGCGAGCAGTTGTAGGCCAGCAGCTTGCCGGGGAACTGAGCGTGAATGGCCTCGGCGAAGCGGCGCGCCTCTTCGAGGTTCGGCTCGCTCGTTTCGCACCAGATCAGGTCGGCGTAGGGCGCGTAAGCCAAGCCGCGCGCGATCGCTTGATCAAGGCCGGCTCGCACCCGGTAGAAGCCCTCGCTGGTGCGCTCGCCGGTGCAGAAAGGCCGGTCGCGCTCATCGACATCGCTGGTCAGCAGCGTTGCCGCATTGGCGTCGGTGCGGGCGATGATGATCGTCGGCACCCCCATCACATCGGCGGCCAGCCGGGCCGCCACCAAATTGCGGATCGCGGCCTGCGTCGGGATGAGCACCTTGCCACCCATGTGACCGCACTTCTTTTCGGCAGCAAGCTGATCCTCAAAATGTACGCCCGCCGCGCCGGCCTCGATATAGGCCTTCATAATCTCAAACACGTTGAGCGGGCCGCCAAAACCGGCTTCGGCGTCAGCCACAATCGGCGCAAACCAGTAAATATCGTCGCGCCCTTCGCTGTGATAGATCTGGTCGGCGCGCCGCAGCGCATTGTTGATGTTACGCACCAACTGCGGCCCCGAATTCGCCGGATAGAGGCTCTGATCGGGGTACATCTGCCCGGCAAGGTTGGCGTCAGCCGCCACTTGCCATCCGCTCAGATAGATCGCTTTCAACCCGGCCTTCACCTGTTGCATCGCTTGATTGCCCGTCAACGCGCCCAGCGCGTTGATGTACGGCTCAGTATGCAACAAGTCCCACAAGCGTTCGGCCCCCATCCGCGCCAGCGTGTACTCGATCTGCACTGACCCGCGCAACCGGTAAACTTCTTCCGGCGTGTACGGGCGCACAATGCCGGCAAAACGGGGCGAGTTCCAACTCTCGGCAATTTGCTTGATCTGTTCGGCACGATCCATGTGCGTTTCTCCGGTTTCCTCGTTGAACGTGACGAGCACGGTCTAAATATTTAACAGGTAGAATACATTATAACGCCCGTCGTTACGTCACGGTTACACGATTGTGAAAGAGGGTGCGAACAACCGCTATCCCTCCCACGTGCGGCCGTAATTCTCGGCCAGCTTGGCGAGAATCGCCTGTTCGAGATCAATATCGAGCAGGTAAGCCAGTTGGAACAGATAGTTGGCGACATCGGCCAGCTCGCCCGCCAGCGCCTCGCGGTTGCGCGGCTCATCCTGAAACTGAAAATGTTCGAGGATCTCGGCGGCTTCCACCGCCACCGAAATCGCAATGTTACGCGGCGTCTGCGGGAAGACGCTCTCCGGCGCGTACCAGCCTTTGTCGGTCACAAACCGGTTGATCGCATCGGTCAGTTCGGCAATGCTCATCGGCATCGAGGGCGCTCCTTTCAGTATGGGGAGTAGTGAGTGGGGAGATGGTGACATAGGGGTAAGATCAGCGAGTACTGCTCTCTTCCCCAGAACGTTCTATTTCTTCCCTACTGCCTATTCCCTGCTCCCTATTTCCTGCCAATGGTACAATGACAGCCAAGCAAGGCGCAAGGGTAAAGGGTACGAGGAGGTTGGCGATGCTGACGATTGATCAAATTGCCCAGTATTGCGAGCAAGAGCTGGCTCGCTTACAATTGGCCGGCGACCGCGAAGAGTTACGCCGGTTGCAGTTGGCGCTCGGCGTGCTCATGCGCGCCGCCGAGCACGCTCGCGACCGCGAGACGGCAATGCGCTTCCGCGTGCTGGCGGCGCGGGCGGCCAATGCCCAAGAAATCATTGCCGGCGAGGATTAGTGATGAGCATCGGGAGGGCTTTCTGGTCTTTGTGAGTGTGCAGGGCAATGCTATGCAGTTGTCCCTGTATACTAACCATTTTCGTTTCATTTTTTACAGGCTGGCTCATTGCATTATAAAGTTTAGCATCGGGTGGCAATTATGTCATAAAACTTCGTGGAATGATCGTTTTCATTGTATTGGGGTTGCTGATATGTCAGGGTTTACCTTTATTGATCTCTTTTGCGGTGCAGGCGGTTTTTCACTTGGCTTCATAGAACTGGATTTACATGTGTTCTAGCGGCTGATCATGATCAGTATGCTGTCAGAACATATCAATTAAATTTAGGTGATCATGTTCATTGCTTTAATATTACTAACCAAACGGATCTGCCATACGCAGATGTTGTTATTGGTGGGCCACCCTGTCAAGGCTTCTCTTCAGCCGGTTTACGTCGATTGCATGATCAAAGAAATTCCCTGATTAGAGTATTTGCTAACTTGGTTGCTAAAATAAAACCAAATGCTTTTGTGTTTGAAAATGTTGAAGAATTTTTAACGATAGATAACGGTAATTTATTACTTGATCTATTAGATCCACTCATTGAATCCGGCTATCGTATCCATTGCGTAAGGTGAATGCGGCTAATTATGGTGTTCCTCAGAATCGCAAGCGCATTATTGTGCTCGGAGGATTTGGGTGGGATCCAACCTTCCTGCCGCCAACGTATCAAGCCTTTGGTGCGCTAGGGGCAGCCAATGCGTTTCACCATTTACCGCTTTGCCCCACATTGTCAGATGCGCTTGCAGATTTGCCGCCGCCGGCGCTTGTGCCCCGGGTGAGCCACAGGGCCACGTGGTGCGTGAGCTGTCGCCATTGGATCAACAACGCATTACTCTTTTACAACCCGGACAATCAATGAAGGACTTACCAGTATCGTTATGGCACGAAAGCTATCGCCGGCGCGCCTTCCGGCGGGTGCGCGATGGGATGCCTTCCGAACGGCGTGGCGGTGCGCCATTTGGTTTGCGCCGTTTACGTTTTGATCAGCCCGCTAGTACCATCACTTCGGGAGCCTTGATGGAATTCGTTCATCCAATAGAACGGGGATGATTCCAGTATTGCAACGAGTCGATTCGCTGATCCGAAATCGTTATTTTCAGTCGTATTGTGTGCAGGAGCAGTTATCACTATGGCTTTGACTCAAGCGCAAAAAGCGCTCATTGCCCGTGTACGGGCGGCAGGTGGCGGTACACTTGGAGTTGAGTTAAGTGATCCGGTCTGTAGTTTTCTGGTCGCTACTATCATTCGCGATTTAGAAATCCTCGATAAATTTCCGGAACTAGAAGCGGTGTCACTACCTGAGTTTTTCTCTGATCCGGATCTTGAACGTCTTTCACTGCCTCAGATAGAGTTCATACCCTTATTCGAGCGTCTTGTCTCTCTGATACCCGACGCCGATACCTACTTTGTGTGCCTTGCTGCCTTGCACAAAAGTCGCCTCAAGTATGCGCGCATTGTCTCGTATCAACCTCTCCCTACTCTTGATCAGATAGGGCCGCGTGCGTTGTTGCAGTACGGTCAAATGACTCCTTCTGCGTTGGCCGCTTTCTTGCTCTGGCGAAAATGGTTGTATGACCTTGATAATTGTGCTGCGCAAGAGACTGGCTATCTATTTGAGCCAGTTATCGCTAACGCTATTGGCGGTGTCTCGTTAAGCGCCGCAAAGAGTCCGATCCGGCGCCATCGCGATCCTTCGCGTGGTCGGCAAGTCGATTGTATTCGCGATAAGTTTGCCTATGAGATCAAAATGCGGGTGACAATCGCAGCCTCTGGGCAAGGAAGATGGCAAGCGGAGAACGATTTCCCGGTAGATTGCCGGATGAGTGGATATGTTCCAGTGCTCATTGTGTTTGATCCTACCCCTAATCCCTAGCTTGAAGCTTTAACTGAAGCCTTTCGGCGCGAACAAGGCATGGTGTATATCGGTGAAGCTGTTTGGCAGCACCTTGCGCAAGCCGCTGGTGATATAATGAATAGGTTTATTGAGAAGTATGTTAAGCTGCCAATACTTCATGTGTTAAACGATGCGCCAATGTCGTTTTCTCCTATCAAGTTTGCGATAACAGATGAACATTTCTGCATAACAGTCGATGATGCCCCAATGTACTTCAAACGAGATCCTCAAGGGAATCTTGAGCTTGAATGATGATGTCGCCAATGAGGGCGATTGAATGCAAGAGGAGCAACGACGTTCCATGAGCCGATTTGCGATTGAGTTGGCCGATATTCAGGCCGCGCGGCGCGCACTGCGCAATATCATTTTGCCCACGCCGGTGTTGCCGGCGACCCGCCTGAGCGCCGAGTTGGGCGGGCCGATCTTTTACAAGGCCGAAAATACCCAACAGAGTGGTTCGTTTAAGATCCGCGGCGCCTATAACACGATTGTCCACCTTTCTCCCGCAGAGCAGGCTCGCGGGGTGATTGCCCCTTCCGCCGGCAACCATGCCCAAGGTGTGGCGCAAGCGGCCCAGTTGCTGGGGGTGAAGGCCACGATTGTCATGCCCGAACGCGCCCCGTTGACCAAGGTGGTCGCTACCCGTCGCCTTGGCGCCGAGGTTATTTTGCATGGGCCTACGTTCGATGATGCGGTGGCTTATGCCTATGCGCTTAAGGAAGAACGCGGCTTGACCTATGTTCACGCCTTCGATCATCCACGAGTGATTGCCGGGCAGGGTACTATCGGGCTAGAGTTGGTCGAAGCGCTGCCCGATCTGCACCAGTTGGTGGTGCCGATTGGCGGCGGCGGCCTGATTAGCGGGATTGCGCTCGCTGTCAAGACCCTTCTGCCCCACGTGCGGATTGTTGGCGTGCAAGCCGCCGGCTGCGCGCCAGTGCCCGCTTCCCTCGCCACTGGCCATCCAGTTACTGCGCCGGCGGTCCATACTATCGCCGACGGTATTGCCGTCAAACGTCCCGGCGAGTTGACCCTGCCCATGATTCAGGCGTTGGTTGATGAAGTGGTGACGGTTGACGATGAAGAGATTGTGATGGCGATTGCCCATGTGCTGCAACATAGCCGGCTGGTCGTCGAGGGAGCCGGCGCAGCCGGGGTGGCGGCCCTGCTCAGCGGGAAGGCGCAGGTGCAACCAAATCAAGTCACCGCCACCGTGCTCTGTGGCGGTAATATCGACGCCAACCTGCTCATGCGCGTGATCGAGTTTGCGTTGGTGCGGCAGGGCCGCTACCTCTTGCTGCGCACCAGTGTTGACGACCGTCCGGGTGGCTTGGCGGCGTTGGTGAACCATGTCGCTTCCACCGGCGCTAGTGTGATGGATCTCTTCCACCGCCGCGGGATGTGGCGGGTGCCGATCGATCGCGCCGGTGTCGAGCTGATCCTTGAGGTGCGCGATGAAGACCATGCCCAAGCGGTGATCGAGTCGCTCGAGCGGGCCGGTTTCCATTGCGAGCGCGAGTCGAATTGGCCAATTTGATATAAAATCAAGGCGCCACTCTGTTGACTCAGGATTATCTATGGCAACCTTACGCGCTGCCTTGATCCAGCTCCGCCGTTTACGCACTGTCGAATTGCAATTGCTGGTGACGGTGCTGCTCTTCTTTGCCGCCGGCTATCTGCTGGTGGTAGTTGCTACTGGCCAGAGCGAGTTGCAGACCACCCTCAGCGGGTTGGTTAGCATCCTCTGGCCCTCCAGCCTGCCGTTGCTGCTCTTCGTCGCGATTTCACTTGGTCTGTCGTGGCGCAGTCCGACCGCTGACCAGTTGATTTTGCCGCTGGTTGCGTTGCTGGCCGGTCTGAGTCTCATGATGACCGCGCGGCTCGAGCCGGGCTTGAACCAGATCGCTTTTTGCAGCAATGCCGCTGGCGAGCGGTTCCCGTGCTACGAAGGGATCGCCGCTAAGCAGACGTTGTGGGTGACGCTCGGAGCGATGATTATGGCGGCGATCCTCTTCACGCCGCTCGATCGCATCTGCATCAGGCTGTTCCGCCTCTCGTTCATTGATGTGCTCGATCACTACCGCTATCTCTGGCTATCACTCGGCCTGCTGCTGATTTTAGCAACCTTCATCTTCGGGGTCGATCCCAACGCCAGCGGGGTGCGAGTCTGGTTCAATTTGGGTTTCTTTTACTTTCAGCCGTCGGAATTGCTCAAAATCATTCTCGTCATCTTCATGGCTTCCTACCTCAACGAATACCGCGAGGTGGTGCAGTCAAATTACCGGCTTGGCCCGCTAAAACTGCCGCCGTTGCCCTACTTAGCGCCGCTGGTCGGGATGTGGGGCATTGCGATGCTGACTATCGTCTTTCAGCGCGATTTGGGCGCCGCGCTGCTGCTTTTCGGCATCTTTCTGGCTATGCTGTACGTGGCCACCGGCAGCGGCCTATACGTGATGGTAGGGATGGCTGCCTTTGCCGGCGGCGCTTACCTGCTCTACCGGTTCTTGCCAATCGTTGGCTTGCGCGTGTCGGTCTGGCTCGATCCGTGGGCAACGGCCCAAGGGTCGGGCTACCAGATCGTGCAAGCTATCTACGCGCTAGCTTCGGGGGGCGTCTTTGGCGCCGGCTTGGGGCGCGGTGTGCCCGAATACGTGCCTGCCGTGCATACCGACTTTATCTTTGTGGCGATCGGCGAGGAAATGGGCTTGGCCGGTACGCTGGCCGTCTTGATTGCCTATCTGCTGCTCATCTTCCGCGGCTACCATCTGGCGCTAGCCATTCCCGGTCGCTTCCGCGGTTTCGAGCAGTTGTTGGTGGTGGGGCTGACCTCGATTATTGCCGTGCAGTCGTTGATCATCTTGGGCGGCAATCTTCGCCTCTTCCCGCTCACCGGCATTACGCTTCCGTTTATCTCGTATGGCGGTTCGTCGATTATTATCAACTTTTTGATTGTTGGCTTGCTCTTGCGCATTTCGGTCAGCGATCAACGCTATTAAACCACATAGAGACGGCCCATTAGGCCGTCTCTATGTGGGGAGGGAGGAGATCAGGAAAATATCCTCTATCGTGGCGCGCTCTGCCCTCGGATAAGCCTAGCGCGCTCTGCCCTTGTACGGGCACAGCGTGCTGTGCCCTCACATGCGTCCGCGCAACATGCCGTTCCAATACATCGCTGGCAAGCCATACGCCTTCAGCGCGTACATGCTGTAGCGCTCTTGCGACTGGTCGAACGGGAAGCTCTCCTTGGGCTGGTTCGTATAGTCGAACTCGGCCAAGATTAGGCTGCCGTAACCGGTCACCAACGGGCACGAGGTGTAGCCGTCGTAAGCCGCAGGCAACGTCTCTTTCGCGATGGCGGCCATCAGATTAGCCACTACCACCGGCGCTTGCTTGCGGATCGCTGCTCCTGTCTTCGAGGTCGGTAAACTCGAGCAGTCGCCAAGGCTGAAGACGTTAAGATAGCGCTTGTGCTGGAGTGTGTATTGGTCAACTTCCACCCAGCCGCCGCTATTGGCCAACTTACTGCTCTTAATCACATCCGGCGCACTCTGCGGCGGCGAGACATGGAGCATATCAAAATTAACTGTCACCGTCTCGCGGGTGGCAAGGTTAAGGAAGACTGCTTCACGCGCTTCGCCGCGCACTTCGATCAGGTCATGCTGGAAGTGAACGTTGATTCCCTTCCGCGCCACGACCCGATTCAAGGCATCGGCATACTTCTTCACCGCGAAGATTGCCGCGCCAGCGTGGTAGAAATTGAGCTGGGTCTGCTGGCGCACCCCCGACCGGCGGAAGTAGTCGTCGGCCAGATAGACGATCTTCTGTGGCGCGCCGCCGCACTTGATCGGCGTGCTGGGGTGGGTAAACACAGCATTGCCGCCGCGGAAGGTGCGGATGTTCTGCCACGTGTACTCGACTGTATCGTACGAATAGTTCGAGCAGACGCCATTCTTGCCCAGCGTCTCCGGCAAGCCCTTAATCTTGCCCCAGTCGATCTGAATGCCGAGCGATACCACTAGAAAGTCATACGTGATCGTCTCGCCATTGCTGAGAGTCAAGCTGCTATTATCTGGGTCGAACGCGGTGACCTTCTCTTTGATCCACGTCACCCCCGGCGGAATGTAGTCAGCTTCGGGCCGGGCTGATTGTTCGCGTGGGAAGACCCCGCCGCCGACGAGCGTCCACAATGGCTGGTAGTAGTGAACTGTTGAAGGCTCAATCAGCGCAATCTCTGGCGGATTCGGCTGATCCATTAGTTGGGCGGCAACAGTCAAGCCAGCAGTGCCACCGCCGGCGATTACGACTTGATAGTGGCTCTTGGCCATAGTAATTCCCTCTCTGTCGTCTCAGCGGCTCGTTGGCCGCCGGTTAGTGCTTCTAATGCGCGTAAGGAGCAGCTTATCCCTGACTTACCCCGGCAGCTTCTGCCCAAACCGTTCAGCGAAATTGAGCGCAAAGCCGAGTGAGCGTTGCACGTCACGGTTAAAGAGCGCACCAAACAGCGCCATTGGCCCGGCCCGGCGCGGCTCGCGTTGCGCGCTCACCAGCGCGTGCGCTGCGGCTCCCATCACTTGCAAGGTCTTCGGATCGAGCACGCCTGAGCTCATCAGCGCCTTGACCTCTTCCGATTGCATCAAGGTCAGGAGGTTGCGCAGCGCGGCCAAGCCTTGGCGGATTGTGCCTTCGATATCGACGCCTTGCTTGCTCACCGCAGCGTACAGCTCGTCGATCATGTCAACCGTCATTGCGGCAAAACCGGGCGCTTGGCGAGCCAGTTGTTCGAGAGTGACGAGTTGCTCGCTCAACCCAGCCAGTGCGCGCAGCGTCGCCGGTTCGGTCAGCCGCTCCAGCGCATGCAACCCCACCTTCAACCGCTCGTCAATATCGACGCCAGCGCTCGCTGCATCGCGATACAACCCGTCAACGGTATCGGTCGCCATGGCCAATAATGCCGGCGCCTCGTCGGCCAGCGTGTTTACCTTCGCCAGATGCTGCTCGAGCCGATCCATCCGCTCCATCATTTGGGTCAACAGCTCGGCGATGTGACCGTTATCGAGCGCCTGCATCTCGGCGGTTGGCGTCCCATTCGTTTGCGTGTGTGTCATAGCCCTTCCTGCGTGTTGAGCCCGCTCACTGGCGGGCAAAACCAATCACTCGCGATGGATTGCTTCACCCCACGGCAGGATAACCATTGCCTGCCGTGGGGGCGGTCGTGAAGGGTCAGACTGCTACCGGTTCGGCCAATTTGCGCCATGTGCCTTGCGGGTCAACGAGTGTGGCAACATTGGTGAAGCCAAGGCGGCGCAGTAAGCTCGTGCCGACTTGCGAGCGGTAGCCAGTAGCGCAATGGGCGATAATCGGCTTGTCGCGCGGAATTTCATTCAATCGACGCGGCAGGTAGCCGACCGGGATGTGCAGCGCGCCGGGTAGGCGGATCTCTTCATATTCGGTCAGGTTGCGCATGTCGAGGATGACCGCCGATTGGCCGGCTAGCGCGGCGCTAAGGTCTTCCACTGTCGCGGTGGGCAGTTGGGCCAGATTGCCACCCAGCGCCGATGCCGGCACATACCCCGGAATATCATCAACGCCAATTGCTCGCAAATCCTTCAAAATCTCGGTCATATCGGCGTCATCCGGCACCACGAGGTACGTCGGCTTGGTGAAGTCAACGAACCAACCCACGTAGCTGCTGTACATCTTGCGGATCGGTACGCTGATGCTGCCCGGCACGTGACCGGCGACAAATTCAGCGGCGCTGCGCAGGTCGAACACGATCGCACCCTCGGCGATGGCCTTATCGAGCACCGGTCGCTCAATCTCGACCGGCGTAGCCAGATCGCGCAACAGCGCTGGCCCGACCTTGTTCACGTGCTTCATGCGGGCGAAATAGCGCGGCGGCTCAGGCTGGCCGTGCAGCAGCCACTTCACAAATGCATCTTCGTCGTCAAATTGGAACGCCGGATTGAACCGCTTCTCGTAACCAAGCGTGCTCGACGGGATCGCACCTAATGCCTTGCCGCAGGCGCTGCCCGAACCGTGCGCCGGCCACACCTGCAAGTAATCGGGCAATGACTTGAACCGCTGCACCGAATGGAATTGCCGGCGCGCTCCCGGCTCTTTGGTGCCGACAATGCCCGCTGCCTCTTCCAGCAGGTCAGGTCGGCCCACGTCGCCAACAAAGAGGAAGTCGCCGGTGAAAATGCCCATCGGCTGGTCAGCGCCCGCCGTGTCGGTAATCATGAATGCGATATGCTCAGGGGTGTGGCCGGGAGTGGCAATAACCTGCACTTTAATGTTGCCGACCATCCACGTGTCGCCATCTTTGACCAAAACCGCTTTGCTCACTTCGGGGTAGGCATATTTCCAATTCTCGTCGCCCATGTCGCTCAGATACATCTGCGCGCCGGTGCGAGCCGCCAATTCGCGCACCCCGCTCACAAAGTCAGCATGAATGTGGGTCTCGGCCACGTGGGTAATCTGCAAGCCTTCCTTCGCCGCTGCCCGCAAATACGGCTCGACATCACGCATGGGGTCGATGACCATCGCCTCGCCGGTCTTGGCGCACCCGACGAGGTAAGAAGCCTGCGCTAGCATCTCATCGTAGAAGTACTTCAGCAACATCGCTCTCGTTCCTTTCTTTTCACTGTTCTTGCATCGCCTTGGAAGGGGCAACATTACCCTTTCGCAGCGTTGGCGCCAACCGCTTGTCGAGAGTGTTGGGATTGTTTGTACACAGGATAACAAAATTAGCCCCTTGGCAGAAGCCGGATCTTGCTTATACTATCTCTTAGTGCAAACTTATAGCTGTCGTGATGGATGATCATTACGCAAAAGAATGAACGTGGCTAGCCCCCTAGCGGTGGTGCGCTGGGATGCCAATAGCGGGATGATCGTTGCAAACGATTGCGACAGCTTTCGTGGTGTATCACAAGATAGCTTCAAACCGGGAGAGCAACGATGCTCGATCTGTACAAACTCGATATCTTCACCCGCGTGGTGGCTGCCGGCAGCCTCAGCAAGGCGGCTGAGCAATTGCACATGACCCAATCGGGAGTAAGCCAACATATTCGCGCGCTCGAAGATGCGCTGGGCACCGAGTTGTTCGCTCGAGGCCGGCGCGGGGTGGAGTTGACGCCGGCTGGGCAGCGGTTGCTGTCATATTGCGAAAGCATCTTTCGGATCGTGGCCGAGGCCGAGCTGACCGTCACTGATGTCGCTGGTTTGCGGGCCGGCCAGTTGACGATCGGCGTTACCCCCGGCGTCAGCGCCTATCTGTTGCCCGAATGGGTGCAGATGTTTGGCCAGCGTTATCCCAACCTCGCCGTAAGCTCACAAACCGGCACGTCGCCGGCGATTGTGGCCGAATTACGCTTTGGTATGCTCGATTTGGGCGCGATTGAGGGTGAACTCGATGACGCTGACACCGATATTCAGCAGCAGCCGTTACGCGAGTTTGATCAATACGTGATTGTAGGCCGGCGCCATCCGTGGTGGGGGCGCGCGGAGGTGCATCTGAGCGAGTTGGCCGGCCAGCCGATGGTGATGCGCCAGCCGAACAGCCAAACCCGTGCGTGGCTCGAGCAGGCATTGCGCGAACAATCGCTCACGCCGCGCGTTATTGCCGAACTTGATAACCTTGAGTCGATCAAGCGAATGGTGATGATCGGCACGGGGCTGACGATTTTGCCCCTCTACACCATCACTGCCGAACAAGAGGTGGGGGCGCTGCATCCCATCCCGATCACCGACCGGCCCCTGCGCCGCACGTTACGGCTGCTGTGGCGCGCGGCGCGCCCGCTCTCGCCGGTGGCCTATGCGTT
>FMJZ01019915.1_pt1 | contig 11952 bp, 11 predicted proteins | sample 1987881 | NCBI WGS metagenome assembly FMJZ01 (sample SAMEA4378227, study PRJEB15110) | soil metagenome | biome: soil; feature: Field; material: Soil | place: India | collected 2015-03-11 | depth 0 m | reverse complement strand
AACTAATATTCATGTCCAAGTCAAATGGGGAGCATTCCAGTCCTTGATACAAATGGTATTCCAGTATCAATTGCAAGTTATAATCAATCAAATCCAGCAGTCGCATTCAATGGTTCAAACTACTTTATTGTCTGGCAGGATAATCGTTACAATATATCTAACTGGGAAATCTTTGGAGCGAGGGTCAGCACATCAGGAATCGTCCTTGACCCTGATGGAATTTTAATATCTTATGCTACTGGTTATCAGTGGTATCCAGCAATTGCCTTTGATGGGACGAATTGTCTTGTGGTCTGGGGAGACCGCAGGAGTGGGACAAGGGAGGATATTTATGGTGCAAGGGTTACACCAGCAGCAGCAGTTCTTGACCCTAATGGTAGGGTTATTTCAAATGCTGCCCGTGACCAGTTATATCCGGCTATTGCCTTTGGTGATACAAATTATCTTGTGGTATGGGATGATTACAGGAGCAATGTTGATTTTGATATCTATGGTGCAAGGGTGGATGTGTCAGGATCAGTGATTGATTTCAACGGTTTCATTGTTTCATCCGCAATCAACTATCAGTTATTACCCGCATCAGCATTTGGGGTAAATAACTATCTTGTAGTATGGGAAGACACAAGGGGGCAAACATATTTTGATATACGCGGGGCAAGGGTCAGCCCGAGTGGAATTATACTCAATTCAAGTAGTATTCCCATATCAACTGCAACGAATGACCAGATGTCGCCGGCAGTAGGTTTTGATGGCACAAATTACCTTGTTGTGTGGGCGGATATGAGAACCAATGTCTGGGATATATATGGCACAAGGGTTGACCAGTCAGGAGATGTACTCAATCCCGCAGGCATTGTTATTTCTAATGCGGCAAATTACCAGGAAGAGCCGGCAATTGCCTTTGATGGCACAAACTATCTTGTAGTATGGGAAGACTATAGAAATACTTCAACAGCACCAGACATATATTGCACGCGTGTGAATCGGTCAGGCACAATCTTGAATCCTAATGGAATTGCAATAAGTACTGCTTCACAATATCAGATGATACCTAAGGTAGCTTTTAGTGGTACAAACTATCTTGTTGTCTGGCTTGATAATCGTAACGGCGGTTGGGATATATACGGTGCCCGTATAACTCCGACAGGCACAATCCTTGACCCGAATGGTATTCCAATCTGTACTCATATCAGCACCCAGATGTCACCGGCAGTAGGTTTTGATGGCACAAACTATGTGGTTGTATGGCAGGATACAAGGAATGGGTCTTTTGATATTTATGGTGCACTAATAAATGTATCTGGCTCAATAGTTCAAAATTTTGTCGTTTCAACCCGAAATGGACATCAAATAGACCCTGCAGTTGTTATTGGACCATCAGGGCAGGTATTCACTCTATATTCTGGATACACTGACTATATTAATGGCAAACCGGTTAACAATATGCGTATTTGGGGTTCGCTCTATACTATGATAGGAATTAGGGAAGTTTCAGGCAACATTGCATATCATAGTCAACCCTTGATAGAGAATAGACCCAATCCCTTTTCTACAAATGTTGAAATTAGATATTATGTTAAGGATGTAACCGAAAAAATCTCTTTACAAATCTATGATGCAAACGGCGTTTTAATCAAAAGGCTTGGTGATGGATTTAAAAGTAAAGGATGGCATAAGATTAACTGGGATGGCAAAGATGAAAAAGGGAAATTGGTCGGATGCGGCATATATTTCTGTAAACTCCAGTCAGGAGGAACCACGGAGATTAAAAAGATGATTTTATTAAAATAGCCCCCCTGCCGGTACACTCCAAAAGGGATAACCCACCAGATTTCTGGTAGGTTATCCCTGCTTTTTTGAGGTGTTCAACATTGATTTTATCTACATATCATAATTTCTCTCAATCCTTTTAAGCAACTCTTTTTTGTCCATCTAAATCACCTCCAGCAGTATAATCCTATATTTTTCATTCCTTTCAAGATCAATTTCCACACTTTTAACTATATTCCCAACATTGGTTCTGTATTGACTTTTTTGAAAAAATTTATTATAATTTTATGTGAAAGGAAATTTTGTGACAATCACTTTAACCGATGCCCAGGTCGAGAACCTGGAAAAACTGCTAGATAATTTTTATAGTCAAACAAATGTGATATGGTCAATGTTGATTACAAGTTCCGGGCATTTATTGGTTCAGCGGGGTTTTACAAGGTCTTTTGATGTTTTGACTATTGCCGCCCTTACTTGTAATATATTTAATTCTACAATGGAACTTGCGCATATTATAGGAGAAAAAAATTTTTCTGAATTATTACAAGAAGGAAAAAAGGTGAGTCTGTTCTATGTGGCACTTGATGGAGATTATCTACTGGTTTCACTATTTGACGATAGAACAATACCTGGTGTTGTGAGGGTTGCTTCAGGAGAATTTACAAAGAATGTCAAAAATATCTTGAGGATAGCATGATCAAGAAGAATTTTGGTTTTGACAATTTTTATGTTTATGAGGGGAACAGAGTTGCATTTATGGCAGCCCAGAAGGTTGTTCAGTATCCGGGAGAAGTTTTTAATCCCCTTTATGTCTATGCCACGGGTAGTTTTGGTAAGACCCATTTTCTATGGACTCTTTACACTGAATTGACCAAAAAAGAATCCGCCTTTATTTTTACACCAAAAGAGTTTGAAGAATATTTGCAGAAAAATACACAATTTGATACTGCAGTATTTGTTGATGATATAAACCTGGTTAACGAAAAATTGCAGGATTCAATATTGGCAATGATAGATATTTTGCTCACAAAGAGTAAACAATTATGCTTCAGCGGGAACGTACCACCACGCGAGTTAAAGAATTTGGGTCCGAAGGTGATATCACGTATTGAAGGTGGACTTATATGTGACCTTCAAACACCGCGTGAGATTGCTCTGGTAGAGTTTATAAAAAAGAAATCCGAAGAACGAGGGATTATTGTTCCTGATGAAATCGCCCTTGAACTCACTCAACTTTCGGGTGGCTCTTTAAGAACAATAGACGGAATGCTAAATAGATTGGTTGCCTATGCTTCACTTGGTAATATCACATTTGATTTAAATACAATCCGTTTGATATTAAAAGAATTTTACCCCCGGGGTATATATAGTCCGGTTTCCTCACTTGTTGAAGAGTTGAAAAAAAACGCGGATGAAGTTCTGACCGAAATTGCAGAAGTCAAAGACCCACGCTCCGAATACAGAGAAAAAATTTACATCTGGGAGATGAAAGGTTTTGATACGTCAGCATTAAAACCACTACTTGATGCAGAGATTGAAACACTTGCCAGTGCCTATAATGTTTTTATCAAGAAAGTGGAAAGATTGATTGAATTGCAGAAAGAATTTGGTGCCCTAAATGTTTCAAAATTTCCTGAAGATGCGATAAAGATAGAAACTATGCTCTTTTCACCTGCTAAAATAGAAGAAATTGAGTCATTATTGAACTCAATAAAAGAGAGATTAAAGGCCGAGGAGAAAAGACCTTTTGGAAATTATTGGGTCACTGATTGTAACAGGACCGTAGTTGAGCTATACGAAAAGACAATAATCCCTTCTTTGGGAAAAGAATTCAACCCATATATAGTATTCGGTGGGGCAGGGACCGGAAAAACATTTCTCTGTCAGACGATTTCGGAGGATTTAAAATTCCGTGGCTATAATCCCGCAATCTGGGATTTTGGGGATGATATACAGGAACTACCAGAATTAAAAGATTTAACCGATGTTTTACTGATTGATAATTTTCATAAGATATTTGCGTTGGATGTTGATTTGCGTAATAAATTGATTGAAAATATAATTGCTTATATAAGACAGGAAAAAGGTATATTTATCTTTTCCGAGCCATTCGGTGATGATATTACATTAAATGAAAATGAGAAGATGATATTACAGCTCGGTGTAGAGGTATTTTTACAAGAACCGGATCCAGAGATAACCGAACTCTACCTTAAATCAAAAGTTTCTCCAGAAGAGTATGAGATGATTAAAGCAAAAGGAATACCAAGATTCAAGAGTTTTAAGGAGATCGATTCATTTATTATGGATTTAAGCAAACCACAGGTTGTTTTAGAAGAAAAACCACCTGAAGAAATTATAATCTTAGGTTTGCCAGGTGAAGAAATCATCAAGCCGGTTATTGAAGAAACGGTTATTGAAAAGGTTGAGCCAAGGGAAGAGATAACCCAAATCATTGAACCCGCGGTAGAACTTCACTCTCCGCCTGCTGAAACCCAGCTTAAGAAATTAAAAGAGGAGCGCTTGATAATTCAGGAAATATCTGATGAACTACTCGAAGAAAATTATGCACCTTTGGACAGGATGGGTAGATGGCAATAAAAGGTTCATTAAGTGAAGCGACTCTACCCGATGTTATTCAGCTCTTGAGCTTTTCCTTAAGGTCAGGTTGTCTGTCTGTTACCGATGGAAAGAATTTCGGAAATATTTTTATCAAAGATGGGAAAATTATTTATGCTACATTATTAAATAGAAAGGACCGCCTGGGTGATATACTTGTGCGCCAACAGGTCATTGACGAATCCATTCTGAATTCAGCACTTGAAGAGCAAAAAAGGACAAATAAGAGGATAGGGGAGATTCTTGTTGAAAATGGATATATAACAAAAGAAATCCTTGAGAGGGAACTTACCAATCAAATAGCAGAAACGATATTTACAATGCTTACATGGGAGACGGGTTATTTCAATTTTGAAGCTGAGTTGTTGCCGGGTAGTGATGAATTCCTCGTGCATCTATCACCTCAGGAACTCTTGCTCGAGGGTGCAAGGCGTATAGATGAGTGGCGTAAGATTGAAAAAAGATTACCTTCATTTGAATCAGTTCTTGCAGTTAAGAAGGATTACAACGAAATACCTTTGACTGAAGGGGAGTTGAAAGTCATTCAACTAATTGACGGAAATCGTACTATTGATGAGATTCTAAAATTATCTGAATTTGACTTTTTTGAAACCTGTCGCACAATCTACGCTTTGATTTCAGCCGGAATTGTAGAAAAACCCGAAAAGACAGAGATTGCAAAGAAGGCGAGAGGGGATATAAACGAATATAAAAATCTTGGGTATGCATTTTTTAAAACCGGAATGTATGATGAAGCCGAACGGGAATTCAGAAAGGTATTAGAAATAGCCCCGGATAATGCCGAATCACTTATGTATTTTGGTCTGATTGAATTGAAAAGAAACAATCTTGAAAAGGCTGAGGAATTTTTAAAAAAGGCAGGAGAAATAGAGAAAAATCCCGCAATATTGAATAATTTAGGTTATCTGTATAATAGAAAAGGAAATTTTGATCAGGCACAGATTGTTCTTAATCGAGCCCTTGAGTTATCACCAGATGACCCCCGAATAAATTGTAATTTGGGTATTGTTTTCTTTAATCGTAATGAATTAGAGGAAGCACAGAATTTATTTGAAAAAGTAATTGAAAAAAAACCGGAATTTATCACCCCTTATATTTATCTCTCTTTGATATACATAAAGCTAAATGATGTGTCTAAAGCAGCTGATTTTCTCAAGAAATGTATTGATAAATTCCCCCGCCTTGCTGTATTTAAGAATAACCTTGCAGTCATTTATGAATCACTTGATTTACCCGAGGAGGCAGAACGTCTTTATCGTCAGGCAATTAATGATGAACCACAGAATAATAGGATTTCCAGAAACCTTGCTGATTTCTATTATGAATCTCAGATTCTTGGGGCGGCAAAGGAGTTTTATGAGAGAATTCCCGAGGAAGAAAGAGATTGGGAAATTTTGTTTAAATTAGGAAATATATTGATGAGGCTTGGTGATGCTGATGGTGCCTTAAATAATTGGGAAAGGGCGAAAGATTTGAACCCTACCAATACTATAATTGCCCAGAATATTGAATTGCTGAAGAAGTCTCGTGGAACATAATTTCCAGAATTTAATAAAATTAATTGAGGAGAAGTCTGGTTTTAAATGTCATAGTTATAAAGAACGTCCCCTGACCAGACGCATAAGGGTTCGGATGCGCACACTGGGATTGAGCGAATTTTCTGAATATTATGAGTACCTTAATAAAAATCCAGAAGAGCTTGAAAAATTACTCAGTGTCATTACCATAAATCTCTCTTATTTTTTCAGAAATTTTGAGACATTTGAATATTTAAAAACAGATATTTTCCCAATGTTTGCTAAAAATGAAAAAGTTTTTTTTTGGAGCGCGGGCTGTGCCCAGGGTGAAGAGGCATATTCTCTGGCGATGATTGCTTCTGAAACAGAAATTATAAAAAAGACCGTAATTTATGCAACGGATATTGATAACGATGCATTGAAAAAAGCAGAACAGGGAATATATCCAACGACAGTATTTCAGTATACACCACCTGAATATCTTACCAAATACTTTGTAAGATATGAAAAAGATTTTAAAATTAAAGATAATATAAAATCATTTGTTAAATTTTTCCATCATGATTTGTTTGATAACTTTCCATACGGACCGTGCGATTTGATTATGTGTCGCAATGTCTTGATATATATGAGCAGGAATGCTCAATCCGACCTTGTCCGCAGGTTTTACGAAACTCTTAGACCCGGTGGTTATCTTGTGATAGGGAAGGTTGAATTACTCCTTGGTATTCCTGAAGCAAAATTTTTTAATATTGTTAACAGGGCAGAACGTGTATACCAGAAGGTTGGCTAATGATAATACTCAATCCAACATAAGTTTATGGTAAACGAGTTCAGGGTGGGTATTGGTGAAGTGAAGGTCGTGAGGGGAGAGGCGATACTTTCTGCTTATGGTGTTGGTTCCTGTGTGGTTCTGGCACTATATGAACCAAAAACCCGCACTGGTGGATTAGCCCATATTCTCCTACCCCATGGTGCCGATGGTAGTTTCAAACATCCCAAGGGTGCGATTGAAGAATTGCTCAAACACTTTTCTGATATGGGTATCGACCGAAGCCAGATTGTCGCAAAGATAGCAGGCGGTTCAACGATGTTTGGTGAATTATTACAAACATCAATTGGTGAAAGGAATGTTATCGAAACTAAGGAGCAACTGAAAAGGCATTCAATAACACTTGTTGCCGAGGATGTGTATGGAAACTGGGGAAGAACTGTTTTTTTTAATGTCGGTACTGGTGAGGTTTTAATAAAATCGTATCGCCATGGAGAAAAGAAGATTTAAAATATGAAGAAGGTATTGATTGTTGAAGATTCTGCATTGATGCAGAGGGTTATTGGAGATATTGTTCAATCTACCGGTGAATTCGAAGTCTGCGGATATGCAAGGAATGTTGATGAGGCGTGGGCAAAGTTTAATAAATGTAATCCGGATGTTATCACCCTAGATTATGAATTGCCCGGGGAAAACGGGCTTGTATTTCTGCAAAGAGTAATGTCCATTAGACCAACTCCAGTTCTGATGCTATCTGCACATACCCATAAGGGAGCAGAAATTACTATAAATTCACTAAACTTGGGTGCAGTTGATTTTTTTCCGAAACCTTCGGGTCCTATTTCCATCGATCTTTATGATTTCAAAGAAGAATTGATTGCAAAATTAAGATCTGTTGCCCAGGCAAATTTGCGCCCATTGCTATCTGTTCCTCAGGTGGTCCCGAGTATAAAAAAAGTTGGTTTTATAGTTGGAATCGCATCTTCTACAGGCGGTGTAAAGGCTCTAAATTTTTTATTTTCATCTTTAAGAAATAATTCTGGTCTAAGAATCATCGTTGTCCAACATATGCCTAAATTCTTTACGGCCAGTCTGGCGATGCATCTTGATGAGAAATCAAGCCTTAATATCAAAGAAGCAGCACACAATGATTCTATACTACCGGATACGGTTCTAATTGCACCCGGGGGTAGCCATATCAAGATTCATCCCTCTGGCAGAGCAGTCATATTGAGTGATGAGGCTCCTCGGTATGGATTAAAACCCTGTGCGGATTATCTTTTTGAATCAATGGCAGATGTATATAAAGATAAGGCAGTGGGGATCGTTCTCACCGGGATGGGGCATGATGGAACAAAAGGATTGTTGAAGATAAAACAACTGGGTGGAATAACGATTGCCCAAGAACCTACAGAGGCAATAATCGCAAGTATGCCCCAATCGGCGATTGACGCTGGAGCTGTTGATTATATTCTACCGTTACATCTTATTGTAAAAAAACTTGCGGAGATGTCAGGACTATGATTAATGAGATAAAGAAAAGATTGGATGAATTGAAAAAACTGATAAAAGAATACACGCCGGACAAAGACCAAACTATAAGAGAACTTGTAAAAAATCTTTATATTGAAATCGCAAATAATATAAAATACTTAAATCAGGCACAGGATGATTTGAGACAGATTGCACAAGATTTCCGGAACCGAAAAATGAGTAAGGTTGAAATGGACAGATTCTATTCATTTATAAAGGCACGCAGCTCACCAGAACTTGACCTTGCCACACTGCTTGATCGTGCATGGAATCTGATTGTTATGGAAGATTATGATGAGGCAATGGGTGTATTGAAAAAGGCACTTGATATTGACCCGAAAAATACCCGTGCACTTGGATTGAGTGGACTGGTTCTAATGAATAAAGAATTATATGATGAGGCAATGCTCTACTTCCAGAAGGTTTTATTGGTAGAACCAGGGAATCCTTTTGCATTAAACAATCTCGGATTTATATGCTATAAAAAGGGAATCTGGGGAGAGGCGATTGAACATTTGAGCAAAGTTGCGAAACAGACAAAAGACAGAATGGCAAGGCTTTATGCCAATTATTATCTGGGACTCGTATATTATGAGAGAGGAATGGTTATAGATGCAGTAAAATTTTTTGAAGAGGCACTAAAACTCGGACCAAATCTCCAGGAAGCGTATTATTATTTAGGCCTTGCAGAATTAAAAAGATATGAATTTCATAAAGCAATTGAATATTTTGAAAAATGTATAAAAATTGATAAAGATTCAAAATATGGGGTACTTGCCTTTGAAGAGGTAGAAAAAATCAAACCGATAATTGAGCCCGAAAGGATTTTTAAGGATCGACATAAAGATGCATCTAAATAAAATACTTGAAAAGGTAATAAAAATTGTGGTTGGTACCGGAGATTATATTTACCGCCTTTCCAATAAAAGAAAACATATAACTTATAAAGGAGTTGTAAATCTTGTTACCCAGTTTGATAATATTGCCCAAAAGAGGATTGTGGATTATCTGAGAAGGGAATTTCCGGAGTACGGTATTCTTAGTGAAGAAAATATAAGTTACGATGCCCACAAAAAAATAAAATGGCTCCTTGATCCACTTGATGGAACAACAAATTTCGCCCATAACCTACCATTATGGGCAATTTCTATTGGACTTGAAATTGAGGGTGAGATTGTGCTTGGTATTGTTTATGACCCGACAAGAAAAGAATTATTTGCTGCTATTAAAGGTCGTGGTGCATTACTGAATGGTAAGAAGATATCGGTTTCAAAGACAAAAAAGATTGGACAGAGTCTGCTTGTAACCGGATTTCCATATGATATAAGGGAGAGTAAAGAGAATAATCTTGATTATTTTGCGCGGTTCTGTGTAACCGCACAGGCAGTGAGGAGGCTTGGTTCAGCGGCGCTTGATTTATGTTATACTGCCTGTGGAAGATTTGATGGATACTGGGAGATTAAACTCGCACCCTGGGATCAGGCAGCAGGTTCACTGATTTTGAAAGAGGCGGGCGGAAAGATAACCGACTTTAAAGGCAGACCATTTAATATATACGGCAAAGAGGTTTTAGGAACGAATGGCTACATACACAATCAAATGATGGAAGTATTGAACAAAAAAAGTTAATCAGTTTTTTATTTTTTGTTTTAACATCCTGATATTTTCGGTTAATGGTCGCTTAATTATACCCATTTCTGTTACAATCCCTGTGATCAATTCTCCAGGTGTAACATCAAAGGCTGGATTGCAGACCTTTGCTTTTTTGGATACAATACATCTATTGTTGAAATAAAATATCTCATCTGCACAGCGAAATTCAATAGGTATTTCATCACCTGACTTTATATTAAAATCAAATGTGGATATTGGTGCCGCAACATAGAATGGCACTTGATAATATTTAGCAATGATAGCAAGTCCTCTGGTTCCAATTTTGTTCGCAGTATCTCCATTCAGTGCAATTCGGTCGGCGCCAACAAGGACCAAATCTATTTCTGGCATATAAGTGGCAGCCATATTATCACAGATTAAATATGTTTCTATTCTATTTCTGGTGAGTTCCCAGGTCGTAAGCCTTGCACCCTGTAAAAGCGGTCTTGTCTCACATGAGTAGACAGTAAATTTTGTCCCCATTTTTTTTGCAGTATAAAGGATACCCAGGGCAGTTCCTATGCCACTCGTTGCCAGGGCACCTGCATTACAATGCACCATTATCTTATAGCCATTTTTAATCAGCCCTGCTCCATAAAAACCTATTTTTTCACATGCCTTTTTATCTTCTTCTTCTATTGCTCGTGCTTCTTTTAATAATGTTTGGTATATATCATTTCGGGTTCCTATCTTTTTTAAGCATCTTTTCATTCTTTCAATTGCCCAGAAGAGATTGACTGCAGTGGGTCGGGCAGATTTTAGATACTCAGCATCCTTGAAGACTTTTTTATACGAATTTTCGCGCGCAGACAAAACTACGCCATAAGCTGCAGCAACACCAATCAATGGTGCGCCACGAATCTTCAGGGTTTTTATTGCATTAAACACATCCTGTATATTTTTCAGATGGAGATAAACTTCTTTTTCAGGAAGTCTTGTTTGGTCAAGTATAACGATTTCATTTGTCTTTTGAATATATTCTATTGTTTTGAATTTGAGCATTTATTTAATATTAAAATGCCTTTTTGCTGAAAAGATTGTATTATAGAGGAGCATTGTTATTGTCATTGGACCAACACCGCCTGGAACCGGCGATATCGCACTCGCCTTTTTACTTACTTCTTCAAATTCAACATCTCCAATCAACCTGAAACCACTCTTCTTTGTTGGGTCTTCTATTCTATTTACACCCACATCTATCACGACCGCACCTTCTTTTACCATATCACCATTTACAGTATGGGGCCTACCTGCAGCAACAATGAGTATATCTGCCTGTCTTGTGTATTCTGCCATATTCTTTGTTCCAGTATGGCACATTGTGACCGTGGCATTTGCACCGGGCTTTTTTTGAACAAGCATCATTGCGAGCGGTTTGCCAACGATATTACTTCTGCCAACAATTACTACATGTTTTCCGGAAATCTCAATATCATTGCGGATTAATAATTGTTGAATTCCGTGGGGTGTGCAGGGCAGAAAACAATCCACGCCGATCATTAATTTCCCCACATTCACGGGATGGAATCCATCAACATCTTTGTCAGGGTCAATTGCATATAAAACTTTTTCTTCATTTATATGGTCAGGTAAAGGTAATTGGACTAAAATTCCGTGGATTGCAGGGTCCTGGTTTAATTGTTCAATCAATTTCAAAAGTTCTGTTTCTTTATAATTAGCATCAAATTTATACTCTCGGGACATAATTCCTACTTCTGCACAGGCTTTTTCTTTACCTTTCACATAAGAGATTGAAGCAGGATTATCACCCACGAGAATCACGGCAAGTCCAGGAACAATATTATATCTTTCTTTTAATTGATTGATTTCATTTTTCATCTCGTTGCGCATTTTTTCAGCGACTTCTGTTCCACTTAAAATCTTTGCCATTTGTTCTCCTTTCTAATATAAAGGTAATGGATTATATAATAATAATCCATGAAGTCAATGGTGAGATCTTAAATTTGTCGTAGTATGAAAATCCATCACATTTCCAGGCACAGCGCCGAGTAAGACGGTGAAGCCAACAGCCTTGACGAATGAATTTTTTTCTCACCTTTTAATATA
>FMJZ01026744.1_pt1 | contig 11958 bp, 12 predicted proteins | sample 1987881 | NCBI WGS metagenome assembly FMJZ01 (sample SAMEA4378227, study PRJEB15110) | soil metagenome | biome: soil; feature: Field; material: Soil | place: India | collected 2015-03-11 | depth 0 m | reverse complement strand
TTTTTGTATCTTAATAATAGCCGGAGTGGCGGAACTGGTAGACGCAAGGGACTTAAAATCCCTCGGAGGGTTACCTCCGTACGAGTTCGACTCTCGTCTCCGGCATTATTTGTATTTGGGAGGGTATAATGATTAAAAAGGCTGTCCTTCCTGTAGCAGGACTTGGCACAAGATTCCTTCCAGCAACAAAAGCCTCACCAAAAGAAATGCTTCCTATAATAGATAAACCGCTTATTCAATATGCAGTTGAAGAAGCAATAAAATCAGGAATAGAAGAATTTTTATTTATCACAGGTAAACATAAAAGAGCTATTGAAGACCATTTTGACAAGGCTTATGAATTGGAAGAAAGACTTAAAGCCGCAGGAAAGTATGAACTTTTAGATAAAATAAACTGTTTTGAAAATCTTAATTTTGCATATATCAGACAGAAGGAACCAAAAGGACTTGGAGATGCTATACTGTGTGCTAAACCATTTGTCAAAGATGAAGCTTTTGTAGTAATTCTCAGTGACGATTTAATAGAACCTGAATATTCTATTTTAAATGAAATGATACAAATTTATATGCAAAAAAAAGCTCCTGTAATAGCTCTTGAAGAAGTTTCTCTCAGTGAAGTTTCAAGATATGGAATAGTCTCTGGAAAACCAATTAATGACTATTTTGTTATTGATGACTTAGTAGAAAAACCTGATCCTTCTTATAGCCCTTCACAACTTGCAATAATTGGTAGATATATATTAACTCCTCAGATATTTAAACATATTGAACAACTGCAACCAAGTAAAAGTGGAGAGATTCAATTAACCGATGCCTTAAAATCACTTTTAGAGGAAACTGTAATATATGGACATATTATTAAAGGTAAAAGATATGATGCAGGAGAAAAGCTCGGCTATTTAAAAACAATAGTTGAATTTGCCTTAAAAGACAAAGAAATCTCTTCTGAGTTTATAAAATTTCTACAAGAAAAACTTTCAAAATTTTACTCTAATTAAAAAATTCTTTTTAAAAATATCAAAAATTTAGAAAAAACTGTTAAAATTAAATTAAAGAGTGAAAACTTTTCAGGAGAAAAAAAATGGATGAAATAAAAAAGGAAGATAAAGAACAAAACAACGAAAAACAAGAAAATAAAGAAATAGAAATTCCACAACAGCTTCCTATTCTGGCTGTAAGAGATATTGTTATTTTTCCTTATATGATAATTCCTCTATTTGTTGGAAGAGATATTTCTGTTAAAGCTGTTGAACATTCCTTAAACACTAACAGACTTATTCTTTTGCTTACTCAAAAGGATTTCAATATAGAAACTCCGGAACCTCAAGACCTTTACAACATTGGTACAGTATGTATGATTATGAGAATGCTGAGATTGCCTGATGGAAGACTTAAAATACTTGTTCAAGGACTTTCAAAGGCAAAAGTATTGGAAGTTTCACAAACTGAAGGTTTTTATTTTGCAAAAATAGAAAAAATTGAAGATATTCAATTAAAGGAATTTACTATTGAACACGAAGCATTGGTAAGAACAGTAAAAGAACAGCTTGAAAAAGCAATTTCACTCGGTAAAAATATACCACCTGATGCCATGGTGATAATTGAAAATATTGATGAACCAGGAAGACTTGCTGATCTGATTGCTGCAAATCTCGGATTAAAAAGCTCTGAAGCACAGCAAATACTTGAAATTATGGACCCTTTTGAAAGATTAAACAGAATAAGAGAGATTCTTAATCGAGAAATTCAGTTACTTACAATACAGCAAAAAATTAAAAAAGAAGCAAGAGACGAAATAGACAAAACACAGAGAGAGTATTTCTTGAGAGAACAGCTTAAAGCCATTCAGAAAGAGCTTGGAGACATTGATGAAAAAGCAGAAGAGATAAATGAATTTAGAAAAAAAATTGAAAAAGCAAAAATGCCTGAAAAAGTAAAAGAGGAGGCTGAAAAACAACTTAAAAGACTTGAAAGAATGCATCCTGAATCAGCTGAATCAGCAGTTGTTAGAACCTATCTTGAGTGGTTGACTGAACTGCCATGGTCTCGTTCAACAGAAGACAGGCTTGATATAAAAGCAGCCAAAGAAGTTCTTGACAAAGACCACTATAATCTTGAAAAAGTCAAAGAAAGAATACTTGAGTATTTGAGTGTAAGAAAATTAAAACACAAGATGAAAGGCCCAATTCTTTGCTTTATTGGTCCTCCAGGTGTTGGCAAAACTTCCTTAGGACGATCTATTGCAAAAGCTTTAGGTAGAGAATTTGTGAGAATCTCTCTTGGAGGAGTAAGGGATGAAGCAGAAATAAGAGGTCATAGAAGAACATATGTTGGAGCTCTTCCAGGTAGAATAATTCAGGGAATAAAGCAGGCAGGAACTAACAATCCTGTGTTTATGCTTGATGAGATAGACAAACTTGGAATGGATTTCAGAGGAGACCCTTCCAGTGCACTTTTAGAAGTCCTTGATCCCGAGCAAAACAATAGCTTTGTTGATCACTACCTTGCTGTTCCATTTGATTTAAGTAATGTTATGTTTGTATGCACTGGTAATATTGCTGATACAATTCCTTCAGCTTTAAAGGATAGAATGGAAATAATCTATCTTTCAGGATACACTGAGGAAGAAAAACTTCAGATTGCAAAAAAGTATCTAATTCCAAAACAACTTGAAGAACACGGGCTTAATTATTCAATTATGAAAATTAGCGATAAAGCCATAAAATATATAATCACTCATTACACAAGGGAAGCAGGAGTAAGAAATCTTGAAAGAGAAATTGCCAATCTTTGTAGAAAAATAGCCAAATTTATTGCAGAAGGGAAAAAGAAAAAGTTTTATATTACTCCTCAGAAAGTTTCTAAATTTCTTGGTGCATCTAAATATCTTCCAGAGGAGGAACTAAAAAAAGAAGAGATCGGAGTTGCCACAGGACTTGCATGGACTGAAGCTGGTGGAGATGTAATATATGTTGAAGCAACAGTTATGAAAGGAAAAGGCAATCTTATTCTGACAGGACAGCTTGGTGAAGTTATGAAGGAGTCTGCACAGGCTGCTTTAAGCTATGTAAAATCAAAAGCTAAAGAGTTAAAAATTAATGAAAAACTGTTCAGCATAATGGATTTACATATACATGTTCCTGCAGGTGCTATTCCTAAGGATGGTCCTTCAGCAGGAATAACAATAGCATCAGCAATTGCCTCTGTTTTCACTGGAAAACCTTTGAGAAAGGATGTTGCAATGACAGGTGAGATTACTTTGAGAGGAAGAGTACTTCCAATAGGAGGGCTTAAAGAAAAAGTGCTTGCTGCAAAAAGAATAGGTATAAAAACTGTTATCATACCTAAAAGAAACAAAAAAGACCTTGAGGAATTACCAAAATATGTAAAGGAAGGAATGAAATTTATCCTTGCAGAATCAATGGACCAGGTTTTAAAGCACATATTCTCAAAGACAAAAACAAAAGTTGACAAAAAACAAGTTGTAACTGTCTAATTGCATTTATGAAAAAAGATGAGATTAACCTTGTAAAAGAAATAAGAGATAGATTTTCATTACCTGAAAATATTGGTATCGGAATAGGAGACGATGCAGCAGTTTTGGATATTAAAAGGCCAGCAATTTTTACTACTGATTTAATGATTGAAGATGTTCATTTTGACCTGAGCTATACATCTCTTTATCATCTCGGATTTAAAATTGTTTCCATAAATGTGAGTGATATCTATGCAATGGGTGGAGATTTTAAGGCTTTTTTATTTTCAGTAGGAGTTCCTGAAACTATAATTGATGAAGATTTTAAAGAACTATTTGATGGCATAGAGGATGCATTAAAGTATTATCAGGGATTTCTAATTGGTGGTGATCTTTCAAGAAGTAAAAATGTGATTCTTTCAGGTTTTGCAGTTGGAGAAGCTGAAAAGCCTGTTTTAAGAAAAGGTGCGCAGGCGGGTGATTTGATTTTCATAACTTCCCATCTTGGTCTTTCATCAGCAGGATTAAATTTTTTAAAAAGCCTTCCTGATGATGAAAAGAGACTTATAAAATCAATCAAAGATTTTAAAAAATTCAAAGAATATCCTGAGAGCCTTTTAAAATTTACAGAAATCAACGAAATTTTAGACAGACATCTTACGCCCATTGCAAGAAAACCTGATAGATTTAAACATATTGCAAAGGCAATGATAGATATAAGCGATGGATTACTTATTGATTTACACAGACTCTGTGAAGAAAACAATGTCGGCGCTGAAATTTATGTTGAAAAAGTTCCCATACATCCAGCTGTGATAAAGGCTTCAGAATATTTAAATATTGATCTATTGAAGCTCATTTTTTCTGGTGGAGAAGATTATGAGCTTCTAATTATCTCCGACAGACAGAATGTTGAAGAGCTTGGCTTAATTCCTATTGGCAGAATAGTTGAAGAAAAAGGACTATATCTAATAGACCCACAAAAAGGTAAAATTCCTGTTAAACCAGAAGGCTGGCAACATTTTTAATGATGAAAAATTTCACAGTAATAACTCTTGGATGTCCAAAAAACACTGTAGATTCACGCCATTTAATTAATGAGTTAACAAAAGAAGGATTCTCTTATGTTGAGGAATTCAAAAAAGCAGATCTTGTTTTCATAAACACCTGTTGTTTTATAAATGATGCAAAAGAAGAATCTATTGATGAAATTTTAACAGCAGCAAAGTTTAAAATTGATAGAAAACTTATTGTTTTCGGCTGCCTTTCAAAAAGATATGGAAAAGAGTTGAAAAAAGAAGTGCCTGAGATTGATGCTATCTTTGGCATTGATGAAAAAGACAAAATAATAGATTACATCAGACAATTTAAAGAAAGCTCAAGGTCTATACCTCAAAACTTTCAATACACGGTAGAGCCGCCAAGTTATAGATATATAAAAATTGCAGAGGGATGCAGTAGAAGATGTAGTTTCTGTATAATTCCAGAAGTCAGGGGTTCATATAGAAGTATAAAACCAGAAAAGATAATTAAAGAAGTAGAGAATTTTGTTTATTCAGGAATAAAAGAGTTTATTCTGATTGCTCAAGATATTACACAGTATGGCAAAGATTTGAAAGGATACACTCTAAAAGAGCTTCTTAAAGATTTATGTTCAATTAATGAAGATTTCTGGATAAGGCTCCTTTACATTTATCCATCTGATATTGATGAAAATTTAATAAATACCATTGCAGATGAAGAAAAAATAGTTAAATATCTTGATATTCCTATGCAACACAGTGAAGAAAGAATTCTCAGGTTGATGGGACGAAGAGGAACAAGAAAGGAATATCTAAAAAAGATAAAACAGATTAGACAGGCAATACCAGGAGTTATATTAAGAAGCACTTTTATTGTAGGCTTTCCTACTGAGACAGAAGATGAGTTTCAAAGACTTGTTGATTTTATTGAAGAAGTTCAGTTTGACCGTCTTGGAGTTTTTAAATATTCAAGAGAAGAGGGAACAAAAGCTTATAGTTTAAAAGGACAAATTCCTGAAAATATTAAAAATAGAAGATATAATGAGATTATGTCAAGGCAGGCAATTATATCTTTTGAAAAAAACAGGACACTTATAGGGAAAAAATATGAGGCATTGATAGACTATGTTAATTCTGATATTTCGATTGCAAGGCTTTATTGCCATGCACCTGAAATAGATGGTGTAGTAATATTAGAAAATACAACAGATTTAAAAGCAGGAGAAAAAGTCAAAGTGCTTATAACTGAAGCCTATGAATATGACCTTAAAGGAGTTATCGTCTCGTGAGAAAATACATGATACCTTTAATTCTTTTTATTGCAACCATTTTTACAACTCTTTTTGCAGGAGCACTCCAGCAGGGGATTAATCTGTTTAAAGAGCCAATAAGACTATGGGAAGGTTATCCCTTTTCAATAAGTATAATGACAATTTTACTTGGTCATGAGATGGGTCATTACTTTGCATCAAAGGCTCACAGAACAAAAGCAACATTACCATATTTTATTCCTGCTCCTTCAATCATAGGTACATTTGGAGCTTTTATAAAGATGAAATCGCCAATTTTTACAAGAAAGGCACTTATTGACATAGGAGCAACAGGTCCGCTTATAGGTTTTACTTTGTCTTTAATTGCTTGCATTATTGGACTTAAGATGTCAAAAATTGTTCCTATAACTGCTGAAAAAGATGCATTTATGCTTGGAGACTCAATTCTTTTTTCTCTGCTTGTGAAGTTTACAATTGAAAAAATTCCTGAAGGATATGATGTTCTTCTTCACTCTGTAGCGTTTGCTGGATGGATAGGACTATTTGTAACTTCTATGAATCTTTTACCTGTAGGACAGCTTGACGGTGGGCATGTCGCCTATGCATTATTTGGAAATTGGCATTTCTATATTTCACGAGCAATAGTTTTTTTTATTGCTGCTTTAGGAGTCTTTTACTGGTATGGATGGCTGGTATGGGTATTGTTACTTGTCTTCTTAGGCATAGACCATCCACCTATATTAATATGGGAAAGCAGTTTATCATTAAGTAGAAAAATTATGGGGGTCTTGTGTTTTATTATTTTCTTATTGACATTTACTCCTACACCTTTTAAGTTTTAAACCATGCAAAACTATATTGACTACAGGAAGACTCATAAACCTCTTAATTTTGAAAATCTTATAGTTGAAATAGGCTTTGGTTCAGGTGATTTTTTATTCAGACTCGCGGAGGAAAATAGAAAGGAAATATTTTTTGGAATTGAAAAATCATGGATATCTATTAGCAAACTTTTAAAAAAATGTAAACTTGGAAAAATCAACAATATCTATTGCACCCGTCTTGATGCTTACTGGGCATTTCAGCTTTTGTTCAGAGATAATAGTGTCAAAAGGATAATAATGAACTATCCAGACCCTTGGTTTAAAAAATCCCATACTGAAAAAAGACTTACCAAAAGAAAAAATCTTTTTATTTATGCCAAAAAACTCATTAACCATGGTGAAATTAGAATAAAAACAGATGATTATGCCTTTGTTGAATTTACATTGCAGGAGAGTGATATTCTTAAATGCTTTTCTACAACTATTTCAAATCCATTTATAAATGAGCCTTTAACAAAATATGAAAAAAAATGGTTTTCAATGGGCAAAAATATATGGGATATTGTCCTTAAAAAAGAAAGAGATCCAGAATTTATAGAAATTAAAAAAATTACGGAGGTAAAAAAGTTGTTTCCTGTAAAAATATACACTAACGAATTGAATATTGATGCATTATCTAATAAAGAATTTAAAATTGAAGAAGGCTTATATTTAAAGTGTTTTTCTGTATGGAGAAAAAATCAGGATTATGCCATAGAAGCAATCCTTTCAGAAAATAACTTTCTTCAGGCTTTTCTTATAACTGCTAAAAAGAAGGAGAAATACTTTATAATAGATGTATCTCAATTTAGTGAAATTTTAAAGACAGAGGGAGTACAGAAAACCTTGAAATTTTTAGCTGATCTATTTATGGAGGCATTATGAAGAAAAAAATTATTGTATGCGTTCAAAAGGATATCAAAAACACTATTAACTGGGCTTTAAAAGACATTCCAGTTATTTCTGCTCAATATTTTGACCATATCTATCAAATTGAAAAACTTTTTGAAGGACAAATGGATTTTTGCGGAATAATAATAGATTCAAAAATTGATAATGAAAGTTCAATCCCTTTCTTACAAACAATTAGGGACAAGTCCAAGATAAAAATTCTTCTTATAATTTCAGCTGATACTCCAAAGCAAGAAATAGTGAAACTAATTCAGGATAGAATGGTTGATAATGTTATTATAAGGCCTTTTAATGCAAATCAGATGGTTGATGCTGTTGCAAAAATATGCGGAATAGAAAGATCATCTGAAAAACCATGGTACATGTACACAAAGCCTCAGTAATTTTGCTATAATTTTTTCTATGGAAAACAAACCAAATTTTGAGGAAAAACTGGAAGAAGCAAATTTACTTATAAGATACAAGGAATTTGAAGAAGCCTGTAAAATCTATGATGAATTATTAAAGGAAAATTATCAATCTGCCGAGCTTCAAAATAATTATGGTCTTGCACTTTTTTATCTTGATAAATTAGATGAAGCTATAGAAAAATTCAAGAAAGCAATTGAGATTGACGCTACTTTTGCCTTGCCCTATGCAAACATTGGGCTTGTTTATATGAATATGGGAGAATATGAAAAAGCAGAACAATTCTTTTTGGAAGCACTTGAAAGAGAACCTGAAAACCCAGAAACACACTATAATATTGCTGTAACAAATTATAGATTGGGTAAAAAAAATGAAGCCTTGAATCACTATGAAGCATTTATTAATTTTTCAGGCGATGAATATGAAAAATTGAAAGAAAGTGTGAAAAAAATTATCATACAGATTAAACAATCTATTCAAAAAGAGGAAGATTCTCAAGCATAAATTTCTGAGCAATCTCAGCAGAATTTTTTATTTCTTTAATTGATAAAAGTTCAGTCCTATCAGTCACTACATTGCTGATACTTCTTATTTCAATAACTGGAATATTATAAAGCTGTGCAACTCTTGCTATGGCAGCTCCCTCCATATTTTCACATATAGCATTGAATTTTTTCTCAAGAAAATCTGCTCTTTTTAGATTTCCTGTGCAAGCTGAAACAGTGAGAAATATTCCCTTTTTAAGATTCTGGAAAGGACTGGGTATATAAAGTGGAATTTCCTGATAATCTATGAAAATGAAAGAACTTTCATTTTTTTCACAATTGATTAATAGCCCTTGGTCCGCTTCTATTTCTTTTTCGGCAACAGCGATATCACCTATGTCAAGTCCAGATGATGGATATGCTCCTGCTACTCCAGAGATAACTACTCTATTTATATTAAAGTTTTCAAATGTAAGAATTGATGCAATTGAAGCATTTATTTTCCCGATTCCTGATATACATAAGAGTATCTCATGTTTTTCTATTTTACCCTTTATAAAAGGAAACTTTTTTAAAAAAAAGGTTGTTCTATTCTTTAATTTATCATAAATCATCTCACATTCAAATGAAGTTGCAAAAAACAGTGCTATCAATTTATTTAACTCTTTTAAAAAGTAATAGATAATGCTGGATTATAATAGCAAATTAAATTGATTCACTTCAATTTTTAATTTTTGTAATTCTTCTCGTGAATATCCAGAAAAAAGTTCTGAAAAAATTGTATTGTTTGTTAAAAGCGGATCTAAATCATCAGGAATGATTCCATCTTTTACAAGCTCATTCCAGTAATGAGTCCCTTTTATAGGAGAAAACTCTGTTAAATGTATTCTAACTTTTAGTTTTTTTATAAAATCAATGCTGGCTTTCACTTCATCAATGCTCTGTCGTGGTAATCCATACATTATGTAGATACCTATATCTTGAGATGAAAATCCTGCTTCCTTAAGATAAAAAACTGCTTTTTCAAGTTCTTCATTTGTTATTTTTCCACCTGTCTCAATCTGCCTTTTAATGTTTACTGTCTCAAGACTTAATCTCAATGTTTTAAAACCAGCTCTTTTCATCAGTTGAGCGATATTTTTATTAATAAAACGACCATGAAGTCCATTTGGAGTATGAAACCTTAATTGAAAGTTTTTCTTAATTATTTCTTTAAGTAAAGGTTCCAAATTGGTTTCAGACCTATAAAGCAATGCATCATCGTAAAAGGCAAAATCTCTTACATCCATATTATAAAGGTCTTCTATTTCATTAATAACTTCTTCTATTCTTCTTTGTTCAAATGAGTTATATATAAGACATGATGCACAATAGGGACATCTAAAGGGACATCCAATAGAAGTTAATATAGGAGCAAATGGCATTTTATCATAAAAACCTAACTGCCACCAGAACTTTGGTCTTTCTCTGACTTTTTTAAGTTGAATTCCTAAATCTCTGATATTATTTATCAGTCTGTCTTCTACATGTCCTGTATAGATAAAATCAGCATTTATCTTTTCCCTTGCATGTTCTTTATAAAGTGTTGCATAAATTCCTCCAATAATTATCGGAATATCTGAGAAATGTTCTCTGATAATATTTACAACTTCATTTACTCCATACCACCAGTAAGACATTATTGATGTGATTAAAATCAAATCTACAGGAGAAAATTTTTTTAGCTTATTTATAAACTCATCAAGACTAATTCCGTATCTTTTGTATTGTCTTGGAATATTTCTAAGAATATCTGGTTTTTCAACAATCTGATAAGTATACTTTCCAGTGCCATATTTTTTAATTGCAAATGAGTCACAGCAGTCAATGAAAAATAGTTTCAGATTAAATTGACTTAAAAACTCAGCGACCTTGAGTAAACCAAGAGGTCTCGCCCAGAAGTTATAGGCAGCAAAGTCATAAATCCATGGATTGATAAGTAAAGCTCTGTAAGTCACGACAGCTTTCTAAAGACAACAATAAATCCTGTATGTGCAACCATTCTTAATGCTGGTCTAAGACTTAAACCTTCTTTTTCCCACATTCTTTCAAAGAGTTCAAATATGCCAATCTTGTAGAGGCGATTATAGAATTTTTTATCAATTTCTTCTATCAAACTGTAAATCTGAAGAACTGTTGTGACATAGCAGCCGATAATACCTCCCGGTTTAAGAGCATCTATAACTTGATCAAGAAAAAGCCATGGTTCTGTAAGGTCAAGAATCGCTCTGTCAAAATCTTTCTCATCTATTCCTTCAGAAATGTCTTTATTTTGAAGGATTAGTTCTCCATATGATTTGTCCTTCATAAACTTTTCAATATTTTCTTTTGCTGTTTCGTAAAAATCTCTCCTTTTTTCATAAGAGACTACTTTCCCTGTTTCACCTACTGCTCTTAAAAGATACAAGGTTAATGCTCCAGAACCTGTTCCTGCTTCAAAAACCTTTGCTCCTAGATAAATATCAAGAAGTGTGATAATTCTTGATATATCCTTTGGATATATTATTTGAGCACCTCTTTTCATTTTAAGTATGTATTCCTCAAGTGTAGGTTTGAAAACATAAAGTTTTTCTCCCATAGAGGATGAGACTTTAACTCCTTCATTTTTACCAATGATATCATTAAATCGCACTTGTCCTTTATGAAAAGAAAAGGTTGTATCTTTTTTTAAACTAACAAGATATTTTCTATCCTTTGAATCTATAATAAGTGCTAAATCTTCTTCTTTGAATAATGACAAACTCAACCTCCAATAAAAAAGCGGGCGACGGGATTTGAACCCGCGACCTTCAGCTTGGGAAGCTGACACTCTCCCGCTGAGTTACGCCCGCAAAATCTTATAGATTTTTATATCATTGTAAAACAAAAGATGTCAATCAGTAAATGTTTCTATTGACTTTTTTTATTAACTATGTTAATTTTAGTAAAATTTGGTAAGATAAAAACAAATGGAAGTTGAGTCGTTAAAAAAATCTGTTTTTAATAGTCCAACATTTGGTTCTCTATCTTTTCAGAAAGTCTTTGAAAAAATAATAGAATTTGTCAAAGAAGAACCAGATAGAAAATATAGCTTGATTGTAGGCAGTGATTCTTTTCCTGGAGAGGAAACCATATTTGTGACAGCAATCATAATTCACCGTAAAGGTTCAGGTGGCAGATATTTCTATAGAAAAATTAAATATGACAAAATAGATAATTTAAAATTAAGAATATTTACAGAAGCTTCTTTAAGTTTAGAAATTGCTGAAGCTCTGAAAAAAAAGCTTTCTGAAAATGGTTTTTCCCGTTTACCTGTGGAGATACATCTTGATGTTGGTAAAAACGGAGCAACAAGAAAATTAGTAAAAGAAGTCATTAAGATGATTATAGGTTCAGGTTATATAGCAGTTACCAAGCCTGACTCTTTCGGAGCCTCAAAAGTAGCAGATAGACATACAAATTAAAAGCCGGGAATGGGATTTGAACCCACGACCGGTCGATTAC
>FMJZ01076566.1_pt1 | contig 11961 bp, 8 predicted proteins | sample 1987881 | NCBI WGS metagenome assembly FMJZ01 (sample SAMEA4378227, study PRJEB15110) | soil metagenome | biome: soil; feature: Field; material: Soil | place: India | collected 2015-03-11 | depth 0 m | reverse complement strand
TTCTATCAGTGCTGGATACGTGGATCAGCCCATTTCAGGAGTAAATCTGCAAGGAGGTTGCCGACAATCAGCATTACTGCCCCCATCATGAGGCTGGCCATGACGACATAGATATCTTGGGCAGTTACCGCCTGTAAAATGAGCCGACCGAGACCCGGCCAGTTAAAGAAAAACTCGGCAATAAAGGCACCACTGAGGAGGCTGGCAAATTCAAAGCCCAACAGGGTAATGAGGGGGTTCACCGCATTGCGTAGGGCATGGACATAGATCACCCGTGATTCGGGCAGTCCCTTGGCGCGTGCCGTTTGAATATAGTTTTGCCGCAGCACATCCAGTAAATTACCCCGCATCAACCGTTGTAAACCTGCAAAACTGGTGAGGGTGAGGGCGATAGTCGGTAAAATCAGGTGCCAGCCAATATCGAGAACTTTTCCCCACCACGGTAGCTCATCGTAAAAGAGGCTGGTCATGCCCCCCACCGGAAACAAAGGGGTACTTTGGGCAAGAAAGAGCAGCAAGAGGGCGGTAATAAAACTGGGAAACCCTTGGCCAATGTAGCTAATGACCCGCAGCAGGCGATCGCTCCAACGATCTTGAGTTACTGCTGCCCAAATTCCCAAAGGAATGGCTAATCCCCATGTGAGGAGAATTGAACTAAAAGAGAGCAGGAGAGTGGCGGGTACGCGCTCCCACAGGAGGGAGGCCACCGATCGCTGATAGACAAAACTAGTCCCGAAGTTGCCATAGCGAATAATCTGCCACAGCCAGCGAAAGTATTGCTCTACGGGGGATTTGTCAAGGCCGAATTGGCGCTCCAATTCCTGCAAGCGTTCCAAGGAAATCTGGGGGTCTGCCTTGAGATTGTCGAGATAGTTTCCCGGTGCCAACTGCATAATGGCAAAACTCAACGCAGAGGCCAAGAGCAGCGTGATCAGGGCTTCCCCCACGCGTCGCAAAATCAGGCGGCTTGTTTCATTCCCTAGGCCTTGGCCAATGGATTTGAGCATGGCTTATTTAGAGGCCAGCACGGCATCAATGGCCGCTTTCAATTCGGCTTCACTGAGTTGGGTGACAACAAAGACTTCCTGCACGCTTTTGCCGCGCCGCGCAATCACTTTAAACCCACCTTTGATGGGCACCGAGACCCGTAGGTGGAGATGGGGGGATTTACCTTTGACGGGAGCAATGACACCGGGCGTGAGCGTACTAATCCCCGCCACTTTGGCCAATTTTTCCAAGACGGGAATCAAGCCTTCAATATGGGTAGAGTGATTCAGGACAACCCGACCAGTTGCTGCTGCCATTGTTAAGGTAACCACCGTGCTTGCAAGCCGGGTGCCAAGGGTTGTGGCATCCCAACAATAATCTTACCTTGATTTAATTCTAGGGGGAAGAGCCAAATTTGATGCTGTTGAGGGGGGAGTTGACGCGGTGGTGGGGGTGATGCTTGGGGGTCAGTGGGGAGTTCTGCCAGATCCCTGGGGCTTGGGTTAACTGGGGCAGTCTCGCTATATAGATCGGTATTGTCCACCACGTCGGGAATTTCCCGTCCCTCAACATAATCAACGGCCAATGCACGGCCATCGGGTGCCAAACTGAGGTAGAGTTCCTGCTGCGGGTCAAAATCTTTGAGCTTGAACAATTCCTTGGTTTTCAAATCAAAAAGGGCAAGATAGGGAATTTCGCGGTAATCGCCTTCCCCTTCAATGCGGGTGAGGATGGCATAGAGAAATTCCCCCTTGGGGTCAAATTGACCGGCAATGATTGAGCCATTGATGGTTAGCAGTTCCCTATGCTCGCCAAAGATGTCCACCACATAGAGCGATCGCGAAAAGTTGGGGTTAAACTTCACCGCTGCCACTTGTCGCCCATCCCGGCTAAAATCCAGCACCATGCCATACTGGGGCAAAAAATCAAAGTCACTCTCACCATTGCCGGGTTCTAGGGGCACAATCGCTAACCCCTGCCCTTGGGCAATGATTAAATGCTGGTTGTCGGGGGCAATGCGAAAATCACCAGCGGCCGCTTGGTTGAGCCGCCGAGGCTGAAAATTTTCATCGAGGAGCCAGAGGGAGCTATCCGCAGGCTGGAGACGATTCACCCGCTGAACAACGATTTTGCTGCCGTCATTGGCCAACTGAAAGCGCAGGTTTTGATACTCGCTGTTGTCAAGGATCAGGGAAATTTCCCCCACAGGTCGAGGTTGCCGGCGCGGAGTCTCAGGGGCATTGAAGTGTAGCCCGGTAGTAACGGTGTACAGTTGGGGGTCAAAGCCCATTTGCTCGCCTCGCTCGCCGGCACTAAAGAGAATGCGATCGCCGGCAGGATAGGGCTGAAAATCAAACACCCGTAGATTGGGGGGAGTGAGGAAGGTCTTCTGCTGCAGCGTCAGGTTATAGAGGATGAGGCGCCCCTCTTCGGCCCCGGAGCCAAGATAGACCAGCACGCGATCGCGACTGCGAAACTGTCCCTGAAAGGGTTTGATCGGTTTCCCTTGGGGCACAGAAACGGCCTCCTCGAGGGAGACTTTGAAGGTTTGACCGTAGGGAATCGGCTGCGTCAGCGTGTAGGCAAAACGGCGCCCCGACCAACTGGCCTTGCCCTCAAGGGGTGGCTCAATCTTGAGATGCTCCGCCACCGATGACCAATCCATCAGCCGATTAAAGGCGAGGATAAAGGCGCGATCGTCGGACCCCACATCGCGGTTTTGCCATGTAAAGTCCCGCACTTGGGCTTGGGTGCGATCGCCCCCCAACAACAGCAAAAGGGTCAGCACCAGCGCCACAAGGAACACACTCAAAGCAGCGCGATCAAGGGGCTGAGGAAAGGAGTGAGAACGCATCAGCAGGAACGGTCACACAGCAACAGGCGTACTATACCAGAGGGCCTCAATTTGCTGGATCACGGGTAGGGCTGCCGCCGGTTCTGCCAACAGCACCGTAAGATGACCCAACTTGCGACCTGCGTAGGTTTGACTTTTACCATACCAGTGAAGGTTCGCGTGCGGGAGAGCCGCCAAGGCCTGACATTTTGCTCCATAGTCAACCTGCGGTTCGGCTAAGCCTAGGAGATTCACCATGACCGCTGCCGGTACCCGCATGGCGGGACTGCCCAAGGGTTGGCCACTGATGGCGCGCAGGTGCTGCTGAAACTGACTGGTGACACAGGCATCAAGGGTGTAATGACCGGAATTATGGGTGCGGGGGGCAATTTCATTCACTAGTACCTCACCCGTGGCCGTGAGGAAAAACTCAATGCCAAAAATACCCACAGCATCAAGGGCCGTTAGGATTTGGCGGGCAATCTGCTGAATTTGCTCACTCACTTGGGGGTTAACCGGGGCAGGAGCAATTACCCAGCGACAGATGGCGTCCACCTGCTGCGTTTCCACCACGGGATAAAGGACCATCTCCCCTTGGGGCGATCGCGCTGCCATGATGGCCAATTCTTTGACATAGGGCACAAAGGCTTCCACCAAAAACCCTTGGGGCGGGATGTCTGGCCAACGCCGCTGAAACTGCTGCCATGCCTGCTCATCGGGGATGATAAATGTTCCTTGGCCGTCATAGCCGTGGCGACAGGCCTTAATTACACAGGGTAAGATGGGGGGGCGATCGCCCAAATAGCTAAAGGCCGGTACAGGAATCCCCAGTTGCTGCAAAAAGTGCCGCTGCTGGTACTTGTCCAAGAGGGGGGCGAGGGAAGCAAGGCGGGGATAAAAACAAACCCCCTGCTGTTCAAGGCGCTGCAACCCCTCGAGAGCCACAAATTCATTCTCAAAGGTCACCACATCAACCTGCTTAGCCAGTTGTGCGGTTGTTGCCACATCGGCGATCGCCCCATAGCAGACCCCCTCAGCAACCGCGACGGCTGGATCCGTTGCCGCAGGCGTTTGTACCCACAGCGAGAGTCCCATTTCCTTGGCCGCCAGCCCCAACATCCAAGCCAACTGACCGCCACCAATCACCCCAATTTTGGTTACTGTGTTCACGCTTCCGGTAATCGACTCAACGGAACCTATTGTCCTACATCAATGATCCTAGGGTTCTATGCTTTGTATCCCCTAGAGGGCAAGTTGCACAAACCAAACGCTGGGATCATCACCCACCGCGAATTCAAAATTCAATTTGCGGCAAATACGAATCATGCCCTCGTTGTCCTTGAGAACATAGGCGTGGATGGCACTTAGCCCCTCATCGCGGCCAATTTGAATCAAGCGGTGTAGCAATTCAGTCCCAAGGCCTTGCCGCTGCCAGCGATCGCTAATCAACATCGAAAACTCGGCTGTATTGCTAAAGTGATCCTTACTGAGGCGAGCGGCACCAATAATTTGCGGTTCACTGGCGCCTTGATGCTCCACCACCAGAGCCATCTCGCGATCGTAGTCCACAAAACAGATGCGCACCAAGCGATCGTGGGCAACCCGCTGCGACAACTTCATCAGGTGGAAATAGCGCAAATAGACACTCTGCTCCGAGAGGGTGGCATGGTACTGCCGCATCAGGGGTTCATCCTCTGGCCGAATTGGCCGAATCAGGACCGGGGTGCCATCGCGCAACTGCCACGGACTGACGTATTGGGTGGGATAGGGACGAATGGCGGGCTTGACAAAGGTGCTTTCCTCTTTGTGGAGCACAATGCGGGCATCCAAGGCCATCAGACGATCGGGGGGTGCTACCAAGAGGGGGTTGATGTCAATTTCCTTGATCCACGGCTGCTCCACCACCAGCAGGCTAAAGCGCACCAGCAGATCTTCTAATAGGGCAAGGTTGACGGCCGGCCAGCCCCGCACCCCGGCAAAGGCACGGGAGATTTTCGTTTGCTGAATCAGGCGGCGTGCCAAGGTGGTGTTTAAGGGGGGAAGGGCGATCGCGGTGTCTTCGAGGACTTCCACCAACTGTCCGCCCGTACCAAAGAGAATCACCGGCCCAAACTGGGCATCGGTGGAACTGCCTAGAATGAGTTCAAACCCCCTCCATGGGATCATCGGTTGCACAGTGACGCCGGCAAAATGACCTGCGCCAGCAGCAGTGGTGACATTTTTCTCAATCTGTTGGTAGGCGGTAATGACCGCAGCGGCATCAGGAAGATTGAGGGCAACACCCCCGACATCGGTTTTGTGGGTAATTGTGGGCGAATAGAGCTTGAGGACCACAGGATACCCTAGGCGATCGGCGGCAGCCACTGCTTCTGCCTCACTGCGAGCCATACAGGTTTCCACTACTGGCAGGCCATAGGCAGCCAGAACAGCCTTGGCTTCCCACTCTGTCAATAGGGTGCGCCCTTCATTGCGCACTTGCTCAAACAGTTGACTCACAGCCTCCCGATCCGGGGGGGTGGTGGTTAGGGGCAGCGAGGGGGTTTGGTAAAGGGCCTGCAAGTGATCGCTATAGCGCCACATATAACTAAAGATGCGGGCAGCGGTATCGGCATAGGCGTAGGTGGGAATGCCCGCCTGATTGAGAATCGCTTCTCCCCCTTTGACCGTTGTGCCCCCCATCCAACTAGCCAGAATCGGCTTGGCACCACTGGGACGGTTTTTGGCATAGGTAGCCAGATCTTGGGCGATCGCCAGCGAATCCGTCATTGCCTGGGGGGTGAGCACCACCAGCAGGCCATCACTGTTGGCATCAGTTTCACAGTGCTGCAGTGCCTTGAGGTAGCGATCGGCAGTGGCATCCCCCAAAATATCCACGGGGTTGCCGTGGCTCCAAGCGGGGGGGAGCACTTGATTCAATGCCTGTAGCGTCTCCCCAGAGAGGGAACTGAGTTTACCACCCGCCCGAATCAGAGCATCGGTAGCCAAGACGCCGGGGCCGCCAGCGTTGGTGAGAATCGTCAGATGGGGTCCTTTAGGGCGCGATTGCTTATCCAAGACCTCTGCCATGTCAAACAAATCTTCAATGGTTTCCACCCGCAGCACCCCACAGCGTTCTAGTGCTGCATCCACCACTGCATCGGATCCCATCAATGCCCCTGTATGGGAAGCGGCGGCCTGAGCGGCGGCGGCAGTGCGTCCTGCTTTAATGACAATAATCGGCTTGACATAGGCCACTTCCCGCGCGGCGGAGAGGAACGATCGCGCATCCCCCAAAGATTCCATGTAAATAACAATGCAGCGGGTTTGTGGGTCATCGCCTAGGTAGTAAATGAGGTCCCCCCAGCCCACATCCAGCATCGTGCCAATGGAAACAAAAGCACTAAAGCCGACATTCTCCTGAAGGCTCCAATCCAAAATCGAAGTGCACAGAGCGCCACTTTGACTCAGAAAGCCGACATGACCCGATCGCGCCATTGTCGCGGCAAAGGTGGCATTCAGCCCCGTGGGCGGACACATCACCCCCAAACAATTGGGACCAATAATGCGCATCCGCGCCCGACGGGCGATGGCTAAAATCTCTTTTTCAAGGGCCAGACCCGCCGCCCCCACTTCCCGAAATCCCGCCGAGACAATAATTGCCCCTTTCACACCCACTGCTGCACACTCGGCAACCACCGTTGGTACTGTAGCTGCAGGGGTGGCAATGACTGCGAGATCAACCGCTTCGGGGATAGCCGTCACACTGGCATAGGCCTTGATGCCCAACACAGAACTGCGGCGTGGGTTAACCGGAAAAACCGTGCCGCCAAAGGGGGTTTGAATCAGATTCCAGAGAAGGGTGCGGCCAACACTGCCTTCTTTTTCACTAGCACCGATGACAGCAACACTTTTGGGGGCAAAGAGGGGACGCAGGGGCTGATGACCGGCGCGCCAAATATCGTAGGCCGTGGTTCGTGTCATGCTGTTACTCGCGTTACAGAGGGTGAGAACTGAGCCACCTCTACTCTAGCGAGGGCAATCGCCCCTGGTTACGCTTCGTTACGCTGGGTGCACTTCCCAGTCACAGCCCTTCTCGCCGGTGCGCCAGAGCCGCAGATGAAAGCGACTGTCGCCAACCCGCAGATGACGGATGTGGAGTTCCTCGATACTGGCGGGCAACAGGGGCTGATACACCAAGAACTTGCCTTGGCAGGCATCCACCAGCGGCCAAACCATAATCTGGATGAACTGGAAAAGACTGCCGGTCGCCCAAGCTTGGGGAGAGCAGGCCACGGGATATTGCACCGGTTGGGGATAGGTCTGGCGATCGAAGCCACAGAAGAGTTCTGGCGGGCGCAGATCTGGTTGGCGACACACCATCTCAAAGAGCGTCTCCACCAAGGTCAGGGCAAAGTCACTATCACCAATGGCGCGTAGTCCCAAGGCAATGAGACTGGTATCGTGGGGCCAGACTGACCCTAAATGATAGCCAATGGGATTGTAGGCGGGGGAGGTACTGCTGAGGGTACGGATGCCCCAACCGTTAAAGAGATCAGGTAGCCGCAGGCGTTGCCCTACTCGCTGGGCTTTCTCGGGGTCACAAATCCCCGTCATCAAGCACTGACCCGCATTGGAGGTGAGGCTATCCACTGGCCGACCATCGCCATCGAGGGCAAGGGCATAGAAACCCTCTGATTCCAGCCAAAAGTCACGGTTGAAGCGGTCTTTGAGGGCAGCGGCCTCGTTTTGCCAGCGATCGCCCCACTCGCCATAGCCAAAGTCTCGAGCAAGGGCACTCAGACGGGTTTTGGCGGCATAGACGTAGCCTTGGACTTCACAGAGAGCAATGGGACTGTGAGCCAGTTGACCGCGACGGTTGACAATGCAATTGCTAGAATCTTTCCAGCCTTGGTTGTCAATGCCTTTGGCTGCTTGGCGATTGTAGGTGAGATAGCCCGTGGCTGCCATTTGCTGATCAATCCAATTCATCGCCGCAAGGGCATGGGGCCATAACTGCTCTACGGTGGCGCGATCGCCCGTCCAATCGGAGTAGTCGGCATAGAGCATCAGCCAGAGGGGCGTGGCATCCACGGTGCCGTAGTAGGGCGTATGGGGGATTTCGCGGTTGCGCGCCATTTCGCCAAAGCGCAGCTCGTGGAGAATTTTCCCCGGTTGCTCATCGCGCTCAGGACAGACCTGTTTCCCTTGGTAATGGGCAAGAGTGCGCAGCGTATCACGGGCAATTGCCGGATTCAAGATCAGCGTTTGCATTGCGGCAATAATCGAGTCGCGACCAAAGAGCGTCGCAAACCAAGGAATACCCGCCGTCAAGACCTTGCCGTGACCAAAGGACTGCAACAGCATATAGAGATCCGCCATCCCCCGCCGCAGGATGCGATTCCACTGGGGGTTTGAGGTCACAATTTCCGTACAGTCTGACCACCATTGTTGCCGTTCCTGTTGCGCCGCTTGATCGGCAGCCGCTAGGGAGGAAGGCACAGGGACATGGGCTGTGGGTGCCCCATTGGTAAAGGGACGGACGCAATAATGAATGCTGCGGTAGCCTTGGGGTTCCAGCTTAAGGTGCCATGTGGCGGTGGTGTCATCAAGACGGTCGGGGGGAGTGCCCAAGAACTGCACTTGGGTCTCCATGAGGGCACCATCAAGGCCTTGGTAGGCAAAGCAGAGATCGGCACGTCCCTTAGTGTGGCGCAATTCACAACTGACGGGCTGCAATGTCTGTCCCCGCTGCGGGCGACCACTGCCGTATTGGCGAATTTCAAATAAATCTTGAAAGTCTGCCGCAAAGGTCAGTTGAATATCCACCCCTACGGGCTGTACTTGGTGGTTGGTAATCAAAATTGTTTCAAAAAGGGCACCGCGCACAATGAGGCATCGTTCGATCGCCAATGCTTCCGCTGGTACATCGGGTTGTTTGGGGTTGGTACACACCACCTTGAGGGCATGGCTACCCGTACAGTGAAAACTCAGCAGCACCGGGCGATCGCCCCCCACCCGCAACTCCGCTTGACTTAGGAAGCGGGTATCTTGGCAAAATAGCCCCGTAATCGCGGTTTGCTGTTCGTCATTGCAGATATTGCCCAACTCATCACAGATGAGCAACACATCATCATCTTTGAGGACGGGAACGGTTTTGGGGTGGGTTTGAATCTTGGTGGCAGGCAGGGGCGGGGCGACAATCGGAATGTAATCGCGCCCGTACAGGGAAACGACATCAGTCTCCATGGATGCAGCAGCGGTCTCTCTTTAGAAGGAATAATTTTGGCTCATTTTCTAGATCTTCCCGCAGTCCTCGGGCGATCGCAATAAGTAGATATATGGAAAGTTATGAACTAGCCAAAAGTGCCGCCACAGCGTTGCGAATCACCGCAGCATCCGCAGGACTTTGGAGAGGATTGCCCGCGCGGTGCCCCCAAATCGAATCAATCACCTGAAAACGGGCATTGGGGATGCGTTTTGCCTCTGCCTCGCAGTCTTCTGGCGTAAAGTAAAGGTCAGTACTGGCAGCCATCACGAGGGTTTTGGCAGTAATTTGCCCAAGGGCAGCGGTGTAGTCACCATCGGGACGGAGGGAACCGACATCACAGTTCAGCCATGTGTCGATCATCGCCAATAGGTCATGGGGATCACGACGGCGATAATTCGCTTCCCAGCCCTGCTGTAGATACTCCTCTAGGGAGGCATAGCCCAACTGGCGGTGGATGCCTCGGCGGTAAAAGGCTTGGGAGACTGCCCAACTAGCATAGATATAGCTAAAGGCGCGATACCCCCGCTCAGGAATGCCCTGAAACCGCTGACCATCCCACGCTGCATCTGCTGTCAAGGCTGCCCGCAGGCTCTCCAAAAAGAGGCGATTGTGATCCGTGGTGCGGGCGGTGCCACAAAGGGCAGCAATTCGTTGGACGCGATCGCCAAAATGCACCCCCCAATAATAGGCCTGTTGTGCCCCCATCGACCAGCCATAGATCAAGGCCAGCCGCTCAATGCCAAAGACTTCTTCAAGAAGCTGCGCTTGGACACGGATATTGTCCCAATGGCTAAACCAAAATCCCGTTTCCCGCAGGCCACAGTGGCGATCATTACTCGGGGAGGTAGATAGGCCATTCCCCAGCATATTGATAATGATTACAAACCAGTCTTGGGGGTTGAGGATACCGTTGGGGTGAATCAGCCAATCAATATCGGGGTGCTGGGCACCGTAGGAAGTGGGGTAAAGAATGGCATTGTTCCCCCGGTACTCCCCATAGGTGGCATAGACCAATTTCAGGGTCGGCAACGTCACGCCACAGGCAAGGGGAAAGTTGTGAGTTTGCCATGTCCCTACCGTCATGCTTGCTTAAACTGCGCCACAATTTGGCGGTGCGCTTGGAAATAGCCCGAGACACAGTGCCCTAGATGGGGCTTCAGCAGCGTATGCGCCTTGGCAAGGGCATGGAAAGGAATCGAGGGATAGAGGTGATGCTCCGTGTGGTAGGGCATATTCCACATCAAGAGACGAATTGGCCACAGGGTGAGGGTGGTGCGGGTGTTCGTTAAGCCATTATTGTCATTGCTGCAATTTGTATGCTCCGCCAGCAAAATGAACCGCAGTACGGGCTGACCCACGGCCAAGGGGACGACCCAAGCCAAGACAAACCAAGGATAGCCCAAGGCCACCGAAAGGGCGATTGCCCCCCCATAGACCAACAGTTGCATTCGTGCCGAGCGGATTACCTCAGGACCTGCCTCAGGAGTGATGTAGGGATAGCGCTGCCAGTGGCCAAGGAGCAGGTTCCAGAAGGTTTGCAGTTTGCCCCACCACCAAGGCAAGCCACTCAGTTCCCACAGATACTCCCACCAGTTCGTGGGCTTGGGATCATCGAGTTCTGGGTCTTTGCCGGGAATTTGCGTGTAGCGATGGTGCCATTTGTGATAGCGACGGTAAAAATCGCTGTTGTAAAAGCACAGCAGCCCCGCCAACGATGCCACCGCATCATTCAACCGTTGACTGGCAAAGGCCGTGCGGTGGGAACACTCATGGAGCGTGGCAAACATCGTCGCTAAACTAGTGCCACAGAGGAACAGAGCCGGAATCGCCAACCACCAGCGCTCCCCCAGTTGGGTCAGCCACACTGCATCACTCACAAGGATGATGCCTAGATGGAGGGTTAACTGTCGGAGGCCAGCCCAATTGCTGCGTTGGTTGAGGTCTTGCAGCTCAGCAATAGAGAGCAGGCTAGGGGAACTCGCAGATCGGGTCATTGGTGCTCGTCTCAATAGCTTTGAACTGAATGTTAGGGAATACTTGGAACAGGAGGCTAATCTACTAAGCTAACTGATTTGATCGGGAGTGGTTGTATTTATGGATACCAGTTTTTGGAACATCAACATCTCTCATTCTCTGTAAGCTGACCTCACGACTAACGTGACGAGGCTACCAGTGCTATTTGTGGTGATAAAAGAACCCTACTAGCCTTTGCGCCGTTGCAGATACGTGGCTACGCCCGTGTATATCAGGCTGTGAAGAATCAGCAGTCCCCAATTCAGCAGCAGATTACGCCAAGTGGGGGCATAGACAGGCGTCGGATCAAAGGGCTGAGGCGGTGGTTCAAAAAGGCCAAAATCAAGGGGCGGCGGTACCATGCCATTCACGTCAATCAAGGCACCATAAGCACCCATCGTCCAACGGCCAATGGTCAGCCAAGAGAGCGCCGTTGCAATTCCTGTGAGCTTAAAGAGGACGCCGGCAAAGATAATTTGCGGCAGGAGCAATGGCGGTAAAATCTTGCTCGCTTGATCGCTATTGTTCACAGCAGCGGAGATCAAAAGCCCCAGACAGAGACTGGCCACCAGTGTCAGGAAGGTAGTGATACCAAACCCCAAAGGCCAAGGGAGGAGGGCACCCTTCGGCAGGCCAAAGGCCAACAGTGCCACCAGGGTAATGAGCAGGGTTTGTACCAAAGCCATCCCCTTGCCAAGGGTGAGTTTGGCTGCCATGTAGGCCCAGAGACTGAGATTGGCAAGGCGTTCGCGGCGGTAGATGGCCACCTCTGTAATCAAGGCTTGCGCCCAGCCGGAGAGTCCCACCCAAAGACAGGCACAGGTAAAGACAAAGAGAATACGCAGCGTTTGAGCCGCTTGCAGCAGACCGGGGGGATCTT
>FMJZ01002815.1_pt1 | contig 11964 bp, 7 predicted proteins | sample 1987881 | NCBI WGS metagenome assembly FMJZ01 (sample SAMEA4378227, study PRJEB15110) | soil metagenome | biome: soil; feature: Field; material: Soil | place: India | collected 2015-03-11 | depth 0 m | reverse complement strand
TTTATGCCCGACGGCAGTTTTGCTGTCAAGGACAAAATTTTCCCCCTCAGATTTCTTCGTTGTCTTTCAGAGTGCGCTTCTCTGAAGCGTCGATTTTTTCGGCTGCTCAGGAGAGCAGCCCTATAAAACCCATTATTCAACACAGCATGATCCTTTACAACCATTCCGCCAGTTGATGCTGATAACGACGGAAAATGAGCCAACCCACCAAAAGGGTGAGTGCAGAAATTAGTAAGGCAATGCCGAAATGCAACCAATCAAAAGGCAATGCTGGTCTGCTGTCGGGCAATTGAACTGGTGGCAACAGAATTTGACGGAGGGCAGTCAAGTAAACAGCGAATGGGTTCAGCATGTAGGCGTGATACCAATTCTCGGGAACCATCTCAACGAAATAGAAAACTGGACAAGCGAAAAACAACAGCCTCAGAACAAAACTGTCAAGGATAAATTTCAAGTCAAGGTAAAAGACCGTCAAACAGGAAAGTGCCAGCACAAGCCCCAAAACCAATGCAATTAGACCTACCAAAACGATCGGCAGAAGCAACCACTGAGGTCGTATGGGAACGCGCAAAACTTGCAAGTAGAGGAAAAGGACGAAGAGAGCAAGAAGGAAATGAACAAGGTTACTGGCAACGGATGCGACGGGTAAGATTTCCCGCTTCATTGGGAAGGCTTTCACGAGGGGCATATGGAACAACATCACTGAACAACCATCAAGCAGTGCATTTTGGATAAATTGCCATGCAAAAGCGCTGCAAAGCAGGTAAGCGGAATAGTTTGGGATATCGTAGCGAAAAATCTTCTCAACGACGATTAGCCAGATGAAAGCCTGAGCGATTGGAGGCACGAGTGACCAGAAAAAGCCAAAGACCGTCCTTTTGTATCGGACTCGCAACTCACGCCAAACCAGAACCATGATGGGTTCCCAGAATTGAACTCGCTGCGAAATTTGCATCTTCGCACCTCCATTGCGTCAAAGTTAATGACGGAACAAGAGAACAAAAGAGCACTGTGGCAAGTTTGTCGTAAAGGAGCAGCATGAGGAAAGAGCCGAAAAGGAAAGGGGGGCTTTGCCCATGATTTTGGAAGTGCTGCAGGTTGCGTGGGATAGCCTGATGGCAAATAAACTCCGCTCCGTGCTCACAACGCTGGGAGTCCTCATCGGTGTTGCCGCTGTTATCACAATGCTGGCAATCGGACAAGGTGCCCGAGAACAACAACTTCAACTCATCCAACAGATGGGAGCAAATGTCGTCTTAGTTTTCCCAGGGCAATTTAGGCGTGGTGCAGTGGGATTTGGAATGGGTTCCATTCAAGTCTTGACAATGAGGGATGTTGAGGCTCTGAGCAAGAGCAATGCACTTATCGTTCAAGTCGCCCCTGAAGTCCGAAGGGGTGCTCAAGTCGTCTACCGACAGAAAAACACAAACACGAGTGTCATGGGGGTCAGTGCTAACTACCCCACTGTCCGCGCTTACAAAATTGAGAAAGGACGATTTTTCACAGAACAGGAAGATATGGCAAGTGCGAAAGTGGCTGTTTTGGGACAAACTGTCGTTGCTAACCTTTTCGGCGAAAATGCCAACCCAATCGGTAAAACCATTCGCATTAACGGAACGCCGTTTAAAGTTATCGGTGTGCTCACGAGAAAAGGCGCACTGGGACCGATGGACTTGGACGACCAAATTATGATTCCGCTTCGGACAGCGATGTATCGGCTCTTCGGGACAGACTACCTGACCACTATCAGCGTTCAAATCGTCCGAAACGATTTCGTCACCGCTGCGATGCAGGAGATTGAAAGAATTCTGCGACGAAGTCATCGCTTACCGCCAAACAAAGAGAACGATTTCGTCATGCGAACCCAAGCCGAGTGGGAACAACTCGCAGAGCAAACCTCACGCCTGTTCATTATCCTGCTTCTTAGCATTGCCAGCGTCTCATTGATTGTGGGTGGGATTGGTATCATGAACATCATGCTCGTTTCCGTCGCTGAGCGCACGCGGGAGATAGGCATACGAAAGGCTTTAGGTGCAAAACCGAGGGACATTCAACTGCAGTTCCTCCTTGAGGCTGTGGTTTTAAGCCTTGTTGGCGGTGGGTTAGGAATCTTTTTCGGAATCGTTGCGTCCTACGCTATCGGCAAAGTCGCAGGTTGGACAATTATAGTCTCGCCCCTCTCAGTCATCTTGGCATTTGGCTTTTCAGCAGCGGTAGGAATTTTCTTCGGCTACTACCCAGCCAGAAAAGCCGCAAGGCTTGAACCCGTTGAGGCGTTGAGATACGAGTGAGCGAACGAATTGGCTTAGGTTATTGTGACCTAAGTCGTAGAGTAATTTTTGTCAAGGAGGTGCGTTTTGATGTTGAGGAACACAATTGCAATTGCAACTTTGGCGCTAACAGTAGCAGCAGCTATCGCTCAACCGCCACCCCAGATGGCGGCTCAGTGGCAAAAGTTTCGTGAGGAGCACAAGTATCACTTTCAACTGCGTGAAACTTTCCTCAAGTTGGGCGAACTGGAAAAGAAGGGCGGTCAAACCGCTTTGACGAAAGACCAGGCGAAAAAGTTGCTCGCAATCTTTCAACCGCTAACGAAGAAGGAAAAACTAACTGCCGATGAAGCCAAAGAAGCCCTCAAGAAAATCAAGGCAGTATTGAGGGCAGACCAACTTAACGCTCTCCAACGGATTCAACTGCCACGAATGGGACGACCAGGTGGCGGTCCAGGCGGTCCAGGCGGAGCACCCAGTGGACCTGCAGGTCCTGGTGGACCAGGGGGCGGTCCAGGTGGTTCGGGCGGACCACGCTTTGACCCATCGCAAATGCGTAACTTCAACCCTCTCTCCCTCGTCGTTAAAGTTGACCCTAAATCTCCAATGGCAGAATTTGCCAAGCGGCGTGCGGAACGGATCAAAGAAGTGCTAAGCCTGCTGGAGAAAAAAGCGAAGTGAAACGACCATGCTAAGGCAAGAGTTGGGAATTAGGGTTTTGGATAAAAGGCTCACAGCAAGGGTTGAACTCGCAAGTTGAAATCGCAATGTGTTCTACAGCGAATTTACTTCCCCTCCCTTGCGCCCCCTATACTTGCTTGCCATCATGTTAAATACACCGCCTCCTTGTGAGGTGAGCCGAAATGAGGGATGAATTATGGTTTGTGCTTTTTGCGTTAGTTTGGATTGTAGGTGGGCTTGCTGCTCTAATTCACTCGGAGCTACCTCGGGGACGAGTGGTGGGTAAGGTCATTGCGATTGAAACGGGACAAGCATTACCAAAAGCGGAAGTTTGGTTTGAAAGCGAGCGGGGTTCATGGAGGGTGATAAGCAGAAAAGACGGTTCATTTGAATTGCCAAACCTGCCTGCTGGAACTTACACCATCACCGCATCAACCTACGCACACCGACTTAGGCAAACCACTTTCACTTTAAACGAAGGTGAAACCCGCAAATTGCTCATTGCCCTTGACCCCGTTGAGCCATTTCTGGAACTCATTCATCCCCAAGCAGTTTTCCATCCCAGCGAAACTGCCAAACTCGGTGTTCGTGGTTTCGTCACTGTTGACGAGTTGCAAATTCAAGTCTGGCAGGTTCAATTGGGAGAAGCACTTTCAAATGTATCGTTGACAACTGTACTGGAGTTTCTGAACGAGGTGAGGAGAGGATGGTGGCACGGCGTTTGGGAGCTTAGAGACAGCCTAAAGCGAGTTTCCCCTTGTTTGTTTAAGGTGAGCGAAAAGGAAGTGTCAATCACTCAAAGAGATGCCGAGGGAGTCTTTTTGAATTTTTTGCCTGTGCCTTTAAAATCGGAGGGTATCTACCTCGTCTCCGTTTCATCAGAGAACCTTGAACGAATCGCTTTGGTGGAACTTACGAGAGTCGGTTTGATTGTCAAGTTGGGGCACGACCTTGACAACATTCCAATTGCCCTTGCATACACCGTTGATTTGAAAACTGGCGAACCTGTCGCTGGCGTTGAAGTTTCCGCTTGGGTGAGTGAACGAGTAGCGGGTCATGTGAAGGACAGAAAAATTGCCTCTTCTATCACCGACGCAAACGGGTTGGCTCGCTTGCCTTTGGGTAGATTAAACCTCGGCAACTTAAATACCTGCTTCTTCATCGCTTCCAAATCGGACAACGAAAAACTTCACCCTCTGGCTTGGGTCATGATGGAAGAATATGAGTTGGCAAATGCGTTGCATTCTCCTGAAAGGCTTTGGGGCATCATTTACACCGACCGACCAGTTTACCGTCCTGGCAACTTGGTTCATTTTAAAGGCATTGTGAGGAAGCAAACAGCGAAAGGCTATCAAATTCCAGAGCCAAAATCTTTCACCTTGCTGGTCCGAGATCCAGATGGAAACATCATTCGCCGCATGGATGCGACCTTGACAGATTTTGGCTCCTTCTCTGGCTCGTTTTCGCTTAACGAGGAATCACCTACAGGAATTTACACTATTGAAGCGATGCCTCAAAACGGAACGGAAGTGTCCGACCGTATCACAGGCAGTTTCACTGTGGCTGCTTACCGAAAGCCAGAAATACAAGTAACTGTCAAGCCGACTCGTCCTCGCTTCTCCCGCTCGGGCATCGTGGAAGTAAAAGTGTCCGCTCGCTATTACTTTGGTATGCCAGTGGCTGAAGCAAAAGTTGACTATTGGGTGACGAGGTTGCCTATTGCGGACGAGTGTGAAATTAACGGTTGGAGTGAAGGGTATGGTGGCGAAACAGTTTTGGAGGGAACAACAAGGACGAACGCTAACGGACAGGCTGTTATTCGTTTCCGACCAACCGATTTGCCTTCAAAGACACCTCCTTTCTCCGAGTTCCGATACGAAATCAATGTGACCATTGAGGCTGTAGGACATCAGTTCGCCGAAGGAAGCACAAGTTTCCTTGTCACGCAAGGCGATTGGAAATTGAAGGTTTGGTGTGAACCTTCTTTTGTCGTTGAAAACCAGAAAGTCACGGCGAAAGCAAAAGTAGTCCATTGGGATACAAAGAAGCTCCAGGCGAATGCTATCGTTTACTGGCGTGCAGGTTTGGTAGAGTGGATGGGTGAGGATGTAAAAGTTCGTTGGCAATTGCAGGGGCAAAGTGAAACCGATGCAAATGGAGAGGCTAAGTGGCAATTTGTGCCCGCTGAAACTGGTGATTGGATTGTGGAAGCTTCGGTTTATGACCGACGGAAAAACGCTGTTGGTGCTGAAGCCAACATTTGGGTCGTTTCTTCTACGGAAGCGCCCACTCTGCCACCTAAACTTCCACCAATTCAACTTTGGCTTGACAAACAACGATACCGAGTAGGTGATGAAACGAAAATCGCTGTCCGAAGCAAGTTGCAAGACGCAGCCGTGTTGGTGACAGTTGAGGGAGAAAGGCTTTACGCCGTTCGGTTGCTGAAATTGCGTAATGGGATTGCTGAATGGCGAATCCCCCTCTCATCTGAACTTTTACCGAACGCATATGTGACCGCTTCGTTGGTTCATCAAAAGAAATTCGCACAGCAATCTAAGCCGATAAGGTTTGAACTTGACGATTTTCGGCTTCAGGTGAGCGTGAGAAGTGACCGAGAATTTTACGAGCCTCGCCAAACCGCACAACTGACAATTCAAATTCTCGACGCAAAGGGGAATCCTGTCAAGGCAGAACTTTCTATTGCTGTCGTTGACGAATCAATCTACGCCATTCGGGAAGACGACCCTGAAGCGGTTTTCCGAGCCTTCTATGCCGAACGACCAAACCGAGTTGTAACCCAATACTCGTTCCCGTGGTTGGCTTGGCAAGGTGATAAAGGAGAAGTGGAAGCAGTTCGCCGATACTTTCCCGACACTGCTCTTTGGCTGCCCCACATCGTTACCGACGAGAGGGGAATTGCTCAAGTGCAATTGAAGATACCTGACACTTTGACTCAGTGGCGTGTCACGGCTATCGCTCACTCCCTTGACACAAATGTAGGTTATGGGGTCACTAAGTTCCGATGCACAAAACCTTTCGGCGTTCGCATCGCTGCACCAATTGTCCTCACAAAAGGCGACCGAACGACCATAAGAGCTATCGTGCACAATGATACCGATCAGGATTGTAGGGTAGAGGTGGAAATACAGGCTGAACACGAAAGGCATAAGATGCACCACCGTGGAACCGTCTTCCTTCAACCTCACAAAACCGCAACTGTGAAGTGGGATTTCAACGTGGAGCATTCGGGTAGTTGGCGCATAACGGCGCGAGCGCAAAGCAGCGATGGGCGAAAAGATGCCGAACAAAGGATTATTGTTGTGCTACCACATGCAACCGAGAAATTGGTTTCCCGAACATTTATGCTCAACCCCGATGAGATGGAACGAACTTTACGAATTGTCTTGCCCCCTAATGCTGATTTGGAAGCGAGCACCGTTTATGTGCGGTTAGCGCCCTCCATTTTTTCCTCAATGCTCGGCGCCCTTGAATATCTCGCCACTTACCCTTACGGTTGCGTTGAGCAAACCATGAACAGTTTACTGCCTGATTTGCTGGTTTGGAGGGTTTTGAAGGAGCGGGGGATAAAGGTCGGTTGGCTTGAAAGGGAACTGCCTCAAATGTTGAACCGAGGCTTAGCAAGGCTATATCGGTTTCAACATGATGACGGAGGTTGGGGCTGGTGGGAGGATGACCCGACAGACTTGTGGATGACGGCTTTGGTGGTGCGAGGGTTGGCGGAGGTAAAACGAACAGGTTTTGAGGTGAGCGAAAATGTCTTGACAAAGGGTATCAAAGCCCTTGAGGAAATGGTGGTAAGAAAGTGGCAAGAAAGAGATGGGGACACGATCGCTTTTGCCCTCTTCGCTTTAGCGAGGGCAGGGGCAAAGATACCCACACTGAAACAGCGAGATATCTTTACCACAGTTGCTGCTTCCAATTCTGAGACGCTGCAGTTCAGGGAAATCTTTAACCGTTGTTCCCCTTATGGTTTGGCATTCTTAGTTTTGTCCCTACACGAGTGGCAACAGCCTCAAGCGAAGCAGATGGCGCAAAAGTTGCTTACAACGGCTTCGCCTCTCCACGAAGGGTTAAGGTGGGAGATAAGAGAACGCTTTCAAATGAGGCGTTGGACAACTGAGGATGAAACTACCGCCTGGGCACTGCTCGCATTGATGAAGGTCGGAAGCATAGATGCCAAATCGGCGACTGCGACTGTGAAGACGCTCCTCCGAAATAGGAGAGGGGAAGGTTGGATTTCCACAAAAGACACCGCTGCTGTGCTGGAAGCGATTTTGGAATTTGCCAATCGCTTTGAGAAGATAGCGACAAATACCCCCTTCACGGTAAACATTGACCTCAACGGCTCATCTCGGACTGTCCAAATCCCTCCCAACGCTGTTTCCCTGCCAGAGATAACTGTCAAGTTGACGGGTGAATTGAGAACTGGAGTGAACGAAGTGAAGGTCACCAAGCCTAAAGGGATAACGCTCCAGATCACATTGGTGAACCGCCAATCCCTTACCTTGCCTGAAAGGGTAGGTGAGTTATTGTCAAGTAAACGGGAGATTCAACGCCGCTATGAGAAACTCATCCCTTACACTGGTGAGGGTGGACGAATTAGGTGGAAGGCTAAACCTTTGCAAAGTGGAGATGCGGTGAAAGTCGGTGACATGGTTCAAGTGACCTTGACAGTTGATTGCCCTATAGAATTCATGGTGCTTGAAGACCCATTGCCTGCAGGGATGAAGATCATTGAAGGTCGGAGTTGGGGAATTGATAGTGAAGATTGGGAAGGGATGAAACCTAAAGAGGTGCGGGATGATAGGACGATAACTTATTTTAGGAGTGCAGGACGCTATACGGTCCGGTATCTCCTGCGAGCGGAAGTGCCCGGCGATTATCACATACTTCCGCCGCGCTTGTGGCACATGTATGGGACAGAAAGATGGAACGGGGCGGAAGACAGGCTTAGGGTGCTCCCATGACTACATCTTGCAGGAGGTGAAAAAATGATGCAAACTACTTCTGTCGGAAGGGGGAGCGAATCAATGCCACAGCGTCGGATGTTGTTATTGGCAGCAGTGGTTTGTGCGGGTGTAGCATTGATTGCTACCTTGTGGGTGACTCGGCGCGGACAAGCGCCTTCCGCCCCGCCAACGGGTCAGGAACCGGCAATTAAGAAGGTTCCTGTAGTCGTGGTGGTAAAGGATTTGCCGAAGGGGGCTCGGCTCAGCAGTGCTGATGTCCGTATCGTTGAATTGCCGGAGAACCAAGTTCCAAAAGACGCTATCGCTGATGTGGAGTTGGTGTCAAATTCCATCTTGCTCCAAAAAGCACCTAAAGACACACCCTTACGCCTTTCACAACTCATGCCGCCCCCTGAGCAATTGAGGGAATTCAGTGTGCCCTTGGGAATGAGGGGATTTGTCTTGTATCAACCTTTCACCGAAGGGGCTGCGGACATCCTTTTGCCTGGCGATTTAGTTGATGTTATCGCTACAAGACGACACGGTGAAACTACGATTGCTGAGGTTATTGTTCGCAGGGCTCAAGTTTTGGTCGCAGAAAACTATGTGCCGGGCGTGAGCCGAGAGGAGATGGTAAGGCAGAGAATTCTATCTCGCGCTGCACAGACAACACCTACACCTCCAGAGCCACAAAAGGTTCAACCTCAACTAACTCAACCGACAACCGAGAGCGAGACGAAAGCGGCTGCTACAATGCGACGAATTGTTTTAGCAGTCACCCCTGAAGAGGCTGTCAGGTTGGCGAGGGCTTTAGAGGAAGGTAGAACCTTAACCGTTTTGCGTAACGAAAATGACTACTTCTTGACACCACCGTTGCGTTCACCAGAGAAAGTCCCAACCGCTGCTGTTCCTAAACCAGCACCACCTCGCCCCGTTGTTCAGCCAGTAGCACCTACCCGTCCAGTTGCTCCGGCGAGAGTTATTGTTGTTTACCGAGGAACGGAGAGGGAAGAAGTCATATTGAGTCGCCAATAAATTGCCAAAGTTGGAAGGAGGAGTTATCGGCGGCTATGGCGGAATCTGAGCACCATCGGGCAGCGTTACGGATACTGTTGGCAGGAGTTGAGTTACAAAATTTGGATTCAGTTGGTGACCTGCCCATCCTCATAGTTGGTCGCATTCAACCGTCGGATGGGCAAGAAGCGTTAGCGGAAAGTGCTGTCACTTTAGCCCCTCACTTTGTTTTCGTCAACGGTGATGAGCCAAACTTTGACGGTCTGGCTTTGGCTCGCTTGCTAAAGGAACAGAAATTGTCAACAGCTGTCGTATTGTTCACCGATAGGGGAGAAGATGGGGCATTTCTGCGAAGCGCTGCGTTGGCAGGAGTTGAAGAGGTGCTCCCCAAATCAGTGACAGTTGAAGAGGTTCGGCAAATGATTCGTGAAGTGTTGGAATCTCCTCGTGGGCAGCAGTGGCGCCTTCTGATAACACCAACACCCGAAAAAGAACGGGTTGAAGGAAAAGTAGTCGCTTTAAGTAGTGGGAAAGGCGGTGTTGGGAAAACAACACTTATTGTCAACCTCGCTATCGCGCTCGCAGAAGAAACGAAATCACAAATTGCTTTGCTTGACCTCTTCATTGGCGACACCTTAGCGTTGGTGAATGCGACCGCAAAAATGACCCTAAGTGAAATCCCTGAAGCGGTGAGAGAGGTGGATTTGGAACTTATCAGACCATACGCTGTCCGCCACGAAAGTGGCGTCCATTTCTACACTTGGTTCTTCTCCCCCGAGCGAAACCTTCCCGAATACATTGACTTGGAGCGGCTGGAAGCAGTTTTGAGGGCATTGAGGGAAGGATACAAGTTCATCCTCGTTGACACACCATTGACACTCTATGTTCCTGATTTGGAGTTGCTGAAACTCATGGACGAAGTCATCGTCGTTGCTGTTCCTTGGGACTTGCTTTCCCTCAGGGCGACAAAAGCGTTGACACTTGGGATGGAAAGGTGGGGCGTGACGCCTAAGTTGTTGTTCAACCGAGTTCAAAACGATGCGGATTTGGCACCTGATTTCATTGCCAATCAGTTGGGCTTGGAAGTTTGGGACATTATCCCGAACGACAGCCGCACCGTAGTTCAATCCGTGAATTTGGGAGAACCTGCAATTATCTCTCGCCCGGAAAGCGAGGTTGCAAAAGCCATCCGACGGACAGCACGCCGCTTGGCTGGCTTACCTGTAGAAGAACCTCGTAAAAAGAGGTTCTTGCTTTTCGGTTAGGGAAATTTGACCTTCAAGATTGCTTTCCCCACTCTTTAACTGCTTCCGCATACTCGTGGCTGCTAAGTATCTTCTCAACAGCAGCGTCCAATTCTCTTTGGTTACGGTCATAGTGTCCGTAGTAGACTTCGCGGTAGAAACGGTCGTAGAAAGCGGAAATGACGGGATTGGGTTCAAAGACTCGCACGACTTTAATTTTCTCTGCTGCATCCCAGATGCTGAAAGCGCCAGCGCCAACACCTGCCAGCAGCGCCATACCGTAGGAAGCATCCTCTGCTGTAGTTGTAGCGACGGGATGCCCGAAAATTTCAGAGGTCAACTGACACCAAAAAGCGCTTCGTCCTCCTCCCCCGACCATCCTGATAGGCTCAAAGGAAACACTTGAAAGCAGTTTGCGAATAATTTCCCATCCATCCCGAACAGCAAAACAAATCCCTTCAAGCACAGCACGGATGAGGCAAGCATCTCCTCTGCTTTCAGGTTCCATCAAAAAAGCAGTCAAGCCATACCACGCCCCACGACCTTGGGGAGCCTTGACAATCCTGTCACCAGTGATGTATGGTGAAAACATTATCCCGTGACTTCCTGGTGGAACTTGTTTCGCCCGCTCAATCAACAAGTCATATGGGTCAACTGCAAATTTTCGAGCGGCGGTTTTGTAAACATCACCCAAGACATCTCGGAACATCCTAAGTCCAATGCCTGCACCGTTAACGCAGCCCATGTTGATGAGGACATTGGGCACAGTGGAGTAGTGGACTTGTGTTCTCAATTGTTCATCCACCAGTGGCTTTTCTCCGATAGGGGCAACGACAACACCGCTTGTCCCCAAAGTGAACAAAACCTGCCCGACCTTCAAAACTCCACCCGCTAACGCACCAGCAAGGCAGTCACCTGCACCTGCGACAACTAAAGTGCCCTCTTTAAGCCCAGTCACTTCAGATGCTGGCTTTGTCACTTTTCCTATGACACTGCCTGGCTCGTAGAGTGGGGGTGGTTGAAGTTTGTCAATGCCTAAAACTTTGAAGACATCTAAAGCCCACCTTTTGTTGGGAATGTCCATCAAGGAGGTTTCTGAACCACCACACATGTCCATCGCAACTTCCCCTGTCAACTGAAGGACAATGAAATCACGGGGTGTGACGAAGGTGAATGCGTTTTCCCACGCTTTTGTCCAGCGTTCTGTCTCAAAATTGCGAACACCTTTTGAGAACTCTTCTGCCCTATTGCGGACATAGAACAAATGAGCGCCAGTCCAATTTGCAAGGAAGTCATTGCAGATTGTGTCAATCAAGGAACGCTCTCCCAACTTGCTTTTAATTAAACTTGCTCCCTCTTCAGCATCTCTTGCTGCCCGTCCGTCGTTCCAAAGCAAAGCCCTTCCCAAAGGTTGCTTATTTTTGTCAAGCAAAATCATCGTGTGCATTTGACCTGTCGCGCAAACAGAGACTATTTCGGCAGGAGGGTCACGGCGTTGAAGTGCATCAACGATTTTCCTAATGGTCTCACAGGCTGCTTGCCACATCTCCGAAGGTTCTTGTTCTGTCCAACCGGGTTGAGGGATGTAAAGCGGGTATTCAGTGCTTGCTTCCGCCATCAAATTACCTTCCTCGTCAATTGCTCTCCCCTTGACACTTTGCGTTCCAACATCCAATCCCAGAAATGCCCTTACTGCCATCACTTCTCACCTCGCTATGTCCAGCTCAAAAGTCTCCAGTCACGCCCTTCACAATTCAGCATCCTCCTTTGTTCAACCCTCCCCCC
>FMJZ01032876.1_pt1 | contig 11965 bp, 10 predicted proteins | sample 1987881 | NCBI WGS metagenome assembly FMJZ01 (sample SAMEA4378227, study PRJEB15110) | soil metagenome | biome: soil; feature: Field; material: Soil | place: India | collected 2015-03-11 | depth 0 m | reverse complement strand
GGGGATTCGGGCGAAATTGCTGGATTTGCAGGAATTTTTGGGGCGTGCGAAAATAACATCAGCGTCCGATACCTCGCTGCTCATACCCGCCAAGGGGTTATCCCATTCCGAGCGAAGCAAGGAATCGAGAATCTTCAAACGATTTTACTGGTGAGGGCACAACGATGGAAACTGGGATGGAGCGTCAGATGGAACTGTACCGCAAGGGGCTGTTCGGGATGCCCGAACGTTTCCCTGTGGATTACGCTGATTTGGAGGCAGCAGCACGAGAGGTTCTCAAACCTGAAGCATATGATTATGTGGCAGGTAGCGCAGGCACAGAGACCACTGCTGAAGCCAACCTTAGCGCGTTTGACCAGTGGCAAATTGTGCCCCGCTTTATGCGCGATGTGTCGCAGCGCGATTGGAGCGTGGAGCTGCTGGGGCGAAAATATCCTGTGCCGGTATATGTTGCGCCTGTGGGCGTGCAGGGGATTATTCATCCTGACGGGGAGCTAGCAACGGCACGTGCTTGTGCGAAGTTGGGAATTCCCTTCGTGCTGAGTACAGTCTCCTCCTACTCGATAGAGCAAGTGGCAGAGGCGATGGGGGATGCCCCACGCTGGTTCCAGCTTTATTGGAGCCGTAATCACGAGGTGGCAGGCAGTTTCGTACGCCGTGCAGAGGCGGCGGGCTATAGCGCGATTGTGGTCACTGTCGATACTTTTATGCTTGCATGGCGTCCGCGCGACTTGAAACGCGCTTACCTGCCCTTTATGCAAGGGGAAGGAATGGCGAACTACTTCAGCGATCCCGTGTTTCGCTCGTTGCTCGCCTCACCGCCAGAGGAAGACCCCGGCAGCGCAGTGCTGCAGTTCGCGGCGATTTTCGGCAACCCTAGCCTCACTTGGGACGACTTGGACTATCTGCGTGAGCAGACCCAGCTACCCATTCTGCTGAAAGGGCTACTGCACCCCGACGACGCACAGGAGGCTGTAAAGCGTGGCGTGGACGGGATTATCGTCTCCAATCATGGGGGGAGGCAGGTGGACGGCGCAATACCCGCCCTGAACGCGCTGGTTGCCATCGCCGACGAAGTGGGCGACAAGGTTCCTGTGCTGTTCGATAGCGGCATCCGCACAGGCGCAGACGCGCTCAAAGCCCTCGCGCTGGGCGCACGGATGATTGGGCTGGCGCGCCCCGTGATGTGGGCACTCGCCATCGAGGGCGAACAGGGCGTGCATACCTACCTGCGCAACTTCCTCGCCGATTTCGACCTCACCCTCGCGCTCACAGGGCACAGAACTCTCCGCGATATTAATGAGGAGTCGATATGGAACGCGGACGCTTAAGCATGCCATACTATTAATCTATGCGATATCTGCGCTCGTGGAAGCGGCGGCGCGCCCCGCTGAATACTGACGACCCCAACGCACTGAAAATGGCGTTGCAACAGCGCGAGCTGGAGCTGCAGGAGGCGCGACGTGCCATTCACATCCTGGAACACCGCTTGGCTGACCGCGAGGCGGAGATTGAAGCGCTGCAACGCATCAGCGAAGCCGCCGGCAGCGCACTCGCCTCCGAGAGCATGTTGCAGTCGATCGCCGAAATCGCCACGCGAATCACCGAAACCGAAATCTGCCACATCTTTCTGTACGACGAGACGCGCACAGAACTCATCTTGCGCGCTGCCACTGGTGATGATGCTCGCTACGTGAACCAGATTCGACTACAGACGGGAGAAGGCATCGTCGGATGGGTCGCCCGCGAGCGCAAGCCCGTCGCCATCTCCCATGAAGCGTACAAAGACCCCCGCTTCAAACTCTACCCCGACCTGCGCGAGGAAGAGTATGAAAGCATGCTGGCTGTGCCCCTACTCGCACGCAACGAGGTGTTCGGCGTGATTAGTGTGCGCACCCGACCGCCCAAAGAGTATCAGCAAGACGAAATCCGTCTATTGTCGGGCATCGCCAGCCACCTTGCAGGCGCGCTGAACCAACTCAGCCGCATCGAGCAGCTGGAGCGCACCGCCACGCAGGTTGCCACCCTCTCCGAAATCAGCCGCACCCTTACAGGCAACCTCTATCTGGAAGAGGTGCTACAACTCCTGGTTCACATGACGGCACGCACGCTTGGCTACAAAATCGTGACCGTAATGCTGATTGACGAGGAGAGGGGCGTGCTGGAGGTGAAAGCCACGCAAGCCGAAAGTGAGGAGTACCGCCAGAAACCGCCCCTGCGCATCGGCGAGAGCATCGCGGGGCGCGCCGTCGCCGAAGACCGCGTGATTGTCGTGTCCGATGTGCAGGCGAACCCCGACTTCCGCTTCCCCGACCTCGCCAAGCGTGAAGGGCTTCACTCGATGGTCTGTGTGCCCTTGCGCGTGCGCGAGAAGGTCATCGGCGTGCTGAACTGCTACACCGACCGCCCCCACCTATTCACCGACGAGGAGCTGCGCACGCTGGAAGCCGTCGCCAGCCAAGCCGCGCTCGCCATCGACCATGCCAAGCTGATGGTACGCAGCGCGATTCTCCAAGAAATGCACCATCGCGTGAAGAACAACCTCCAGCAAATCGCCAGCCTGATGCGCCTGCAGATGCACTACTCGCGCTACAAGACCATCGAGGAGGTGATTCACGACAGCCTTAGCCGGATTCTGGCAATTGCGCAGGTTCACGAACTGCTGTCGCGTGAGGATTTGGACATGGTGAGCCTACGCAAGATTGCGTCGGGGATCCTGCACAACACCAAACAAGCCCTCACACCGCCGGGCAAACAGATTCATTCGCGCGTGGAGGGCGACGATGTGCTGCTACCATTGCAACAGGCGACCGCCGTCGCGCTGATTCTGAACGAACTCATTCAAAACGCTATTGAACACGGCTTCAAGGCACAGGAGGTGGGGCACATCCACGTGCAGGTGCGCGATTCGGACAGTCAGGTGACACTAATTGTGACGAACGATGGGCTACCCCTGCCCCCCGATTTTGATGCCAGCAAAAGCAACACGCTGGGGCTGAAGATTATCGACAACCTTACGCGGGGCACGCTGCGTGGCAAGTTCACGATGGTCAGTACAGATGAACTAACGACGGCGACGCTGAGTTTTCCGAGAATGAGCGCGTAGTCAGGTACACTTTCCCCCGAAATGGGAGGTACAGACAGTTGCGAGGCGTGATTATTGCAGGCGGATTTGGCACGCGCCTGCGCCCACTAACACTGCGCCGTCCGAAACCGCTGATGCCTGTTGCCAATCGCGCGTTTCTGGAGTATCAGGTAGCGCAGCTGAAAGCCGCAGGCGCAGACGAGATTGTGTTCGCTACGAACTATTTAGCGGAGCGGATAGAGGCGCACTTCGGCGATGGCAGTCGGTTCGGCGTGCGGATGCGTTATGCCGTGGAGCGCGAACCACTGGGCACGGCAGGCGCAATCCGAAACGCCGTGGAGGGCTTGCCCCCTGACCGCGCGATTGTGTTCAACGGCGACATCCTCACCGATTTCGACATCGGCGCGATTGTGCGGCGGCATATCGAGAACGACGCGCAGGTGACGCTAACGCTTTATCGCGTAAGGCGCCCGCACCCCTACGGCGTGATACAGGTCGACGAGAACGGGCGTGTGCAGGCGTTTGTTGAGCCGACGGAAGAGCAAAAACGCGCTGCCGACCGGGGCGAGCCGATGGAAGGAAGCGATTTCATTAACGCGGGAATTTACATCATCGAGCCAGAAACGCTGGCGCGTATCCCGCTGCGTCCCTGCTCGATTGAGCGCGAGTTTTACCCGCAAATCTTGGCGGAGGGTGCGCCTGTGTACGGTGTGGAGGGCGTAGGTTTCTGGCTGGACATCGGGCGTCCTGCGCAGTACATTCTTGCGACGCGCGCTTTGCTGAGCGGCGAGGTCAAAACCGCCCTGCCCCCTGCAGGCTACTGCACGGAACACGGCTACTGGCTGGGCGCAGAAGCGCAAATCGAACCTGACGCCGAGATTGAGGCGGGCTGTCAGGTAGGCGACAACGCCTGCATCGAGGCGCGCGTGCAACTGAGCGGCTACACAGTAATCGGCGCAGGCAGTTCTGTGGGCGGGGGTAGCACCCTGCACGGCTGTATCTTGGGCGAGCGCGTACAAATCGGCGATGGCTGCCATCTGGTGGACTGCATCATCGATGACGAGTGCGTGATTGAGCCGCACGTACGCCTACGAAACGCTGTACTGGGAGCAGGCTCCGTCGTGCGCGCCTATAGTACAGCGGAGTAATTATGATTCATTCCGCGCGATTACAACTCGCTCCTCAAAAATATTCTCTACGCGCCAGTACGATCAAAGTAGAACAGTTAACGAAACCTTAACTCCAACGGGGTAAAATATAACATCTACTTTCTTAGGAGAGCGTCATGAATAAACTGGCGAAAACTTTGGCGCACTGACGCTGACGACGATTGCTTTTGCTCAACTGCCTCAGAAGTTGGAACGCGGCGGTGACTTCTCGATTCGAATTTTGGACGGACGCTATAATTTGACGGGCGGGCTGGGTGGCTCTGGCTCGTTCCGCTCCAGCGCGATACGCTTCGAATTCTTACCTGGTCAAGGGTTGGACTGGCAGTTGCGTGTACGCGACTTGGTGAACGCGATTCCCTCTGACTATATGCTGCGCTGGCACGCTACTATCCTGCCCAACGGCGACCTTCAGTGGGACATGGACGCGCAGCCGAACGAATGCACCACGCTCAGTGGGATTGCCTTCAAACTCACGCGCATCTGGGGGCGCATCACGGTACGCCTGAGCGACCTGCAGTGTCAGGCAGACCCTCATGGACGCCTGAGCCGCAGCGTAACCGTGCAGTTTGACGAGACAGGCGGCGACTCGGCGAACTACCTCCGACTGGAGGGCTACGCCTTCTGTGTTGAGCAGCCGCCGTTCCTCACACAAGGGGATGTTTTCCAACTGGACATCCGTGGCTACGGTGGCGGGCTGCCTAAGTCGCTGGGCAACCTGAACAGCGACTGCGTGGTTGACGACGCGGATCTCCTGCAAGTGCTCTTCAACTTCGGCAGCAATGACGCAGGCAGCGATGCGAACAGCGACGGCATCGTGGATGACGCGGACCTGCTGATTGTGCTGTTCAACTTCGGCGCGGAAGGCTAACATCTCAGCAGGAAGAATCGAGTTGGTGCGAAAATTTCTATCCTAGACTCCTCGCCATGCTCGGAATGACAGGACTGTTTGTCATTCCGAGAGGAAAGCAGGAGTCTATCTCGATAATACTAATATTAGGAGGAACCATGGTGCATCAACGAAAGGGTTTTACACTGATTGAGCTGCTGGTTGTTATTGCGATTATCGCGATACTGGCGGCGATATTGTTCCCGGTGTTTGCGCAGGCACGTGAGAAGGCGCGCCAAACACAGTGTCTCAGCAACCTGCGCAACTCGGCAACTGCTGCGCTAATGTACGTACAAGACTACGACGAGAAGTTCCCGATGTCGCTGTACTATGCGATTGGTCCCAACAACCTGCCCTGTGCGATGACCACCTTCACGGTGGTAGCGCCCTACCTGAAGAACCGCGATGTGCTGCGCTGCCCCTCGGAGCCAGATGCTTTCGATCTGGAGGCAAGTTTCCTCGCGCTGGTGCCCGGTGGCGAGTGCGGCGATTTCAGCAAAATGAGCTATTCGTACAACTACTCAGTGTTCCGCACGGTGACAGCCACGCGCGATGTGGTGAGCCTAGCGGAAATCCCTTTCCCTGCGGAGACCTCCATGATTATGGATGCTGACCTGATCCTGTTCGAGGGCACTTGCCGCAGCGCGGTGGGCTTGCGTCAGGGCGACTCGCCGGTGCAAGCGCGGCACAACGGCATGTTGAACGCGAACTATATCGACGGGCACACGAAGGTCGTAAAGGCAGATAAACGCTCGCCGTTCACCGACTGCAACTACATCCTGCGCCGCGCACCGAATCAGGACACGCAACGCAGCCCATTCTGTATCGGGAGCGGTCCGTACACGCGCCGTTGCGACCAGCAGACGCCACTGCCCTGTGCCACCGAACTGCGCGGGATTATCGATCAGGATAGCCTTGGGTTGTGCCGCAGGTAAACTTCTGGTTCTGCACGGGCAAACGAAGAAGTTCTAAAACGACGCCCTCTGTTGTAAGAGCGGTTTGCAACGCGAAGCCACGATTGCAAACCGCTCCTCAACCTTCCAGTGAGATACTCACTATTCGGACGACACTTTCGCTCCCTCTCGCTCCACCAGTTGTCCACGCTTGTACAACTCCCACACACGGAACACCGAGTTCTTGTGGGGGCGGATGATGCAGTGTTCGTCCTCGTTGCGCTTTTCGTCGCAGTAGCCCAGTGGCACGCACTTGGGAACCAGCAGCCTACCGAAGTAGGGATCTGCTGCCATCACCTCTTTGCGGATGAGTTTGAACATCTGCCGAATCTCCCACTGCGCCAGCGTGCACAGACGCAGCCCCGCCATGTGCATCAGCTGGCGCAAGTTCACCGTCATAATCAGGTTTGTGGTGACGGCGTTGGGGAAGATGAACCGCGCATCCTCAGCGGGGATGCCCTGCTCCAGAAAGCGATGGTATATCTCCTCGCTCACATCGCGGAAACGCTCGAACTCCTGACGCGCCTCAGGGTTCGCTTCGATGCTGGGCGGCGTGACGTATTGCGGCTCTTTGTACTTCACATACCGCTGGCTCTGCTGGTCGAACGCGACGCCGATTCGGTGGCGCACCAACTGATGGCTCAGTGCACGGCTCACGCCAGAAATCGCGAAGGTGAAACTGATGTGCTCAATCGTGCTGTGGTGTCCCGATTCCACCACGTGCTCAATCAACTTCATCACGCGTTCGGGGGGCGTCTTGTCGGAGACGAACTCGTCCCAAATCTGCTGGGGCGTCTTTTCACTGTAGCAGGTGCGCGCCGCCAAATAAATCAGCCCTTTGTAATAGCGCTGGATTACCTCTGCCTCAGGGAAGACCAGCGAGACCTCCATCACGCCGCGTTTTGCCATGAGAGTTGGGTTCGCCGGAAGTGGCAAGACTCCTGCCTTCGCAGGTAAACTTAAGGCGGGATGAGCGCTATCAATCTGGCGTATCTGTTGGCGGTTGCGCTGTTTATTCTAGGATTGAAGGGGCTATCGCATCCGCGTACGGCGGTGCGGGGCAATCAGATGGGCGCGTTGGGGATGCTCATCGCCATCGTCGCCACGCTTTTTGATCGGCAAATCCTTAGTTTCGAGTGGATTCTGTTGGGCGTGATTGTGGGCGCGCTGGTGGGCGCAGTGATGGCGCTGCGCGTGCCAATGACCGCGATGCCGCAAATGGTGGCGATTCTGAACGGTTTCGGAGGCGCGGCGTCGGCATTGGTGGCGGGCGCGAGCATCGTGGAAAGCACGCTCCCCGAGGCGAAAATCCCTGCGCCGCTGATGCAGATGATCCCTGCCGCCGCCGCATCGGGCATTATTGGCGCGGTCACCTTCTGGGGCAGCCTCGTGGCGTTCGCGAAACTGCAAGGCATCATCAACGAGAACCCACTCCAAGTGGGGTTTCTGCACTATATTAACGGCGGATTGCTGCTCAGTGCAGTCGCCCTTAGCGTCATGCTCACGCTCAATCCCACGCAGCTGAGCTACTACTGGGCGATTTTGGTGATTGCCTCGCTGGTGGGGCTGCTGCTGGTGATTCCCATCGGTGGCGCGGATATGCCCGTCGTGATTGCCCTGCTTAACTCATACTCTGGGCTTGCTGCCGCTGCGACAGGTTTCGTACTGAACAACAACGCGCTCATTATCACAGGGTCATTGGTGGGCGCGTCGGGCATTATCCTGACCACCATTATGTGCCGCGCGATGAATCGCTCGCTGCGAAATGTGTTGTTCGGCGTATGGGTTCCATCGGAATCGGGTCCAAAAGCCGAGGATGTGTACGCAGGCAAGGTGAAAGCCGCCGCGCCCGACGATGTGGCGATGCTGTTGGAAGGCGCGCGCTACGTGGTGATTGTGCCCGGTTACGGCATGGCAGTCGCCCAAGCCCAACACGCCGTACGCGACCTGATGCAGATACTGGAAAAACAAGGCACCACAGTGGAATTCGCTATTCACCCGGTTGCGGGGCGCATGCCCGGACACATGAATGTGCTGCTCGCCGAAGCCGATGTGCCCTACGACCGCCTCAAGGAGATGGACGAGATTAACCCCCGCTTCGAACAGGTCGATGTGGCGATCATCATCGGCGCAAACGACGTGGTGAACCCACTCGCTCGCACCGACCCGAATAGCCCCATCGCGGGCATGCCCATTCTGGATGTGGATAAAGCGCGTAGCGTAGTGGTGATTAAGCGCAGCCTCAGCCCCGGCTTCGCGGGCATTCCAAATCCGCTTTTCGCCGCCGACAACACCCTGATGCTCTTCGCCGACGCGCGCGAGGGCGTGCAGCAGATTATCGGCGCGTTGAAGAGCAAGTAATCAGGTACAATTGAATCGTAGGAGCCTACCATGAGCGTCATTGACTATCAGCAGATTGTGCGCCAGCAGCGGACGGCGAGCCTGGCGGAAGTGGATCCCGAAGTATATGCCCTCATTCAGAAAGAGACCGAGCGGCAGGAGCAGAACTTGGAGCTGATTGCCTCCGAGAACATCACCAGCCGCGCTGTGCGCGAGGCGGTCGGCTCTGTGATGACCGATAAGTACGCTGAGGGCTATCCAGGCAAGCGCTACTACGGCGGCTGCGAGTATTACGACGAAGTGGAGAACCTCGCGATTGAGCGAGCAAAACGACTGTTCGGCGCGGAACACGCGAATGTGCAACCCCACTCCGGCGCAAACGCGAACATGGCGGTCTACTTCGCGATTCTCAAGCCCGGCGACACAATCATGGCGCTCGACCTCGCACAGGGCGGACACCTCACCCACGGCAGCCCCGTGAACTTTTCGGGGATATTGTATAATGTGGTGCATTACGGCGTGCGCCGCGACACAGAGCTAATCGACTACGACCAGCTGCGCACGTTGGCATTACAGCATCGCCCCAAACTCATCGTGGGCGGCGCGACGGTTTATCCCCGCGAGTTCGACTGGGCAGCGATGCGCCAAATCGCCGATGAAGTGGGCGCGTACCTAATGGCGGATATTGCCCACTATGCAGGGCTTATCGCGGCAGGTGAATATCCCTCGCCCGTACCCTACGCCGACTTCGTGACCACCACCACACACAAAACGCTGCGCGGACCTCGCGGCGGGCTTATCCTCTGTAAGCAGGAGTACGCCCAACTTGTTGACAAAACTGTGTTCCCCGGACTGCAGGGCGGTCCGCTGATGCATCAGGTGGCAGGCAAAGCGGTCTGCTTCCATGAGGCTTTACAGCCGGAGTTCAAGATTTATCAGGCGCAGGTGAAGGCGAACGCCCGAGCCTTAGCCCACGCCCTACAAGAGGAAGGTTTCCGACTCGTGGCGGGCGGTACAGACAGCCACAAAATCCTGATCGACCTCACACCGCTGGGCGTCACGGGCAAACTCGCGCAGCAAGTGTTGGACACCGTGCATATCACTACCAACAAGAATATGATCCCCTACGATACGCAGAAGCCGTTCGTGACGAGCGGTTTGCGCGTGGGCACACCTGCGGTGACGACACGCGGCATGCGCGAGGCGGAAATGCCAGTGATTGCGCAGCTGATAGGCGAGGCACTACGACACCATCAGGACGAGAGCGCACTGATGCGCGTCCGCGCCCAAGTACGAGAGCTGACGGCTCGGTTTCCTGTGCATCAACAAGACTGATTAGCGGTCAATCTCGCCCAGCACGATGTCGATGCTGCCAATCAGCGCGACCAGGTCGGCAATCAGGCGTCCGACCGCCATTTTCTCCAGCGACTGCAGGTTCATAAAGCTGGGCGCGCGGGTGTGCATGCGATAGGGACGGTTCGTACCGTCGCTCACGAAATAAAAGCCCAGCTCGCCCTTGGGTGACTCGATTGGCACATATGCCTCGCCCACCGGAGGACGAAAGCCCTCCGTATGAATCTTGAACCAGTGAATCAGCGACTCCATCGAATTATCAATTGCGTCACGCGGCGGGGGCACCACTTTCAGATCGTCGGTGTTGATGGGACCGCCGGGTAAACCGTCGATAGCCTGTTGAAGGATTTTGAGGCTCTCGCGCATCTCCGCCATGCGCACCAGATAGCGGTCGTACACATCGCCGTGCTTGCCGACGGGGATATTGAAATCGAACTGCTCGTAGCCGCTGTAGGGGTTGGACTTACGGATGTCCCACGCCAGTCCCGCAGCGCGGATACTGGGTCCGCTCACGCCCAGCGCGAAGCACTCTTCAGTGGTGAGTATACCGATGCCCATCGTGCGCTCACGCCAAATGGGGTTCTGGGTAAGCATCCCTTCGATGTCGTCAATCGCTTGAGGTAGCTCCTTGAGTAGCTGGCGCAGGCGGTCTTCAAAACCGTCAGGCATGTCGCCGCGCAAGCCGCCCGGACAAATCCAGCTGGGCATCATCCGCACACCCGACATCATCTCAAATAGATCCAGAATCTTCTCACGCTCGCGGAAGGCGTAGAAGAAGATGGTCATCGCGCCCAAGTCCATCGCGTGTGTGCCAATCCATACGAGATGGCTGGCAAGGCGCGATAGCTCCGCTAAAATCACACGCAGATACTGCCCACGCGGGGGAATCTCCACGCCCAAAATCTTCTCAATCGAAAGTGAGAACGCCAGATTGTTATTATTCGCCGATAGATAGTCCATGCGGTCGGTCATCGGCAGTGCTTTTTGGTAGGTGAGGTACTCGGCTTCTTTCTCCATGCCTGTATGCAGGTAGCCGATGACGCATTCCGCCTTCAAAATGCGCTCGCCCTCCAGCTCGCACACCACGCGCAACACGCCATGTGTGCTGGGATGCTGGGGACCCATATTAATAATCATCGTGCCCTCTTCGGTGCGCTCCACATGGGTCGCTACCGCTTCGGACGACATAAACGCTTGTCGCATAGCGGAGGAATTGTACCATGCAGGGGTACACTCAATTGATAAGCTCAGAGCCTACGAGGCTACAGGCGCGACCGAAGACGACACCGCAAGCGGAGGACGAGCGTGTGCCTACAATCTACTTTGGATTTTGGAACAGGTATACTTCCTCAAGGTGAGGCAGACTATGAGTCGAGAGTTTCTCTCGTTGGCGCAGGATAAGTTGCGCGACCTGCAGATGGAAGCACGGGCAGAGGGCGTGCGTCTGGGTGAACTGCGCAAAATCAATAAAGATTTCGCTAACGCTTACCGATTCCGCCGAATGACTGTGCAATACAAGGAGCCACTCAAACTGCGCCTGGATTCGGAAGTGCAAGGGCAGCGGATTACTTACATCTTGAATGGTGGGCAGAAGTTAGTAATCGCCCCGCGCCAGCGAGTGCGCGAAGATGTAGCCAACTCGCCTGGTAAACGCCAGACGCCGATGGATTTCGGCTTCTTCACACCGTCGGTCGCGCGGCAGTTCGATGTCAAATTCCTGCGAGATGAGCGCGAGAACAGCACGCTCTATCTGGTCTACGAACTGCAGTGGAACTACGGCGACGATGACGCGCGACATATTGTGTGGATTGACCCTGACAAACGCTATTCGGCGCGGCGCGTGTGGTACAGCCGCACGGGACGCTACCGCGCCCGCTTTGAATACAAAGAACCTATACAAGCCGCGCCCGGAATCTGGATACCCAGCAAGGTAGAAGTGTATAACGTCGACCAGCGGTTCGGCGGGCGCACGGTGAACAGCAACATTCGCGTCAATCAAGGCTTAGATGACGAACTCTTCCGCGTCTGAACCCTTCTCAGCGGTTGCGCCGTACTACGACCTGCTGATGCAAAGCATCCCCTACCTGTGGTGGATGCACTATGTAGAGACGCTGTTGGACTACTTTGACCGCTCTGCGCAGAAGGTACTGGATTTGTGTTGCGGTACGGGCAACTTGAG
>FMJZ01064938.1_pt1 | contig 11971 bp, 14 predicted proteins | sample 1987881 | NCBI WGS metagenome assembly FMJZ01 (sample SAMEA4378227, study PRJEB15110) | soil metagenome | biome: soil; feature: Field; material: Soil | place: India | collected 2015-03-11 | depth 0 m | reverse complement strand
TTTTCTTTTTCTGGCGCAAGGGCTGGTTCAAAAGCACCACCAGCTTAGACTCCCTACAGACCGAACGCTAGTTCCCGAAAGGGTATAGAAACTTGCCCCTTGTCCATTGCGTCAAATTGGCTTAGGGTGGGAAAGCAAAGGGAGTACTTGATATGTAAAAATACTCACTTACAGCCCTTTTCCCAAGGATGGCACACGCTCAGAACCGTGAAAGCCACTATGGAAAAGGATTGCATCCCCCTAATGTATTCCATATTCAAGAAAAGGGCTGTACTTAATGCATAAGTTTCGGTGTGAGTTAGGTATTACATTGCGATCGCCACCCCTCTCCACAACTAAGGGATTGAATTTGGAGAGTTCACCTACTGCAATAGAGCATTCATTTAGGAGACTGTATGAAAAGATTGGCACACTTGGGTGTTTTGGCAGGGTTAGTGAGTAGCCTGTGGCTCGCACCCGCCATCAGCCGCTATGACATTGCCACTGCCTTGCCCGAAGAACAAGTGCTGCGGATCCTCAACAATGTGCCCGTTTTTATGATCACCAATGACAAGGGGGAACCGCTGACCTTTGAGATGCCCAATCCCCAAGATCAAAGCAAGAAAATTCAAGTTTTTACCTTCTTTATCAATCAGCAGGATGCCCAAACTGCCCTGAACACCATTAAAACCCAGCAGCCGGATGTGGGTCGTGTGGCTCGGGTCTCCGCCGCCGCCCTCAGTGGGGCGGTGAAAATTGCCCTCGAAAGCCAAAAAAATCCTGCCATTGGTGTGGACATTATCCCCTCCAGACCGCAACTGCAAGCAGCGGTGAATCTGCTCAAACAAAGTGGCGATCTCGTCGAGCGCGATGGCAAAATCCTCACCAAGGATGGTAGGCCGTTTATGGGCGGTACCCCCCTCTTTTTCCTGGCAGATAGCAAAACAGGCAACCCCATCGCCGTAGAAGCACAACTACGCGAAAACGGCCAGAACCGCACCCAGCGGTTTATTCCCTTTTACTTTGATAAAACCCAACTCCAACGGGAAGTGGATCAAGCCCGCCAGCAGCGTCCTGAATTGGCCAAGGATACCGGGATTCGCGTCGTGATGCTGGATAATTTGGTGGCAACCATGCTGAGCACCAACGATCCCGTGGCGGGTCAAATTCAACTGGTACAAACCCCTGAGGCGATTCAGTTTGCCATGCAACAGAGCGGTGGCAATAATGCCCAGCGACCGAATCAAGCGAATCAACCCGCGTCTCCCCAGCGCCCAAATCAACAGGGGGGAGGTCAAGGCACAAACCGCAACCGCTAAGATACACCCATGCCCTGGCGACGCCTGCTAGCGGGAATTCTGCTCCTTGGCTTCCTGTGGGGGTGTGCTCTCCCTCAAGTCCGAGCAGAGGAGCGCTTGTTTCTGAATGTCGGGGTGGAATTTCGTGGCGAAGTCCAATTAGCCGTCGGCAGCCAGTGGCAGAATACCGAGGTGGGGGGGCTGTCAGGTTTGACCTACGATCCGCGTCAACAACACTTCTATGCCATTAGTGACGATCGCCAGCAACCTCGGTTTTACACCCTCGAGATCACTCCCGAAACCATTGCCCCCAAGGGCGTGACCTTTCTCCGGCAGGCTAATGGTGAGGTGTATCCTCCCAACACTGCCGACACTGAGGGGATTGCGCTGACCCCTGAGGGGCACCTTGTAATTAGCAGTGAAGGGGTAACGGCCACGGCTAGCCCCCCTTGGGTTCAGGAGTTTGAGCGCGCAAACGGACGAACCATCGCAGCTCTACCTATTCCCAAGTACTATCTCCCCAATGGTCAGCAGGGCATTCGCAATAATCTCGGTTTTGAGGCACTGACGCTTTCTCCGGCAGGGGATCGCCTATTCGTCGGCGTGGAATCTGCCCTTGCCCAGGATGTCCGCCCCAATATCCCTATATACTGCCGCCTGCTCCATTACCTGCGGGGGGATGTTGCTCCTGTTTTACTAGCAGAGCACCTGTATCCCTTAGATGCCTCAGAGGCAGGGTTTAATGGTCTTGTGGAGCTACTTGCCCTTGACAACGGTGGCCATTTTCTCAGCTTGGAGCGCACCTACAGTCCAGGCGTAGGATATGGCATCAAGCTCTTTGAAGTGTCCCTAGCGGGGGCGACAGATACCCTTGGCATGGCCACGTTACCGGTTGATCTGCGCACCATCCGCCCTGTGCAGAAACGGTTGATTTTGGATTTCAAGACGCTGGGGATTCCCCTCACCAATTTGGAGGGAATGAGCTTTGGTTCCCCCTTGGCCGATGGGGCGCGATCGCTCTACATCATTGGCGATAACAACTTTGATGGCAAAACGCCAACCCAAGTACTGATTTTTGCCTTGACCGCTAAACCTTAGGCTTCAACCGTCAAGAGTCCCAACTGAGCCAGCAGGCGATCGCCATCTACGTGCTCCTGCATCATTTGTTCGACGCATTTGACTTTGGCGATTTCATGGAGACGCACCTGACCAAAGGCACGATCCACAATTTCCACGGCTGTCAGGGTGTCTAAGTCCACCGAGAGGATGGGAATTTCTAACTCTTCGGCCCGGGCAAGAATCGCAGGGGAAGGCGGCAAATGCCCAGTGAGGATCAGACAGTGGGTGGAGGTTTCCAAGGCCGCCCATTGAATATCGGTGCGATCGCCCCCGGTAATTACCGCCATATTGTTCGCTTTACGGAAATACTTCAGGGCAGCACTGACGTTCATTGCCCCAATGGTGAGTTCTTCTACCAGCAAATCCAAGCGATCTGGACGACACAAAACTTCGGCATTTAACTGCCGTACCAATTCCTTGACACTGACACTGCGCAGCAACTGACTGCGGGGCAACATACCAAAAACTGGAATTTGGTGTGCCTCGAGATATTGACGAATGGCAGGCAAGGGTTGGGCTTCAGGTTGGGGAATATCGTTGATAATCACCCCCAATAGGCGATCGCCCAATTCCGACTTGGCTAGGAAAAGCGATTCCACCACCAAGGGGGACTCATAGCGCACCACCAGTAAAATTGGTGCATCCAACACCGCTGCCATCTGAGCTAACCCCAAGTCAAACAGCCGCCCCTCTGCCAATGTGGCTGGGCCTTCGAGGAGCACCAAGTCTTCACTGTTGATATTGTGATAGGTCGCTAGGGCTTGGCGATAATCCTGCTGATCTGTGCCCATGAGCCGCGCCTTGATGGCTTCTGGCGTCAGCGTGAGCAATGTCGGTCGCACATTCTCTAAGTTGAGGGTTTCCTGTAAAAAACTGACATCGGCTTCCGTGTCTTCACTCTCGGTAGCGGGTTGGTATGTGCCCAAGGGCTTACCATAGGCAATGCGCAGATGGCGATCGCGACAGAGCTTGGCCAAACCTAAAACCGTTGCAGACTTACCGCTATAGGGCACAATTGAACCAATTAATAAATGCTTTGCCACCGTTTAGTTACTCCTCCCGCAACCCCAACCCTGAACACGCTATCCTTAGTCAAGCCGTAACAGCTTACGATAAAAGGCTTTAGAAAAATCGGCAATACGATGTTTTTTATAGTTAATAATTACATCAATGAGATGATCCACCAGTTCAAACGTGGTGATGGACATTTCGTACTGTAGATCAGGAGAGTTATCAAAGGTCACCGTACAGCGGGATAAATCCGCCGGCAAATTGGCGATCGTCCACGTGGCAACAAAATCAACATTGTTACCGCCTTCAATCCCCCGTTGTCCCTCCAACTGTCCCAGACGGTAGAGGGCGATGCCCAAGGGCAGCAGCGGACGTTTCTCAGCACGCATATAGGGGGCAAAGATATTGACTTCGCGGGGGTTGGCAGGCTGAAGTTGATCGAGGGCGGTCATGCAAGCATCCTTGTGTATTCAGTCTCACCGAGTGCTGAAGTCTATTCTACAGGCAGAGCAGGTAGCACGGGCGTCTTAGCTCTAGTAGCGCATTTGGGTTTGGTAACATATAGTTAACATCACTAACGAGCACTGCCTATGGTTTTTGATCCCGGAAACGCTAATTTCTACCAGTCTTCTACGGATGATGGGCAGCCTAACCTGCTCCTGAAGTACCTGCAAAGCCAATCGCCAGAAGTTTTGACCCGTATTGCCCGTTCCGTCAGTCCAGAAATTCGCCAAATTATCAGCCAAAATGTCCAAGGTCTCGTGGGGGGCCTTCCCTCCGAGGATTTTAATGTTCAAATTGCCACTGATCGCGACAACCTGGCGGGGTTATTGGCCTCAGCCATGATGACGGGGTATTTTCTGCGCCAGATGGAGCAGCGCATGGAACTGGAAATGAGCCTCGGCGATCTACCTATGCCCTAGGTTCTACCAACATACTTGATGTGAGTCTTGCTTGTGTCCGATCCTTGGCAACAGTTTAAGGCACTGCCTTGGCGATCGCTGGTGCCCACAGGTCTTCTCGTTGCCCTGCTTGCAGCGCTGTTTGATACGGGGCTTTACTATATTGCCGATGCCGTTGCATCTGTCCGCGAAGCGTTGATCCTCCTGCTTCAGCCTCCTTTGGTTCTCCTAGTCCGCCTTGGTCTGAGCATTGGCCTTGGAATGGTGGCGCTGATCTCTTTGGAGGTATGGTTTAACCCAGCGCCTATCCGTAGCGGCACCCTGTGGGCGTTATTTCTGTGTGTCCTTATGGCCAGTGTGGTCTTGAGCTTTTTTGGCGGCACCTTGGGACTGCGACCCCTATTTTTCCCCTTGACCGATGTGTTCCTCATTGGCACAGCCGTGGGGATTTTCTGGCAAGGTCGTCGCTACTGGCGGTATTAATTGGCTTCCTCAAGACGAGACGCGGGGAGCTTCGGAACGACAGCACTAATCTCAGGATTGAAGGTGGCATCAAAGGCATCAGCCCCCTGAAACAAATACCATACGGCCTCAATCACACAGGCAATGCGAGCAATGCTCCCCAGAGAACCGTAGGGCACCGTCGAAAAGAGTAGCCCCAGCATTAGGTAAACCCCACCCCACAGGGGTTGGCGCAAATAAAACTTATGGAGTCCGGGAAGAAAGATGCCGGCCAAGGCTAAGAGAATGGCGATCGCGCGATTACGGTAGTTCATTATTGCTCACTGTACAATGCGATACTCAGTTAATCTTTAGCACAACGCAACCTCGAGGAATCTAGATTGCCACCATCACTATCTGTTGCTGTCTTTATTTGCCTGGAATGGCAACCTCATGCCGGGGGACACGTCAAATGTTGGGAACGTTTTGCGGAAGCTGCCAGCCACTACCCAGACCGCATTGACCTGACCATTTACTTCCTTGGTGCAAAACAGCAAACCCTGGAGGTAGCGGCCAATGTTCGCTACCAATTGCTACCGCCGCAGTTCAGCACGCACTCACTGGAAATGATGCGCCAAGGGGCAGGCATGACCGATGTGGCTCCCTTGCACTGGGGATTGCGCCGTTATTTACCGCAACATCAGGTGTTTCACATTACGGATACCTTTAGCTTTGCTCAAACAGTGCGCCGCTTTTGTCGCCAGCACCATCGTCCTTTGCTCAGTTCGATTCACACAGATTTGCCCTTACTGACCCGCACCTATTCACGGGAAATTATTTGGCGCATGAGTGGCCGCAGTTGGGGACGAGAATTTTGGCGCTGGCTATGGCTGGAGAAATTGCAAGTGGATCAGTGGTTTGGTTGCCAAGCCGAACGTAAATTAGCGAGCTTTATGCGTGCTAGCGATCGCGTCCTAGTCTCGCGGCAGCAGGATGCCGATTGGCTGCTCACGTTTTTGCCCCCTGAGCGGGTGGCGTGGTTTCAGCGGGGCATCGATCGCGATCGCTTTCATCCGCGATTTCGCAATCCCCAATGGCTACGGGAGCAGTATCACCTGCCAGAGGTGCCGATCATGCTGTTTGTCGGTCGGGTGGATGCCAGTAAAAATGTCCTCCTGTTGGCGCGGGCGGCTCAAGTGTTAGCTCATCGAGGAAAGGCATTCCATGTGTTGATTGTAGGCGAAGGGGCACAGGCTACCCTTGTCAAAGACCTTTTGGGCGATCGCGTCACCCTCACAGGCAAGGTACCCCAAGAAAAATTAGGGGCAATTTATGCCAGCAGTGATCTATTCGTCTTTCCCTCAGAGTCGGAAACAGGCCCCAATGTGGTGGTGGAGGCACGGGCGGCGGGATTACCCGTCGTTATTTCTGGTTTTGATGGCGGACGCAAATATGTCCAAACCTCAGGAGAGGATGGGGTAGTGGTTTACAGTCGCGACCCCCAAGATTGGGCAGCCGCTATCACCCCGCTGTTAGACGATGCCCACTATCGCCAGCGGATGGGGACACAGGCACACCAGATCACCCAAGCGACGTGCCCCACATGGCAGGACGCCTTTGAGCAGAGCATTTTATGCCAATGGGAAGCGGTTGCCCAAGCCTACGGCTGGCCTCAAAAAGACTGATCCTCTAGAAGGGCTTCTAAAATCAAGGCCATATGAGTCCAGTGGGTTCCCCCCTGACAAAAGACAATATAGGGTGGACGCAAAGGGCCATCAGCAGACAGTTCCGAGGTGCTGCCATCAATAAACGTGCCCCCAGCCATCACCAGATCATCGGCATAGCCGGGCATTGGCGCGGGTACGGGATCAAGATAGGCACCCACGGGGGAGTAACGTTGCAACGTGCGGCAAAAGGCAATCAGCTTTTCAGGACTGCCCAATTGGATCGCTTGAATGACATCGCGGCGGGGGGCGAGGGGGGCAGGGTTGACAGGATAGCCCAGTTGATCAAAGACATAAGCCAAAAGATGGGCACACTTGAGGGCTTCGCCGACCATTTGCGGTGCTAAGAACAGTCCTTGAAAGAGCAGACGATGTTGATCAAACGTGGCACCCCCTTCGTAGCCAATTCCGGGTGCCGTGAGGCGATAACTAGCCTTCTCAATGAGATCAGCGCGTCCGGCTAAATACCCCCCCGCTGTGGCGAGCGTGCCGCCGGGATTTTTAATCAAAGAACCCGCAATCAAATCAGCGCCAACATGGGGCGGTTCTTGGGTCTCGACAAATTCGCCGTAGCAATTATCCACAAAACAAACGACATTGGGATTCTGCCCCTTGATCAGTTGGATCATTTTGCCAATGTCCTCAAGGCTAAGGCTCGGACGCCATGTATAGCCACAGGAACGTTGAATGAGCACCATGCGGGTTTGGGGTTGGACACAGGTGGCGATCGCCCCCCAATCGGGTTCGCCCGTGCTCAGGAGCGGAATCTCGCGATAGTGAATACCAAAGTCCTTGAGGGAGCCTTGGCCATGACCCCGCAGGCCAATCACCTCTTCTAGGGTGTCGTAGGGGGCACCCGCAAGGGAAATCAGTTCATCACCAGGGCGCAGCACACCAAATAGCGCAGTGGCGATCGCGTGGGTACCAGAAACAAATTGCACCCGCACTAAAGCCGCCTCAGCCCCCATCACCTGTGCAAAAACGCGATCGAGCACCTCGCGCCCCAGATCTCCGTGACCATAGCCCGTCATGCTACTGAAGTGATGCACCCCCAGCCGCTGCTGACGAAAGGCTTCCAGAACCCGATCCAAATTTTCCTTGACGCGGCCATCAATTTCCGCAAAGGTGGTCGCAAGTGCCCCTTGGGCAGCAGTTACAAGTGGAGTTTTCACGTCGAGACCAATGATTGAGCAAAGATAGTTCTAAACTAACGGCTGAGTTTTGGTAGGATAAATCCGTCCTCGCCACTGCTTCGGGCGCTGCCAAGAGGAGAGGGTAATTCGCAGGGCTGCTAGGGGATCCGCAAGGGGGGACAGCCAAAAGAGCCAGTGCCCTTGACCTGTCTGCCAATCATAGACAGGGGCGATCGCCAGCGTCATGCCCCAGCGGATCAGCACCAGGAGACCATTGAGCAGTGTCGCCATCTCTAGGGGCGGGGTGGGAGTCGTCACTGCCAGTGCCATCAAGCCCAAAACCAACAGGGGCAACGGTAATCCCTGTACTGCCCAGAGGAAATAGGCATCGCCCCACACTTGAGCGACTGGGGTTGCGTCCTTGAGGTCGAGCGATCGCCCCCATTCTCGCCAGGTTTCCGCCATCCCTTCATACATCCGCACCTTCAGTACCTTTGAGCCATCCCGAAAGGCCACCCGTGCCCCCATGGCCGCTATGGCTCGCACCAATGTGACATCATCACAAAAGGAAGAAGCGGCAACTTGGTAGCCGCCCATTGCCTCGAGGCGCGATCGCCGAATCAGCAGGCACTGACCATTGGCGAGAATCCGTGCGGGCTGCGTTTCCACTGGACGCGCTGCACCAAAGCGATAAATCAAGGTTAAGAGCAACGCTGGTTGCAGCCACCATTCGCCCCCCGTCTTGAGGATAAAGCGGGGTGAGAGGGAAATGAGATCCAATTGCTCCCGCTGCGCCGTCTCCAAAAGGCTAGCCACAAGGCCGGGCTGCGGTTGTGTATCGGCATCAATCCCTAAAATCCATTCACTCTCAGGATGGGCACGACAAAAGCCCGTATGTAATGCCCAAGGCCGCCCCACCCACCCCGGCGGTAAGGGAGGATCAAACTCCAGTCGCAGACGCGGATCGCGGTGTTGCGCTGCCCGCACAATCTCAGCCGTGCCATCTTGGGAGTGACTATCGACAATGAGAATTTCCCGCACCTCGTAGCCTTGACGCATTAAGCCCTCTAAACAGGGTTGCAACCGCTGTGCCTCATTGAGAGTGGGGACAACAATTGACACTTTGGCTAAGTTTTCTGGGCATGAGGGCTGGGGGATCAAGGGGGCAGGGCGTCGCCAACCTAACCCTAAACGGGCGATTAAAACAGCCGCCCAAGGTGCCTGTGCCACGATCGCGCCGCTGGCGATCGCTGCTAGCTCAACTGCAACGGTACTCAACGTTCTTCTGCCTCGTTGTCTGATGGGGAATTCGCTGGCAGCGGGGTATCCGACAGCTTCAGCCGTTTAATCGGTAAATTGGCAATCAAGGCCGTTGTCCGCTGATCTGACTCTAGGGAAACCGCTAGCCCCTCCGTTTCTAGCTCCACATAGCGGGAGACCACCTCTAAAATGTCTTGCCGCAGATTGTCCAAAATTTCTGGCGTCAGCGCCGTGCGATCGTGCGCCAAGACAAGCTTCAAGCGCTCTTTGGCAGTGGTGCGACTGGGAGGAGTGCGCGTAAACAGCCGCTCTAGAAGTTCACTGATCATCCCTTTGCCCCAAACAAGCGTCGAATCCGGCTGAATAATCCCCCGCTTACCGCCTCTAAATCGAGAAACTCAACCTTTTCCCCCTCCAAACGACGGGCAATATTCATAAAGGCCTGCCCAGCGAGTGACGGCGACTCTGCCAAGACCAAAGGTTCCCCCTTATTAGTGGAAACAATCACCTTCTCATCCTCAGGGACAATGCCAATCAGGGGAATAGAAAGAATTTCTTGGACATCTTCGACGGACATCATATCGTTGGCAGCCACCATTGCGGGGCGTAGGCGATTCAAAATGAGATGGTTATTGCGAATGCGGTAGGCCTCCAGCAGGCCAATCACGCGATCGGCATCCCGCACTGCAGCAATTTCTGGGGTGGTCACCACCAAGGCTTCCTGAGCGGGAGCAATGGCATTGCGGAACCCCGCCTCGATTCCTGCTGGACAATCAATGAGCACGTAGTCATAGTGCTTGCTCAGGGCTGAAGCCAACTGTCGCATTTGCTCTGGGGTAATGGCATCCTTATTACGGCTTTGGGCGGCAGGCAGCAAGACCAGTTTATTGAGGCGCTTATCCCGCACAAGGGCTTGATCCAAGCGACACTGCCCCGTCAGCACATCAATGGCAGTATAAACCACCCGATTTTCCAAGCCGAGTAGTAGGTCAAGGTTGCGCAAGCCGAAATCTGCATCAATGAGCACCACCGATCGCCCGAGTTTGGCCAAAGCAACACCAATATTGGCACTGGCGGTTGTTTTCCCCACGCCCCCTTTACCCGAGGTAATGACAATCGTGCGCCCCATTGAACTCCCTAGGAATTGGCTTACTAGAATAGATTATCTCAAGGTGCCTTGGATACAGCGAGGGCTCGCCCCCAAGTATAGGCAGGGGCAATCTGAATCCCTTGGTCTGTGGCGTAGGCCACCTCTGGGTAAGGCGGGTTTGGCGGATCCGGTGTCCGCGCCAGTAGATCAGCAATCCGTAACTGTGTAGCTGCCATTTCGAGGGTCATAATCCGCGCCCCTAGATGACCCTTAGCACCTGCGTGGGCAATCCCCCGTAAGCGTCCCCAAACGATAATATCTCCGGCGGCAATAATGCTGGCACCGGCATTGACATCGCCAACAATGATCACACTGGCATCATGGTGAATTTCCATCCCCGATCGCAGGGTTGTTTTCAAGTAGAGGGGATTGGTAGTGGGTTCTGGGTCAGGATCGGTCTCCTTGGCCAGTAAGGGCGGCAGTACCCCCTGTTGGACACTGTAGCCAAGGGTAGCAGCGGCGATCGCCGTCTGGCGTCGTTCCGTAATAATTTTGTCCAGTCGCAACTGATGCTCGCTGAGGGCTTCGGCCAACTGTTGAAGCTGTGACTGATCTAAGAGCCGCTGTCCACAGGCACAATCCACGGGTAAGGTCTCTGACCAGAGGTGTTCTTGACCGACAAGGTAGAGTTGCAACTGTGGCCACAGATCAATCCAGTCTAAATCGGGGGGTAATGTGAGTCGGTAGCGCCCTTCACCGTGTTCTAAAGCAAGGCCACTGACAATCGGTGTACTTTGCTCAACTTCAGGGGTCGCCTCAGGGCTTTCAGTCTCTTCCGAGGCAGGTTCCTCTACAGGGGTTGACTCCGCCTCACTCATGGTTTTTCCACCCGCAGTCGCTGTGTAATCAAGACCATGCCCGTATCCCGAATTAAGGCCACAGAGACCCAACGGTTGCCGGGTTCTTGGGGGGCACGTCCCACCTTAAAAATGCCACCCGCAGAGAGAAGTTCCAGTTTCACGGAGCTGGGATTGGCGTAGGTTTGGGCATTGATGGGCTGGTCGCTGGCAGCGCCAAGGAGAATCGCATTGCCAATGGGTTCTTGAACAATGGCATCAAGGCTAAATTCCTCACCCGTACGCACCGCTTGGGGGAGTGAAAATTGAACCGTGGGCGGTGTTGTACCAATGGTGATCGTGGTTTTTTCGTTGGTAATGTCTTGGCGGATGATTTTGCCATTGCGGATGACTTGGGTGGCTTGCAGATTGCCACGAATATTTTGCGGGCGATCGCTGGTGCCGCCCGTACCTTCAATGGTGGTGCTAATGTCTAAAATCCAATCATCGCCCCGCTGTTGCCAACGGTTGACGGTTGTACGGTAGCGGATATCGCGATAGGGTTGCCAAAATGTCGGCAGTTGTTTGCGCAATATCTCAAGGGTGAGACCATCCCCTGTTTTGAATTCAGGGTCATAGAAGGCCAAGACGGCGTCTAAATTCTTTTGACTAGCGGCTGTATCCAAGCCATTGACCACTGACTGCACCGATTGCGGCAAGGCAGCCGGAGTAGCTTGCGCTAGGGGAGCCGCCCAAGTTCGTTCCGTCACACCTCCACAAATTGCTGCCAAGCCAAGGGCTGAAACCAGAAAATAGCGACGCATTGTGAACCGCCTTTGCTCCTAGGGTCTATTCATCATCAAAATTGGCGGAGTTATCTTGCTCGTCAGTGGGGGGACGATCCAAGGGTTGATAGGGCACATACTCACTGCCATCAGTGGTGGCTTCGGGACGGGGAGGGGGGGGACGGCGACGGGTGGGGCGATCGCTCACTACAGCGGTTTCGGTGGTGGGTGGCGGGGGACGGCGAGTAGGACGGCGCGTTGGCGGCGGTGGAGGATAGGGTTCATCGACGATCTCATCTGCTGCTGGTGTGGTCGGTCGCGGACGCCTTGAAGGGGGACGCCGTACACTGGGACGGCTGGGGGGTTCAGGACGGGGCGGGCTACTGCGGCGGG
>FMJZ01008405.1_pt1 | contig 11991 bp, 11 predicted proteins | sample 1987881 | NCBI WGS metagenome assembly FMJZ01 (sample SAMEA4378227, study PRJEB15110) | soil metagenome | biome: soil; feature: Field; material: Soil | place: India | collected 2015-03-11 | depth 0 m | reverse complement strand
AATCTGAGAGAAACAGGAGTGCTCTAACGACGGCTGGCAAATTGCGGCAGTTCCACCTGTGACCGTTTGAGAGGAAGTCGTGAGCGGGAGGCAAAGCGTTCTTTGGTGAATTCGGCTTGCCACGGTTGAATCCCAATGGGTTGAATCGAACGCGGATGGGAAACTGCAGGCATGGTGATCGCGTCTAAGGGTTTCGAGGCGGTTCTTGAGGCAACCTGAACTCGGTGAACTGTCCTGTGCCAAGAGGTTTCTATCTGGCGGCGAGAATTGGCGATCGCCTGCCATTCTTGATCATCCATGTTCCACTCTACTTTGTGCCACTTACTCATCACTCAACACCCACACCTTGATGACATCTTGTAATTTGGATTTTTATGAACTAGGTTATCGGAATTTTAACAAAACGCAAGCTTTGGGCAAAAATTGTCACAGGATGCCACAGAGACAGCCTGTAACTCCCGTCACCTGCTGTGTTGAGCCATTACGCCAATCCGCTAGGGTCCATGCGCTTTCAGTGCAACTCAAGACACTTTACAAACTGGTACGTGCCTAGGCTTCATCTCCGCTCGCAACGTTCCTCATTCATGCAGCGGGGTCGTTCATTTCCGTATCTTTCACAGGCGAGTGCCGTAGTGCCACAATACCCTAAACGGCCTATCACTGGAGATGGACAGCCATGAACCTACGGGAACTCCTGACAGCGGCAGCGATTACGCCGAGTTTTGAGCATCCTGCCCTCGATCAAGAGGTGAAGTCCCTGAGGACGAATTCTTGGGAGTGTCAGTCTGGCTCGTTGTTTATTGGTATGCCCGGCACGCGGGTGGACGGGGGCAATTTTTGGCCGAGTGCCTTGGCAGCAGGGGCGATCGCGGCAGTGGTGTCTCCTCAAGCCAAACCCCCTGAGGGAGAGGCCTGTGTAATTGTCGTGCCCGATATTGAGCGTGCCTGTGGTCGGCTCGCGGCTGCTTTTTATAATTACCCCAGCCAACATCTCAGCCTGCTAGGGGTTACGGGTACCAATGGCAAAACAACCACCACCCACTTAGTGGAACATCTCCTCAACAGTGTGGGCTATCCAACAGCACTCTTGGGAACACTCTACAGTCGGTGGCCGGGACACTGTGAGATTGCCAGTCATACGACGCCCTTTGCGGTCACCCTTCAGGAACAATTGGCGGCAGCAGTTGCGGCGGGCTGTCGGTTTGGGGTGATGGAGGTGAGTTCCCATGCCTTAGCGCAGGATCGGGTGTGGGGCTGTCAGTTTGAGGTGGCGGCTTTTACCAACTTGACCCAAGATCATCTGGACTATCACCGCAATCTGGAGGACTATTTTGCCGCTAAGGCCAAGCTCTTTACTACTGACTATCTCAAGGGTCGAGCGATTCTCAATGGCGATGATCCTTTTGGCCAGCGACTGGCTCAGCAGTTGCCGCGCGATCGCTACTGGACCTATGGCCTAAGCGAGAATGCTGATTTTCGGGCTGAGCCTCTCAACTATCGCGTCAATGGTGTGACGGGCACGGTTTATACCCCTATCGGTAGCGGCACCTTAGACTCGCCCTTGGTGGGACAGTTTAATGTGGCCAATGTGCTGGCAGCGATCGCCATGGGGGCAGCCGTGGGACTCCCCCTAGAATCAATGCTCAAGGCGATTCGTGACTTTGCGGGGGTACCGGGGCGCATGGAGCAGGTGCGCATCAGCCCAGACCAAGAGATTACGGTTCTTGTGGATTATGCCCATACCCCCGATAGCCTTGAGAACTTGTTGAAAGCTGCCCGTCCGTTTATTCCCGGTAAGCTGATCTGTGTCTTTGGCTGTGGGGGCGATCGCGATCGTACCAAGCGTCCCCAAATGGGAGCCATTGCCGCTCGCCTTGCGGATCAAGTGGTGGTGACATCCGATAACCCGCGCACTGAGGATCCCCGCCGCATTCTTGATGACATCCTAGCTGGTATCCCACCGCAAACGCCGCTGATCGTTGAGGCCGATCGCCGCCAAGCAATTCTGCAAGCGATTCTGACCGCAGCCCCCGGCGACGGCGTGATCATTGCCGGTAAAGGCCATGAGGACTACCAAATTCTCGGGACTGAAAAAGTTCACTTCGACGATCGCGAAGAAGCCCGCACTGCCCTCGAACAGCGACGCAAACAACGACTGGATCAGGGCTAACGTGCCACAATAGGGGATTGTTGTTCCACAGCGAGCAGATTGTGATTGAGGCAGAGGTTCACCGCCAATTACGGGCATTTTTACGCAGCAGTGGCGATCGCCGGTGGCCTCACCATCTCACCTTGGCGCGGCTGGTTGCCCGTGCCCTGCGGCTGCAGCGGGGGTGTTTACTTCAGGTTAGCCAGCGCGCGGTGTTGCAACATCGCTATGGCCTGAGTTATTTGTTGCCGCTGCTGTTGTATCCTGAACCTGCTCTGCTCGTCGTCCCCCAAGAGCGACTGGCACGACTACTGCACCAAGAAATTCCTGAACTCCTCACCTTCCTTGCGGTTACGAAACCGATTCAGCATAGCCAATGCCCGCAGCCAGCCTTTGAGGGGGTGCTCGTAATGAGCCTCGACGACTGGTGTCGCCACGCCACCGCCCACCCCAATGTTGTCACGATTATTGATGGCATTGAAGCCTTGCCCCAAATTGCCCAGCAGCAGATGACCTGCACAATTACCGCCAGCGATTGGGAGCACTTGAAACTAGCGATTCCCAGTGCCGTTGGTGCCATTCGCCAAGTTTATGCCCAGTTGGTGCAGCACCTCTTTCAGCGGCCTCAGAATCCCTATGGCGACTATCTGCTCACCCCCACAGAACAACAACCTCTCCTTGAGCTGCTCCATCAATGGCCGCAGGCACTGCCTCCTCAATGGTCGCAATTGCGGGACTACCTCAACCGCAGTGACACGGTGATTTGGGGACGGCGCCACCCCACGGTGGGTTACTTCAGCCTCCAAGGACACCCCCTCAGTTTCCGCCCCTATTTTCAGCATCTTTGGTCACAGGCGCCTTTTGTCCTCATCGGCAGTGGACCCGATACAGACTCCCCTTTAGCCTATGTGCAGCAGGAACTGGGGATTCCGCCCCAAACGACGATTAAATTTGCTAGCGATCGCCACAGTGAAGCGATTACCCTTGCGATCGCCGAAGACTTGCCTCTCCCCAACACCCCGGAATTTGCCCCAGCAGTTTTGCGACGCCTCTACGATCTCATAGGCACGATTGGCCACCGGCGGGCGGTGATCCTCGTTAGTGATATGCCCCTACGGGAACAGTTGGCCACCCAATTGGCTGCCCTCTACGGTTCACGGGTACAGGTGGAGACGACGACCCTCGACACGAACACGATTTTAGTGACCGGAGAAACCTTTTGGCTGCGTCATGGGGCACAGTTGCCCTGCCCGGCGCTATTCGTCTTAACGACGTTGCCCTTGCCCTCGCCGGAAAAAGCGGTGGTGAGTGCCCGCATTGAATGGCACAAGCAGCAAAAACAGGATTGGTTTCGCCAGTATCTCTTGCCAGAGTGCTTGATGGTGCTGGATCGGGCCCTTGCCCCTGTGCGTCAGGATGAAACGCTGGTGGCCATTTTGGATCGGCGGCTCACGGAGCGCAGCTATGGCCGGGAAATTCTTCAGAGTCTCAGTCCCTACAACCGCGTTAGCGATCGCGCCCAATCACCGCGTTGAGTTTGCCACTGCGAAAGCCCTCCAGATCCAACGTGACATAGGTAAAGCCAAGGGATTGGAAGTGGTTCACCAGTTGCTCCAGATCCGTCATTGTCACAAAGTCGGCAATCTGCTCTTGGGGCAACTCAATGCGAGCTGTATCCCCATGACTGCGGACGCGGCACAGTTCCCAGCCCTGCTTTCGCAGGTAGTATTCGGCATTGCCCACCCGTTGCAGCTTGGCAAGGGTAATTTCTTCACCGTAGGGAAAGCGGGAACTGAGGCAGGGTTGGGCGGGTTTATTCCACCACGGCAGCCCTAGGGATTTGGCAATTTCTCGCACCTCGAGTTTGCTAATCCCCACCTCGGCTAGGGGCGATCGCACCCCCCGCTCTTTGGCCGCAGCAATGCCGGGACGATAATCTTGGAGATCATCGGCATTCACGCCATCGAGAATATAGTCATAGCCCCACGCCTGAGCCAATTCCCGCAGGCGATCGTGGAGTTCACTCTTGCAAAAGTAGCAGCGATTTACGGGGTTGGTGGCGTAGTTGGGGTTGTCTAGTTCATGGGTTTCAATCAGTTCATGGCGAATGCCAATGGCCGCCGCCTGAATGCAGGCATCCTCTAGATCTGCTGGAAATAGGGAAGGGGACACCGCCGTGACGGCCACAGCGCGATCGCCCAAGACATCCTGAGCAACTTTAGCCACGAGCGTACTATCAATGCCGCCAGAGTAGGCAATCAAGGCTTGATCGAGTTCACCAATGAGATCCCGTAAGGCCGCTAGTTTGTCCACGCCCATCACCGACCGATGTTCCGAGAATTCTGCTCCTACAGTTTAGCTTAGGGATAGAAGCAGCAGGCTCAAGCGCCCATTAACCAAATGCTGCGAGTGCTCCCCCCTGCTCTAAAATAAAATCACGAACTGATAACCGCTGATTGCTCGGGAGAACCTATGGGAATTTTCAATGGCATTATTGAGTTTCTTAGCAATATCAACTTTGAAGTCATTGCCCAACTGACCATGATTGCCATGATTGGCATTGCAGGGCCGATGATTATTTTCCTGTTGGCGGTGCGTCGCGGCAATTTGTAGGCCATTTCTTTAATTTCTTTATTCAACACTTATGAAGTCCCCCACGTTTGGGCTAGCCGTGCCAAATCCTTGGCTTGCAGTTGATACCAGCGTTGCAATCGTGCCAGTTCTGCGGCAATGCTCAGGGTGGGGGCAAATTCTTCACAGTCATAGCCCAGATGCCGTAGGATCGCTACAAGCGTACAGGGGGCAATCCAATAGGTTTGACTCAAGGCTAAAAGATTCACCTTGGTCTCTTTTTTGAGGTCATTTTGAATTGAGAGGATAAGGGTTGTCAGGGGGGCGATCGCGGGTCGTTGGTACCCCACATAAACAATTTCTGGTTGGGCAATGGCCAATAGCCAACGCAAATGGGTAGAAGAGGGCGGCAGTGACCAGAGAATGAGAGTGCGACAGCGATCGCGGGGGCGATCGTAGTGAATGGTTGCCGTGGTTAAGTTCGGGGGCACGTCAGGGCGGCCATAGCCATAGAGCAAGACATTGTCGCGCAACTGCGGTAGGAGCATTGTCAAAGGCGGGAGGGGTTGCCAACGGGGAATCGGGTGGCTCGGCGGATCAGGGACGTGCCACGCCAGTGAGGGTTTGACACCCTTGAGTTCCAGTTCCAACTGGGTTTCACCATTCCAAGTGTGGGCTGTGAGGTGATAGGCAATATCGACCGTGGTGGGCAACGGAAAAAATTGTCCCCAGCCCCAAGCCTTAGCGGTCATCTGCTGCCCATTCTGCTCTAGGGTGAGTTTGAGATGTTCCCCCTGCTGACCCATGGGTACTTGTTCGAGAATCTTGACCCCGCGACTACAGAAAATCGGCTGGGGATTCTCACTGCCAAAGGGTTGCAGTTGCTCCACTTGGGTGTAAAAGTCCCATGTCAGTTGCTCAAAAGAGACTTCGGCATCCAGGGTGACAAGGGGACGCAGATCCTCTGGTTTGAGACAGGTTTGGGCAAAAGCGCGCAGGCGATCGCGCCAAGCCGCTAAATGCTCTGCCCGTAGGCTAAACCCTCCGGCTGCCCTATGACCGCCATATTTCAAGAGCAAGTCCTTGGTTGCCTCAAGGGCCTCAAAGACATGGAATTCGGGAATACTGCGAATTGAGCCGCGAATTGTCGTCTCATCCTCATAGGTGCCAATAAACACCGGTACGCCGTAGCGCTCCACGAGACGGGAGGCCACAATGCCAATGACCCCATGGTGCCAGTTGGGCTGGACGATCACTAACACCCACTCCTGCTGGGGATCAAAGCCCGTCTCTTCCAGGTGGGCGATCGCCTGGCTCTCAATCTCAGCACAGAGTTCCTGACGGCGGCGGTTCGTTTCCTCACAGAGGGTGGCCAGTTCCAGAGCACGCTGCGGATCCTCTGTGGTCAGCAGGTCAATCACCACTTGGGGATCGCCAATACGGCCAATGGCATTGATGCGCGGTCCAAGGCGAAACCCCACTGCTGCCGGCGTAAGGGAGGTGTTTTCTGCAGGTAAACACCCTGCCATTTGCATCAGGGCTTGGATGCCCACAAGGGGCGAGGTGGGAATGGTTTGCAACCCCTGCTTCACCCAGCGGCGATTCACGCCTGTCAAAGGCGCTAGGTCAGCGATCGTCCCAAGAGTACACAGTTCCCGCAATGGGCGCACCAGTTCCCGCCAGTTGCCCAGTCGTTTTGCTAGGGATAGAGCAAGGGTATAGGCCATCCCCACCCCTGCAAGGCTATGGTAAGGAGAAGTGGGGGGCACCAGTTTGGGATTGAGAATGGCATCGGCAGGGGGCAGTTGGGGTGGTATATCGTGGTGGTCAGTCACAATCACTGTCAGTCCTAGTCCCCGTGCCCTGAGAATCGGCTGGAAAGCAGCAATGCCGTTGTCCACCGTGAGAATGAGTTTGACACCCCGGTCGTAGCACTCCTGCACAATCCGCTCATTGATGCCGTAACCTTCCTGCATCCGCGAGGGAATCTCATAGTCAATGTTCGCTCCCAGATGACGCAGCGCACGCAATAGAAGGGCAGTGCTGGTCATGCCATCGGCATCGTAATCGCCACAAATGGTCATTTTGTCACCCTGGGCGATCGCCCGTTGCAGCAATTCCACCGCTAAATCAAGGTCAGGAAAGACGGTGTTGGGAGGCGGTAGTTCTAGGGTTTCGGGTGCGAGAAATGTCCGGACGGCGGTAGGTGTCGTGAGACCCCGCCGCAGATAAATTTCGGCTAGGGATGAGGGGCAACCCAAGGCCTGCCTCAAGGCGTCACAACAATCAGGATCAACCGGAGGAAAAAGCCAACGTTGCTGGGGAAGAGCACCCATGATGCGGAGGGGGGAGATAGGCAGAGGGATAACCCCAATGCTAACTTGAGCGTGGCTTTGGTTGACAGGGTCAAAGAAGTAGAATGATAATCATTACTAAATTGTTATTCAGCTTGGGTTTCTTCGTTCCCTAGCGTCACTTTTAGGAACTGAGTTCCTAAAGGCTTTTTGGGTGTGAGGTCAGGAGATTCGTCATGCAAAAATCCCTAATAAAAATCATGGTGGGTGCCCTTGGTATTCACGTCGCCCTCATGAGTTCAGCCGCTGTTGCTGAACCTCAGATGCCCGCTCGCGCCAGCATGGGACAGGTGACCTCTGTCTCCCAGCTTTCCGATGTGCGCCCCACTGATTGGGCTTACCAAGCACTGGTCTCCCTTGTGGAAAAAAAAAATACGGCTGTATTGCCGGCTATCCCGATGGCAGCTTTCGGGGCAACCGGGCGCTGACGCGGTTTGAAATGGCTGCGGCTTTGAATGCCTGCCTCGATGTGGTCAGCGATCGCTTTGCCACCAAGGAAGACTTAGCAAAGTTGGAACGGCTGATGAATGAGTTTGCTGCTGAACTAGCGACCCTACGCGGACGGGTGGACAACCTTGAAGCCCGCACTGCCAATCTCGAAGCGACGCAATTTTCAACAACCACACAGCTCTCTGTGGATGCCGTGATGGCCTTTCAAGCGGGTGGCAATACCCGCCAAGTCCTTGACCCCGTCTCTGGGAATACGTTCACTGGGGGCAGCTACAATCCCACTGTGATTAGCCGTGTGGAAATGAACCTCAATACCAGTTTTCGCGGTACCGACTTACTGACCACGACCCTTGAAGTGGGTAACAACGGGCTGGATACGTTTGGGGCAACAGGAATTGGCACCAGCGGCCTCATTGCAGGCGGCTCTGTGGATTACGCTGGAGGGGAATCAAGCGTCAATCTCTTCCGTCTTTTCTACAGCTTCAAACCCACAGAGGATTTAACAATTGGTGTAGGGCCGCAGTTTTATCCCAGTGATATTGTCGATACCAATAGCTACGCGAACGATTCTTTCAGGGATTTTAGTTCCAATTTCTTTATCAACAATCCGCTGATTGTGCCCTATGCCGTCAATGATCCCGGTGGGGCGGGTGTCAGTATCGAATGGAAGCCGGGGGGAGGATTCTTCACGCTGCGCGGTGTTTATGTGGCTGCTGAAGCGGGAGCACCGACGGGGGTTGCTACGGGAGGGGGGCTTTTTGGCGATCCCTATCAGGGAACGGTGGAATTGGAGTTTGCCCGTACCTTTGGTGCCAATGAACGGAACAACTTTGCCGTACGTTTGCAATACACGAATTCGTCCTCAGGGAACATCTCCCAGAATGCGGGAGGAATCAATGTGGAACTGACCCTAGGCAAGTTTGGCCTGTTTGGTCGCTATGCCTACTCCGATATGAAGCTCTATGGCGATGGAGCAACCATTAATGGCTTGGGGCCATTTGCTGTCGATCCGGAGGTCTTTGTTATCCCCGCTGGCGGTCGAGTGAACACCACAGCGCAAACATGGATGGCGGGTTTGGCCTATCGGGACTTGCTGGCGGACGGATCGCTATTGGCGGCGGCGGTGGGTCAGCCCTTTATTAACTCGTTGGGATCAGCACCGGGCATCAATGATTCCACCCAAACCAACTATGAACTGTTTTTCCGCTATCCCCTCAGTGACAATATCTCAATCACACCAGTCTTTATGGCGATTACCAATGCCAACAATAGCGCCACCAATAGCCCCATTTTCCAAGGGTTGATCCGCACCACGTTTAGCTTTTAAAGGAGACGCGCCCTAAAGGCTGGGCGCAGTTGGCTCTCATTGAGGTTGCGGCCAATAAAGCTGATGACCAAGGGGACGACCTACGAATGTCCTCATCCCTGAAGAAGGTTTGGATGACGGGTGCGGGAGAGGAGTGTGGTTTTACCGGCGCTCAAGTAGCCAGTGAGCACTGTAACGGGAACGGTCATAGGATGAACGACAGCTAGAGACTCTAGGGGCTTAACAAATATCACTTACAGTCATTGTGAAAAGGGCTGTAGGATAAAAAAATGCACAACTACGGAAAGTGTCAAGTCTATGCTGCATCCGCGTTTAGCCGCTGCCTTTGAGCAGCGTTCTGTTCTTAAGATTATTAGTGGCCTCAACAATTTTGATCGCGATCGCGTGCGGGCGGTGGTGACTGCTGCCGATCAAGGGGGCGCCACTTTTGTCGATATTGCTGCCGCTCCTGAACTGGTGCGCCTTGCCAAGGAACTGACGACGCTGCCCGTTTGTGTGTCTGCGGTGGAGCCATTACAATTGCTGAATGCCGTTGCCGCTGGTGCCGATCTTGTTGAAATTGGTAACTACGATAGCTTCTATGCCCAAGGGCGGGTGTTTAGTGCTGAGGAAGTGCTGGTGTTGACGCGCCAAACTCGCGAGTTGCTGCCCCAAATTATGCTGTCGGTAACCGTGCCCCACACGCTGCCTTTGGATCAACAGGTTGCCCTCGCTGAGGCCTTGGTGGCTGCCGGTGCCGATGTCATTCAAACCGAAGGGGGGACGAGTAGCCAACCCCACCACAGTGGCACCTTGGGTCTCATTGAAAAAGCAGCGCCCACATTGGCGGCCGCCTATGAAATTTCCCGCGCCGTTGCGCTGCCGGTGCTGTGTGCTTCGGGGCTTTCGACGGTGACGATTCCGCTAGCGATCGCTGCTGGGGCTGCGGGTGTCGGGGTCGGCTCTGCCGTTAATCAACTCAATAGTGAAGTGGCCATGGTGGCCAGTGTACGTGCCCTCGCCGAAGCGGTCAAAGGTGCCATTGCCATCCACCGCTAAATCTGGGGTGAAGCTCTCCCGATTGGCTGTGGCCTGTGCCAACCGTCTCTTTGAGACGGCCAGCGATCGCGGAGCCTCCCCTTCCGGCGATCGGGAGCGTTTTTTAGAGGCTCTCACCACTCCCCCACCCTACGCCGCCACGGTGCTTTGGTGTCGGGAGCCAACTTCCCCCTTGCCCTTTGAGCCATTGCCACCCCTTCCTTGGCAGCCCCCTTGGGTGAGTCGCTTTGCCCCCGGCAGCCGTACCGGTCAACACCCTCTCCATGAGGCGGGTGCCTATTATTGCTTGGATAGCTCATCGGTGTTTGCGGCGGTTCCCTTGCTGATGCTGCCCCAAGAGCCGTCCTTGGTGATTGATGTGTGTGCGGCGCCCGGCGGCAAGGGCCTCTTTGCTTGGCGATCGCTCCAACCCCGTTACCTTGTGTGCAATGAAACCATTGGCAAACGGGTGGGAATGCTCATTAGCAATCTCAAACGCTGCCGTGTCCATCCCGTGGGCGTCACCGCTTGGGATACTGAAGTGCTGGCTGCTGAGTTTCAAGCCACTGCCGATGTGGTGATTGTGGATGCCCCCTGCTCCGGCCAATCCCTGCTGGCCAAGGGACAAAAAGCCGACGGGTGCTTTCATCCCCTGACGATTCGCCATAACCAACGGCGACAAAAGCGGATTCTGGCGGCAGCAACTGCCCTTGTGCGGCCAGGGGGATGGCTGCTCTATAGCACCTGCACCTTTAGTCAGGATGAAAACGAAGACGTAGCGGCTTGGCTCATGGCCAAGTTTCCGCAGTGGGCTCCTCAACCCGTGCCGGCGCTGGCGGCTTATCAATCCCAGCTAGCAGCCTTTCCCTGCTATCGGCTGTGGCCCCACCAAGGGGAGGGGGCAGGTGCCTTTACAATTCTCTGGCAGCATCAGGGTAAGGGGGCAGCAAACCCACTACCTGATTTGGGCGATCGCTGGCGCTGGCAATCTAGCTCCCAACCGGCATAGGTAATGGCAGCAAACGCATTTTGATCTAAACACCGCCCAAAAATGCGACTACTGGCGATCGCCGCGCGTCCCATCAGGGTTACTCCTAAAAGCTGCCCTTGGCGATTGATAACCACTTGACCTAAGCTCTGACCCTCAGGATTAAACTGCTGAATCTCCCACAGTTGAATGGGTTCCCTAAGGCGCTGCTGCGCTTGCCGCGCATTCCAACCGACGCGGGCAATGGGAACAGGGAGAGCAATCCACCAGGGCTGGCAACGGTAGTCGAGGCTCATGGGTTGCCGCTGCAAAATCTGGCGGGCGATCGCAAAGGCCTCAAAGTAGGTCAGGGAGGGCAAATGGTATCCCCGCTGCCAACCGCCACAGGCATAGACTTGGGGGTGACTGGTGCGCCCTTGGGGATTCATCCGCAACCACCCTTGAGTATCCTGCTGGAGGCGGTGCAGGTTCAGAGGGGCTGGATCGGGGGCTTTACGCTTTCCCAGCAGGGGAACCTTGAGACCGAGGCCACTTAGGGCAGCGTGCAGGCGATCGTTGAACCACGCATCTTCTGTGGCCACAAGCGGCAGACCTTGTCCATCGGGCTCCGAGCCTTTGCCAGACCAGTGGTGCCAACAGGCCAGCTCAATCCTGCTGAGGGCGTCCATATCATGAGCATCCATTGCCGCAGGCGCATCAAGGAGTAAATAGCCTCGCGCATAGAGGCGATCGCCCCCCACCCGAAAATGACAGCGGGGCTGCCAGACAAATTCCCCCGCCCCTGTGATGACATCGACCCCCACCAGTTCCAAGACCCTAGGGGCATAGCATCGCTGTCCGTGGCTGAGATGGGCTTGAAAGTGCTGCCACTGCTGAGCATCCAACCTTTGGGGGGGAAACTGCGACAGCCACCAGCGTTGCCACTGCCATTGCCACTGCGCATCAGCGGCTGGGATCACAAGACCAATCCGCCCCAAGGCGGCACACCGATAGGCAATCTCTAATGCCAAGGGACTCGCCGCCACAATCAGCAAATCATACTCAAAGCGCATAGGAAATTTAAGAAGATAGAAACGACGACACTGGCAGCCGCTATGAAGCCCATCCGCACGTTTAACGTTCGTCCCCACTTGCC
>FMJZ01043412.1_pt1 | contig 12003 bp, 11 predicted proteins | sample 1987881 | NCBI WGS metagenome assembly FMJZ01 (sample SAMEA4378227, study PRJEB15110) | soil metagenome | biome: soil; feature: Field; material: Soil | place: India | collected 2015-03-11 | depth 0 m | reverse complement strand
AAGCCTCCTTCGGAGGCTGACTTTGGAGTGCTGAAGCTTGCTTCAGCAAATCCAAAACCTGTGACCTTGAACCGCTGAAGTACAACTTCAACAATCCATACCTCTTGATTTCCGCGTATGAGTCTGTCATAATACGAATGGTTGAATATCCGTTCAAATGTTCATAAATGAGGATACATGCAATGAGAACACTCCAGCTGAGCACGGAATGCGCACCGCACGAACAGACGGACGAGGCGACCATCGCCCGCGTCCAGCAATCCCTGCCCGATAGCCTCACACTCGCCCGCATGAGTGAAATCTTCGGTGCGCTGGGTGACCCCACCCGCCTGCGCATCGTGCTGGCGCTGTGTCGCCAACCGCTGTGCGTGCATGACCTCTCGCAGACGCTGGGCGTCAGTGAAAGCGCGGTATCGCACCAGCTGCGCACCTTAAGGATGCTTCGCCTAGTGACCTCCCGCAGGGCGGGAAAGCGAGTGTATTATTCGCTGGACGACGCGCATGTGTATCGCCTGATTGAGGAGGGTTTGAAACACGCTCAGGAGCGATAAGCGATGGCTTCCAAAGAGATACAGGTGCGGACGTTTCGCGTGGAGGGTATGGACTGTGCAGATTGTGCGGTTGGGCTGGAGCACACCCTGCGCAGAGTGCCGGGCGTTCGGCAGGCGAAGGTGTATTTTGGCTCGGCGACCCTGCGCGTCTGGTGCACCTCTGAAGTAAGCGATGCCACCCTGCGCCAGGTGGTGGAACAGTCGGGCTTTCGGCTGCACGCCCCCATTTCCCACACGCACGAACATGGCAACCACACGCGCATCGGGCAGGTTGCTGTTGCGTCGGCGCTGGGGATACTCGGTTTCGTCCTGCAAACCGATCATCAACCTGCTTGGGCATTTGTCCCTCCCTATCTGCTCGCAATTATCGTGGGCGGTATACCTACCTTCCTTGGCGGCTGGCGCGCAATACGAACCCGCAATCTGGACACCAACGCCCTGATGACCATCGCTGTGCTCGGCGCCATCGGCTTGCGCGAGTGGGCGGAGGCGACCGCCGTCGTCTGTCTGTTTGCGATTGGTAACCTGCTGGAACACCTGACTACCGAACGCACTCGCCATGCCATCCGCCAGCTGATGGACTCCGCCCCCGAAACCGCTACAGTAGTGACACCTGAAGGTCTGCAGACCGTTCCTGCGGTGACGGTACAGGAAGGCGAGCGTATCCGCGTGCGGGCAGGCGAACGGTTCCCTCTGGACGGTGAGGTGATTGAAGGCTCTTCGGATGTCGACCAGTCCACCATCACGGGCGAGAGTCAGCCCGTTCCCAAATCGCCCGGAGATGAGGTGTTTGCGGGCACGTTGAACCAGACGGGAATGGTAGACGTCCGGGTCACACGCACCTATGAGAACACCACCCTCGCCCGCCTGATTCACATGGTAGAAGAGGCGCAGGAGCACAAAGCCCCGCTTCAGCATCTGGTGGACCGTTTCGCGCGAGTGTACACGCCTGCGGTGATCGCGCTGGCGGTTCTGCTGGCTACGATACCTCCCCTGCTGTGGGGCGATTTTTCCCGCTGGTTCTTCCGAAGCCTCAGCCTGCTGCTGATTGCCTGTCCCTGCGCGCTGGTCATCTCCACGCCTGTTGCGCTGGTGACCGCACTGGGCACGGCGTCGAGGCGCGGCGTGCTGATTAAGGGCGGCATCTTTGTCGAGGCGATGGCGCAGGTACGCGCCTTCATCTACGACAAAACCGGCACGCTGACCACCGGGCGCCTGCGGGTACGCGACATCCAGCCACTGGACACCTTCTCTGCCGAGCAGATTCTGGCGATGGCGGCGGCAGTAGAGGCGGTTTCTACCCACCCCTTAGCGGAAGCGGTTCGGGAGGAAGCCAGCAATCGCCGCCTGTCTCTGCCTACAGCACAGGGGTGCACCATCGTGCCCGGCAAGGGTGTGGAAGGATGGATTGATGGCAGGCTGTGTCGCGTGGGCAATGCGGATTTCGCCTGTGGCTACATCGCTCAAGACATGCCGTTTCTGCCCGACGGCGAGCAGGAAGGTTACGCGCAGGTATGGGTGCAGTACGACGGCAAAACGATTGGACGTATCCTCTTCGAGGACGCCAGACGTGCAGAAGCGGCGGAAGTGGTACGCGAGTTGCGAGCACTGGGCATCGGCTACCATGTGATGCTCAGCGGCGATGTGGAATCGGCAGCGCGACGAGTAGCACACGACATCGGGCTGGATGAGTTCCGTGCGCCGCTTCTGCCGGAGCAGAAGGTGGACGCTGTGCGCGAACTGCGTGCCCGTTTTGGGAGCGTGGCGATGGTCGGCGACGGAGTGAACGACGCCCCTGCCCTCAAATCCGCGACCGTCGGCATCGCGATGGGCGCCATCGGCAGTGACGTGGCAATTGAGGCGGCGGACATCGCGCTGATGAACGATGACCTGCGCCTTCTGCCCTATCTGGTGCGCCTGAGTCGAGCCACACTCAGCATCATCCGTCAGAATATCGCCTTCTCTATCGGCACCAAGTTACTGCTTCTGGCAATCGCTGCGCCCGGATACCTGCCCCTGTGGCTGGCGGTGATGGGCGACATGGGTGTCTCGCTGCTGGTCACCCTGAATGCGCTAAGGCTGATGAAATACGGTGCTCCTTCGGTTGACATGATGCCTCATCAAGCCTTACTATGGAAGCGATGACCCGTTCTTTCATCAAGAGTCCCCTGCGCTTTCCGGGCGGTAAGTCGCGTGCGCTGGAACGAATCACTGCCCTCATTCCGCCGTTCCGCGAGTTTCGCGAACCGATGGTGGGCGGCGGTTCTGTCTTCCTGCGCATCAAACAGCTGTACCCCGATAGGCTATACTGGATCAACGACCTGAACTACGAGCTGTATTGCTTCTGGAAGCAGGCGCAATCGGACGTTCTGGCTCTGGCAAGTGCCGTCAGGCGTATTTGGGAGAGCACTACCGACGGACGTGCGCTGTTCTACGAACTCCTGCAAAGATACGGCACTGGCACTGAGTTCGAGCGAGCGGTTCGTTTCTTCGTGCTCAATCGTATTACCTTTTCGGGAACGGTAGACTCTGGCGGCTATTCCGAACAGGCTTTCCGCGGTCGCTTTACCCTCTCTTCCATCCGCGCGCTGGAACAGGTCGGAAAGTTGCTGGAAGGAGTAAGCATCACCAACATGGACTACGCCGAGGTAGTTAACGCACCCGGCGAAGACGTTTTCCTCTTTCTGGACCCACCGTACTATTCGGTTGCCGAGTCGCGACTGTACGGGAAGAGAGGGGAACTACATACGCAGTTTGACCACGAGCGGTTCGCTCAGGTAGTACAGTCCTGTCCACACCGCTGGTTGATCACTTACGATGACTGCCCGGAGGTGCGAAGGCTATTCCGCGGCGCGTGTATGGTGGAGTGGGAACTGCAGTACGGCATGAACAACTACAAACAGCCAAGCGCCAGAGCAGGTAAAGAGCTGTTTATCGCCAACTACGATATCGCGTCACTTTACCACAAGCAGCTTGCGCTCATTCTTGAACACAGAGCCTCCTACGAGGCATCGGAATAGCCGCCTGCTCGCTCGATCACGCACAGGGTCTGCCGTGCCGATTCGTCCCAGCGGAAGCGTAGCGCTCGTTCCCTCCCCCGCTCCACCATCTGCTGGCGCAGCGCGTCGTCCCATGTGACCCGCACAATACCTTCTGCCATCTCCTGCACGCTGAAGGGGTCCACCAGCACGCCGGCGTCGCCGACCACCTCCGGCATGGCAGAAAGGTTGGACGCCAGCACCGGCGTACCGCATCCCATCGCCTCAAGGGGAGGAAGCCCAAAGCCCTCGTACAGCGACGGGTACAGCAGCGCCCGCGCCGACGCATAGACGCCGGGCAGGTGCTCGCGCGGAATGTAGCCTGCAAACAGAATCTTTTCTTCGATACCCAGCCGACGCGCCTGCGCCCGGATACGCTCGTGTTGCCAGCCGGGCGCACCTGCCAGCACCAGCGGCGGCAGAGACGACTGCCGAAGCGCCAGCGCATATGCCTCAAGCAGACGAAGCAGGTTCTTGCGCGGCTCCAGCGTGCCTACAAACAGCAGAAACTTCTCGGGAAGCTGGTAACGCTCGCGGACCACTGGCTCCACCTGGCGGGCGTTGTCGGGGTTGAAGAAAGCGTCCAGTCCGTACGGAATGACGGCGATCTTGCTTGCGGGTACGCCGTAAAAACGCCCGATGTCCGCACCTGTAGCTCCCGAGATGGCAATCACCGCACGGGCACGACGCGCACTGTGCCGGGTGATGGCACGCAGATATGCCCGACGTACGGGATGGATGGTCTGGGGCGAAACCTCAAAGTTCAGGTCGTGAACGGTAACCACTCCCGCGCCGTTCCACAGCACCGGCAGAATAAACGCGGGCGAGAAGAACAGATGGATATCGTCCCTGCGAAGCAGCCGCGGCAGGATGGTCTGCTCCCACAGCACGCGCCGGGTACCGGAACGCAGAGGACGGGCGGACTCCCTCCACTGAACAGAGCCCCCGGCGGGCAGAGGCAGCTGGGCACGCTCGCCGTACAGCAGAACCTCATGCTCTGGGGATGCCTGGGTGACCAGCTCGGTCACCAGAGCGCGGATATAGTGCTGAATACCCGTATGGGTGGTGGAGAGCAGATGCACGTTGATGCCGATGCGCATTCCTCTACAGCACTTCCAGTGACACTAACAGGTGACGCAGGGTGTCCGACTGCGTTGCGCTCAAATCGCAAAGGGGAGGACGTACCCACATTTTCGGCAGGCCACGCCATTCGCACACCTGTTTGATGGCAGGAATGAACGCCACCGAGTCCATCGCTTCCAGCACACCAGCCAGCCGCTCGTTCAGAAGGGTGGCATCCTCCCCCCGGCGCACAGCGAGATCGATCTGGACTATCAGATCGGGAAAGGCGTTTGCCAGCCCAGAGATGCACCCCGCCGCGCCCGAGCTTAGCGCATCCGCCAGCAGGTTCTCCGCCCCCACAAATATCTGCATCCGGGGCAGGCGCAGGAGAAACGAGAGCAGAGTCTCCCAGTTGCCGGAGCTGTCCTTGACGCCCAGCAGATGCGGATACTCCAGCAGGCTCTCTACCACTGTGGGGGTGATGTGCACTCCGGCAAGGTCGGGGTAGTTATACAGCAGGGTGGGCATATCCACGCTGTCCAGCAGGCGCATGAAATACGCCACCAGCCCCTCCTCCGGCACGTGCTTGTAGTAGAAGGGCGGAAGCGCCAGTATCGCATCGCACCCCTGCTGCTGAGCGAAACGGCTGAGATGAACGGTTTCAGGCAGGTTGGCGCACCCGGTGCCGGCGATGACACGCAGGTCAGCGGCGTATTCGCGTACCGTGGCGATGGCGCGTTCCCGCTCTTCCACGCTCAGCGAAGTGCCCTCGCCGGTGGTGCCGCACACGACCACGCCCTGCACGCCATGCTGTCTCTGCCAGTCGATGAGCGTTCGGAACGCGCCGTAATCCACCTCACCCGTTCGGGTTATGGGTGTAACCAGTGCAGTGTAGACACCCTGCGGTAGCGAACCAGCCATGCCGGGCTACTCTCCTCCTGCAGGTTGAGCTGGTGGCTGCGGAGCCGCTGCCGACATCCCTGGGCGCAGGAACGGCATCAGCAGGTCCACCGGGATAGGGATGACCGTGGTACTGTTGCTCTGGGTACTGATTTCGCTGATGGTCTGCAAATAGCGCAGCTGCAACGCAGCGGGTTGGCTTGCCATCATCTGCGCCGCCTGCACCAGTCGCTCTGCCGCCTGATACTCGCCCTCGGCGTTGATGACCTTGGCGCGACGTTCTCGCTCGCTCTCTGCCTGGCGTGCCATTGCCCGCTTCATGCTATCGGGCAGGACTACATCGCGCACCTCCACCGTCTGCACCTTCACACCGTAGGGTTCGGTCTGCTCGTCAATGATGGTTTGCAGTTGCTGGTTGATTTTGTCGCGATGCGAAAGCAGGTCGTCCAGCTCCGCCTGCCCGAGGGTGCTTCGCAGGGTGGTCTGGGCGATGAGCGAGGTGGTGCGGATGAAGTTCTCAATGCGGGTCACCGCCGCGGCGGGGTCTATCACACGGAACAGTACAATCGCGTCTACCGTCACCGGCACGTTATCGCGCGTCATCACCTCCTGGCGAGGCACGTCCATGGTCACCAACCGCGTATCCACCCGAATAGGACGGTCAATATACGGCAGAAGGAAGATGATGCCGGGGCCTTTGACGCCCAGCAGCCGCCCCAGGCGCAGGACGACCGCCCGCTCCCATTCCGGCAGCACGCGCAGAGTCGCCCGCAACACCAGAATCACGAAGATGATAACCGCAATCAGAAACGCGCCCGACTCGCTGGCTAACAGTTGCTCGAGGGTGTTCATTCCGTCTTCTCCTCCTTCCTGACAACGGCAGTTAAGCCATCCATCCGTTCAATGATTACCCGTTCGCCTGCCTTGATGGACTCTCCTGCGGTCACGGCGTTCCAGTAGGCGCCATCATAGAAAATCTTGCCTCGCGGGGCGATGTCCGTACGTGCTACCGCCACAGCTCCCTGCATCGCCTCCATGCCGGTAACCCGCCGCGCACGTTGTGCCCGGATGCCCGCCGCCACTATCGCCACGAAGAACAACGAGGTCAACCCCGTCAGGGTCAGCGCAACCACCCACGATACGCGCAGCGCCGGGTCAGGCGACTCGAACAGCATCAGCAGTCCCAACAGCATGGATATCGCCCCACCGAGCGTCAGCACCCCGTGCGACGGTGCAAACGCATCAGCGATGAACAGAATAATCGCCAGCACCAGCAGGGCGATGCCCGTCCACGATACAGGCAGAACCGAAAAGCCATACAGCATCAGCAGAAGAGAAACCGCGCCGATGACGCCGGGGAAAATCGCACCCGGGTTTTGAATCTCCGCAATCAACCCGTATAGCGCCAGTACGCCCAGTATTGCCAGGACGTTGGGGTTAACCAGCACCTGCAGGATACGCTCACGTAGAATCATCTCGGTACGCTGAACAGGGGCGTTGCGGGTCTTCAGCACCACCGTACGCTGAGGCAGTTTGACGGTGCGCCCATCCACCTTTTCCAGCAGAGCGCCGAGATTCGGAGCTACCAGGTCTATCACGCGCTTCTCCAGCGCCTGCTTTTCGCTAATGGCTGCGCTTTCCCGCACTGCTAGCTCTGCCCAGTCGGCGTTGCGTCCACGCTGTTCGGCAAGGGAACGGATGTAGGAGGCGGCATAGTTGACCACCTTTTTCTCCATCGCGCCCGGAATGTCTTCACCGGTGGAGGAGACGGGATGTGCCGCACCGATGCTGGTGCCGGGCGCCATCGCCGCGATATGGGCTGCCACCGTAATGAACACTCCTGCCGACCCTGCCTTCGCCCCCGACGGAGAGACGTAGACCGCTACGGGAACATCGCTGGCAAGAATGTCTTTCACAATCTGCTCCATCGAGCTCATCAACCCACCCGGCGTATCCAGCTCTATCACCAGCAGCTGCGCGTTCCGTTCGCGGGCAATCCTGAGAACACGGGCAAAGTACTCAGCGTTCGGCGGCGCAATCACCCCCTCCATCCGCATCACTATCACGGGACGAACTTCCTGGCGCTCCTGAGCGGATAAAAATCCTGCCCATATCAAAAGGGAAAACACCAAAATCCATTTGATGAAGCGGATTGATAGAGCCATCACAGCACCCGCGCCTTCTCCTCTAAATGAAAGTTTCCATCAATAGTGTATCACCAAAAGCAATAACAGGTCAATCTAAACGGCAACACGACATATTTGTCCGGCATGGCAGGGAAACAAGACGAACGCATCAAAAACACCTCCGCAGGGCGAACAGAATGAAATCCGCTGTCAGGAGGGCGAAAAACCCTGCGGAGGTGATGGGGGGGTCAAACAGAGGTCTCTACGGGCGCGGTCACTGTCCACTCGCTTTGCACGTCTACCCCGCCTGCCTTCAGCAGAGTGTAAACAGGACAGCGACGCTGTACCTCTTCCTGCAGGTCGCGTATCTGCTCGGGCGAAGCGGGAGAGACGATTTCCACCTTTTCGCGCACCGTGCGGAAGTAAGGCGGCACGTTCGGGTCGCCCATGGCGCCGCGCAGGTCCAAATCGCCCTCCGCATGAAAGCGCACTCCTCGCACCTCAATGTCCTTCTCGCGGGCGATGACCTGAATCATCACGGAGAGGCAGCCGTTCAGCGCCGCCAGAAGCAGTTCCATCGGATTTGGTGCGCTATCCTGTCCGCCAAAGGAAGGCGGTTCGTCGCTGTACAGGGGCGCAAAATCGCGCACCTGCAGGCGGGTGCGCATTCCCCCTTCCCATTCACCTTCTGCGCTCAGATGCATCCAAATCGGTTCGTTGGGCATAGGCCACCTCCAGCATCAGCGTATTGTTGACTAATTATACCATAAAAATCAACTTTGTCAAGTCCCAGCGAGACTGATACCTAAAGGTTCCCCCCCTTCCCCTGCCCTTGCGACTGAAAGTCGCAGGCTACGCAGAACGAAACCTGCTGAAGCAGGTTCCAGCCTCCGCAAGCAGAACTTGCTGAAGCAAGCTTCAGCACTCCAAATCTCGCAGCTTTCAGTTTTCTATCCAATTGTTCTACTTGACCCCGGACCCATAAGGTTGACGCCTGCCCTCGATAACCGATATAATCTTCTACGCAACACTCTGTAAGCTACAGGAGTATCAAGCGTGAAGCTGAAAATCGGTTTGCCGAAGGGCAGTCTGCAAGAGGCAACCTTTGACCTGTTCAAAAAGGCGGGATTTGACTTCCACGTCTCTGCACGTTCCTATGAACCTACGGTGGACGACCCCGAGCTGGAGCCCTGGCTCATCCGTCCACAGGAAATCCCGCGCTACGTGGAGGATGGCGTGCTGGACGTGGGCATCAGCGGGAAGGACTGGATTGAGGATAACGGCGTGGACGTGATTGAGGTCGCCGAGCTGACATATTCCAAAGTGACGCGCAACCCGGTGCGGGTGGTACTGGCGGTACAGGAGAGCAGTCCGATTGAAAGCGTCAGGGACCTGCAGGGCAAGCGCATCGCCACCGAGTACGTGCGCCTCACCGAGCGATACCTGCAACAGCACGGCGTGCAGGCGGATGTGGAGTTCTCGTGGGGGGCGTGCGAGGTGAAAGTGCCCGTGCTTGCCGACGCCATTGTGGTCAACACCGAGACGGGCAGCAGCCTGCGTGCGCACAACCTGCGCATCGTCGACACCCTGCTTATCTCCACCCCGCGCCTGATTGCCAACAAGCAGGCATGGCAGGACCCCTGGAAGCGCGAAAAGACCGAAAACATCGCGATGCTGTTGACCGCCGCGCTGAACGCAGGCGCGTTAGTGGGCTTGAAAATGAATGTGGAGCGCACGAACCTGCCCGCCGTGCTGAACGTTCTGCCCGCACTGAAAAACCCCACCATCTCGCCCCTCTCGGATGAGGGTTGGGTGGCGGTGGAGACCATTCTGGAGAGCAAGCAGGTGCGCGACCTTATCCCGCAGCTCAAACGCGCCGGAGCACAGGGTATCGTGGAGTATCCCCTCAACAAGGTGATTTACTGACCATGATTGCGCATGTGCGCGGCACACTGGTCGAGAAGGACACGACGGCGGTCGTGGTGGATGTGAACGGCGTCGGCTATCGCGTGCTGGTGCCGGAAACGGTTTCCGCCAATCTTCCAGCGGTCGGTGAGCAGGTGTACCTGCTCACCACCTTTTATGTACGCGAGGAGGAGATGAGCCTCTACGGGTTCCTCACCCCCGAACAGCGCAGGCTCTTCGAGATGCTCATCAGCGTCAGCGGGGTGGGACCCAAAGCCGCGCTCAGCTTGCTCAGCGTGATGGACGCCGAACAGCTGGCGATGGCAATCGCCGCCGAAGACATCAAACGCCTGACCGGTGCGCCCGGCGTCGGCACGAAGATTGCCCAGCGTATTGCGGTGGAGCTGAAGGATAAGGCGGCGGAAATCGCCTGGGAACGCCGGGTAGACCGCCTGGCGGCGAAGGGGAAACCCCTGCCATCGGACAGGCTGGAAGACGCGGTAGAGGCGTTGATGGCGCTGGGCTATGGGCGCACCGACGCTCGCAGGGCGGTAGAGGTTGCCGCGAAGGGGCTTCCCGCCGACGCCGATACTGCCGCGCTGGTGCGCAGTGCCCTGCAAACGCTGACGACCGGAGGGCGGTAGTAACGTTGCCCGTTGCCGTGCCGTCTAAAATGTAGACAGATGTATGGAACTGTGGAGAAACCATGCGCCGGACAGAGGACACCGAAGAACAGCGAATAGTTACCCCGCGCCGACAGGTGGGGGAGGTAGAAGAGGAGCTCAGCCTGCGACCGCGCTGGCTTCGTGAGTTCATCGGTCAGGCGCGACTGAAGGAGAACCTGGGCATCTTCATTGAAGCGGCGAGACAGCGCGGGGAAGCCCTGGACCATGTTCTGCTTTACGGTCCGCCCGGACTGGGCAAGACCACCATCGCCCATATCATCGCCAACGAGATGGGCGCACCCATTCGCTCTACCTCCGGTCCCGCCATTGAACGACCGGGCGACCTCGCGGCGATCCTGACCAATCTGGAGCCTAACAGCGTGCTGTTCATCGACGAGGTGCATCGCCTCAGCCGACCGGTGGAAGAGATACTCTACCCGGCGATGGAGGACTACCAGCTGGACCTGGTCATCGGCAAGGGACCTGCCGCGCGCACGATTAAGCTGGACCTGCCGCCGTTCACGCTGGTCGGGGCAACCACTCGCGCCGGGCTTCTCACTTCGCCGCTGAGGGCGCGTTTCGGTATCGTGCTCTACTTCCAGTTCTATACGCCCGAGGAGCTGCTGACGATAGTGATGCGCTCGGCGGAGATCCTCGGCGTGCCAATTGAGCACGAGGGGGCGATGGAGATTGCCCGCAGGTCGCGGGGCACACCGCGTATCGCCAACCGTTTACTCCGGCGCGTGCGGGATTACGCACAGGTGCGCGGCGATGGCGTGATTACTCGCCAGATTGCCGACGAGGCACTGCAGTTGCTGGAGGTAGACGCGCTGGGGCTGGACGAGTTCGACAGGCGGTTCCTGCGCCTGATTGTGGAGAAGTTTGACGGCGGTCCGGTGGGCATTGATACCCTTTCCGCCGCCACCAACGAGGAGCGCGATACGATTGAAGACGTCTACGAGCCGTTCCTGATACAGATTGGCTTGCTGAATCGCACCTCGCGGGGGCGAGTAGCTACCCGTCTGGCTTACGAGCATCTGGGGCTTTTGCCCCGCGGTGAGGTGCATCAACAGCGCCTCTTATAGGGGGTGAGGAGAGTGTTCTGCACGCAGTGTGGTGCATACAATACCGACGATAGCCGGTTCTGCCATCAGTGCGGGCACCGGTTACAGTCGGAGCGCAAGATACCTCCGCTGGACGAAAGCGCGTTCCAGATGGATACGCCGGAACAGCAGGAGAAGATTCAGCAACTGCTGAACGACGCGCTGACGCATGAGGCGGAGGGACGCCTGCAGGAGGCGATTCTGGCTTGCGAGGGGGTGCTGGTGCTCGACCCGGCGAACACCTCGGCTCACTCCCTGTTAGGGCTGATTTACGAGAAGCAGGGCAGCCTGCAGAAGGCGATTGCCGAATACGAAAAAGTGGTTGCGCTCAACCCCGACAGCGTAGCGGATCGCGCCAAGCTGGAGGAACTGCGCCGCCGCCTGCATATGCCCGTTCCGCGCGCGCCTCGCGAAGAGCCGAACTACCTGCCGCTGATTATCGGTATCTTCGTCACAGTAGGGTTGTTTGTGATGGGGCTGGCTGCGCTGAACTACCAGGGTCGCCCTGAACGGTCTCAGCCGATGCCGCAACCGTCCGCCCCCGCGCAACCCGCGCCGCAAACAGGCTACACGCCGTATGGTTCGTATGGGTGGTATCAGCCGATGCCAGAATACACCCCTTCTGCGCCTGCGCAGACGCCGGCGGAAACCCC
>FMJZ01029584.1_pt1 | contig 12008 bp, 11 predicted proteins | sample 1987881 | NCBI WGS metagenome assembly FMJZ01 (sample SAMEA4378227, study PRJEB15110) | soil metagenome | biome: soil; feature: Field; material: Soil | place: India | collected 2015-03-11 | depth 0 m | reverse complement strand
AACTTTCTGGACCGTAGATTTCGATGATGCGCCCGCGCGGATAGCCGCCGACGCCGAGCGCAATATCCAGGCTCAAGCTGCCGCTGGGGATGGACTCCACGTTGAGCTTCGTGGCCTCGCCCAGCTTCATGACGATGCCTTCCCCATATTTTTTATTCAGATTGGCCAGCGTCGTCTCCAACGCCTTGCTCTTTCCCGTCTCCATTGCAGACTCCTTGGGAGTTTCCCGATTTTCCTGCTTGCGTGTTTGCGCCACGATGCACCCTTTCCTGTCGGTGAATAGGTCGTTGATGAGCCACAGTTTAGCACAAATGTTCGCATCCTGTCAATCACGATCTTTTCTTGAAATATCAAGCTGCTGAGGCGCGCAAACGAAGGAGTGAACTGAGGATGGTATAATGGCTTTATCGCTTGCGCTTTACGAGATCACAAGCGAAGGATCGAGCCCATTTCTGTTTGTAGACATTGCGCCAATCAAGAGATAAGTCCTGCAGCACCCTTGCTGCCCTACGCGATGCACTGCTGCGGAAGCTCATCTCCGGCCATATCCGGTGAGGGAGACGGAACGATTTTTTGCAAAAGGGGGATTATGACGACACCCATAAACCCAGGCGGGCGCAAAACCTGCCTCAACCGCCGCAGCATCCGCCTGAAGGGCTACGATTATTCGCAGGCCGGCGCATATTTCATCACCATCGTCACACAAGATCGAAAGCATCTGTTCGGTGAGGTGATAAACGGGGAGATGCTGTTGAACGAGGCCGGTCGCATGATCCTGGCGGAATGGGAAGCATTGCCGCAACGATTCCCCACCGTCGAAATAGATGCGTTCGTCGTCATGCCAAACCATGTGCACGGCATCATCGTCATCGTCGCGGCGGACAACGTCGTGGCAGGCGTCGGTGCGGGCGTGGCGGTGGACGTAGGGGCGGGCCTTGTGCCCGCCCTTGTTCCCGGGGCAACCACGGACGGGGCAATCACGAATGGGGCAACCACGGACGGGGCAACCACGGACGGGGCAACCACGCATGGGGCAACCACGCATGGGGCAACCACAAGGGTTGCCCCTACGGTTGGCGACATTGTTGGCGCGTTCAAATCCATCACCACGGTTTCGTACACACGCAGGGTCAAACGATCCGGCTGGCCGCCGTTTCCGGGACGGTTGTGGCAACGCAACTACTACGAACACATCATCCGCAACGATGAATCGCTGAACCACATTCGCCAATACATCGCCGACAACTCGGCGCGATGGGCGCTTGACCGTGAAAACGCCACTGCCGGCGGCCACAAACCGGAGGATACATGACCCGCGAATCTATCTTCGAACACCCAGACGGTGCTCGAGCAGACTGAGCTGCTCTCTGCAGCATGGTCGGCGGCTTGAGACGGCGCCCTCCCCCAACAATGCAGATTTGGTGAAAATCGACTCAAGCCAGAGTTGACTTTTGCACAGTTGTGTGATACGATTTTTACAATCAATCGTATTAATTATAATAATCAGATAAATCATTCAGATAGCCATAATGGTTCTCTCAAAAATCGACTCTGAATTTCTGCGCTACCTGCTCGCCAACGGTCACAAGCCGGGCGAACGCCTTCCCTCCCTGGCCGAGATCAGTGAGGAGACGGGCATGAGCATCGGCAAGCTGCGCGAGCAATTTGAGGTGGCGCGGATGCTGGGATTGGTGGAGGCCAGCCCGCGGCGCGGAATCGTGCGCCTCGAATACAGCTTCCTGCCCGCTGTGCGCCTGAGCCTGCTGGCTGCGCTGGCGATCAACCCGGCTTATTTCGAGGCGTTCAGCGGGCTGCGCATTCATCTGGAGACGGCCTATTGGGAAGAGGCGGTGGCGCTCTTGCAGGAAGAGGACCTGGCGGCGTTGCGCGCGCTGGTGGCCTCGGCCTGGCAAAAGCTGCAGGAGCCGCGCATCCAGATTCCCTATCCAGAGCATCGAGAGCTGCATTTGACCATCTATCGTCGGCTAGAGAACCCCTTCGTGGTTGGCCTGCTGGAGGCCTACTGGGACGCGTATGAGGCGGTCGAATTGAACACCTACGCCGACTACGCCTATCTGCAGGAGGTGTGGCGCTATCATGAGCGCATCGTCGAGGCGATCTGCCAGGGCGAAGCGGCGAAGGGCAAACAGCTCCTGATCGAGCATATGCGGCTGCTCAACGCACGCGGCGTCTCGATGGAGATGCCTCAAAAGGCGAACGGCGCCATGATTTCGGCGCCAACGGTGAGCTAAACGGCGTTTTGCCGGTTTAGATAGTGTTGCAAAACATGTGTTCAGCGATTTTTATGTCGCTCAGCCAGGAGGAAAATCAATGAGCGTAATGGTGCAAGAATCTCGAGCCGAACAGGTGGAGCAGTTGATCATCAACGACTTCAACATCAACGTGGCCACCGTGAACGGCTCCGGCAGCCAGACCAGCAACAACATGCTGATCCGGTCGCTGTACAAGATGGGCATCCCTGTGACCGGCAAGAATCTCTTCCCGAGCAACATCCAGGGCTTGCCGACATGGTACAACATCCGCCTCAGCAAGGATGGGTATCTCGCACGCCGCGAGCGCGTGGAGATCATGATCTGCATGAACGGCGCGACGGTGGCGGAGGACATGGAGAGCGTCGTGCCGGGCGGCATCATTCTTTATGATGACTCTTTGCCCATCGCCAACCACCGCAAGGACGTCAAATATTATCCGATGCCGGTGAAGAGTCTGGTCAAGGCCGCCAACCTGCCCTACAACTTGCAGCGCTACATCGCCAACATGGTCTATGTGGGCGTGGCCGCCTACCTGCTCGAAATCGACATGAATGAGATCAAGGCGGCGCTGGCGTGGAACTTCGGCGGCAAGACCAAGCCCATCGAGCTGAACTGGAGCATGGTCACCGCTGCGTACGACTGGGCCAAAGCGAACCTTGTCAACGATCAGCCCTATCGCGTGCGGCCGATGACCGGCTTCAACGAGGGGACGCTCCTGGTGGACGGCAACACGGCGGCGGCGTTGGGCGCCATCTACAACGGCTTCACCTTCGCCTCATGGTACCCGATCACGCCCTCTTCGAGCCTGGCGGAGGCGCTCACCAAATATGCGGCGGAGCTGCGCCGCGACCCGGAGACCGGCGCTGCGACCTACGCCATCGTCCAGGCCGAGGATGAGCTGGCCGCCATCGGCATGGTGTTGGGCGCCGGCTGGGCGGGTGCGCGCGCCATGACCGCCACCAGCGGCCCGGGCATCAGCCTGATGGCCGAATTCGTTGGCTACGGCTATTTCGCCGAGATTCCGGCGGTGATCTGGGACGTGCAGCGCATGGGGCCGAGCACCGGCCTGCCCACGCGCACCAGCCAGGGCGACATCCTGGCGGCCTATACGCTCAGCCACGGCGACGGCAAACATCCTGTGCTCTTCCCCGCCGACCCGACCGAATGCTTCGAGATGGCGGGCGTGGCCTTCGACCTGGCCGAGCGACTGCAGACGCCGGTCTTCGTGCTGAGCGACCTGGACATCGGCATGAACCTGTGGATCACCAAAGAGTTCACCTATCCGGACAAGCCGATGGATCGCGGCAAGGTGTTGACCGCCGAGGAGTTGGCGCAATTCAAAGAGAAACACGGAGGCCAGCGTTGGGGCCGCTACCTCGACGTGGACGGCGACGGCATTCCCTATCGCACCCTGCCGGGCACCGACCATCCGGCCGCAGCCTACTTCACGCGCGGCACCGGCCACACCGCATACGCCACCTACAGCGAGCGTCCGGAAGACTGGGAGAAGAACATCCAGCGCCTGGCGCGCAAATTCAAGACCGCTGCGCAGCTGGTGCCCGGTCCGATCGCCGACGAAGTGGAGGGCGCCCGCGTTGGCATCATCAGCGTGGGCAGCAACCATCCGGCCATCGTCGAGGCGCGCGACCGCCTGCGCGAACGGGGCGTCGAGACGAGCTACCTGCGCATCCGCGCCCTGCCCATCAACAACGAGGTGCACAGCTTTGTCGAGAAGTACGACCGAGTCTACGTCGTTGAGAACAACCGGGATGGCCAGCTCTATGAAATCTTGCTGGTCGAGCTGCACGAGCTGGGGAATAAACTGATCTCCGTCTCCAAGTGCGACGGTCTTCCGCTCTCGGCGCGCTGGATCACGGAACAGATTGCCAATCAGGAAGGAATGCAAAAATGACTGCAACACCGACACGCACACCCGCCGCCCGCGCGCCCAAGGTCAACCTGCTGGGCCTGGAAAAGACTGCGTACAAGGGCGCCGACTCGACGCTTTGCAACGGCTGCGGCCATGACAGCGTCAGTGCGCGCATCATCAACGCGGCGTGGGAGATGGGTCTCAAACAACAGAACGTCGTCAAGTTCAGCGGCATCGGCTGCAGCAGCAAGACGCCGGCCTACTTCCTGGGCATGAGCCACGGCTTCAACGCCGTCCACGGTCGCATGCCCTCGGTGGCGACCGGCGCGCTGGTCGCCAACCGCACGCTGACCGGCATCGGCGTCAGCGGCGACGGCGACACCGCCTCAATCGGCATCGGGCAGTTCAAGCACCTGGTGCGCCGCAACGTGCGCATGGTCTACATCGTCGAAAACAACGGCGTCTATGGGCTGACCAAGGGGCAGTTCAGCGCCACCGCCGACAAGGGGCAGACGCTGAAATACGCGGGCACCAACCCCTACATGCCGTTGGACATCTGCATCGAGGCGCTGGCGGCCAACGCCACCTTCGTGGCGCGCAGCTTCGCCGGCGACGCCAAACAGCTGGAGACGTTGCTTAAGGCCGCCTTCGCCCACAAAGGATTGGCGGTGCTCGACGTGATCAGCCCGTGCGTCACCTTCAACAACCACGACACGTCGACCAAGAGCTACGCCTACGGCAAGGAGCACGAGATTCCGCTGCATGAGCTGAACTTCGTGCCCTCCTTCGAGCAGATCGAAATCGAGGACTACGAGGACGAAACCGAAGTGCAGCTTCACGACGGCTCGTGGCTGATTCTGAAGAAGCTCAACGCCGACTACGACCCGACCGACAAGCTGCTCGCCTACCGCACGCTGGAGGAGGCGCGGCAGCAGCAGAAACTGTTGACCGGCATCTTCTACATCGAACCGGAGACGCCTAACTTCATCGACACGCTCAACCTGGTCGAGACGCCGTTGACGCAGCTCAGTGAGGCGCAGCTTCGCCCCAGCCGGGAGTCGCTGGCGCGCGTGATGGCCGAGCTGTAAGGCTGCGCAGCATCCAGCAAGACGATGCCCTGTCATCCGAATCCATCTCGCCTCATTCCAGTGGAGGGGTGGATTCGGATGACTTTTTTGCTCTTGAAAACCTGCCGCTGCATTCTTTTCAATTGATCGGAGAGAATTTAGAGTGTATCTTGTTAACGGTGCATCTCAAGCCTGAGGAGTGCGTTCAGCTTAACCGGCGTTCCGCCGCCGTGAGGTCGTTAACGCCGATCGTCGGGTAAAAATAGCGAGAAACAGCGGATGAGCTTATCCAGCAATCTCCAGATCGGGGAAGTCATCCAAAACGCCGTTGCATTCAATGCAAAGAACTGGCCAGGGGAGCGGGACGACCTGATAGACGCCAAGTCGTTGGTCGAATCGGTGCAGGAGTTTTTTGATCTCCTGGAACAACGCCGCATCCAATACGTCCTGGCCGGAGGAATCGCCCTGCTCTATTACGTCGAGGGCAGAAACACACAAGCCCTTGCTCTCCTGACGGCGCTGTCTTCGCTCGAGAAATTGCCGAAACTGGAAATCTCTGACCAGTCCCCATAGCGACTGTGGAAGGGCTGTTGTTGCTCAAGCTTTACGCGTTGCCTTCCCTGTACAGACAAGGCAATTTCGCTCGCGCCAGCCTGTATGAAGCCGACATCGCCGCGTTGATGTACGCCTATAGGCCGGACATGGATGGATTGCTCAAAGAACGGGCAGGCTACGTCGCCGCGTCGGATCTTGCGGAGATGCAAAACATCGTCGCCGAAATACGCAGCCGCACTGGCCGTTTTAGAAGGCAAGAGCGCGACTAGCGTTCAGGCGCCACCGTTATCCGCTCGCATCTCCTCCGCCATCACAGCCGCGGGATCGGCGTAGTAGCCGCGGCGCTCCGGCGGCAGCATCTCCGCCAGCGCCAGCATCACCTGCGTGGTGAGACGGCGCACTTCCTCTGGATTGTCCACGCTGCCCACCGGCGGGATCGGTTTGCCGAAACGCACCGTGACCCGCGGCCGCGGCTTCAGCTTGAAGAGGTCGCGCAACACCAGCTCCGAGTTAATCAAAGCGACCGGCACGATCGGCGCTTGGGCCATCATGGCGATGCGCGCGACGCCAGTCTTGCCGCGCTGCAGCTTGCCGGTGCGGCTGCGCGTGCCTTCGGGAAACATGCCCACCACCTTGCCGCTGCGCACCATCGTCACAGCCTGCTCGATCGCCTGCGCGTCTCCCTGGCCGCGGCGCACCGGAAAGGCGCCGGCGGCCGTGATCAGCCAGGTCAGCAACGGATTCACGGCGAACAGCTCCGACTTGGCCATGTAGTAGACCTGGCGAGGGGAAGCGTAGCCCACGATCACATAGTCCGGCCCCATGGTGTGGTTGATAGCGTAGACGCATCCGCCCTGCGCCGGCACGTTTTCACGGCCTTCGACGCACAGACGGAGAAAAATCCACCGCACCAACGTTGCAATCACATAGAGAAAGCGCCACAGAGGCGTGGCGTCCTTCGGCAGTCTCACGCTTCCTCCATTTCTTCCGTTGATTTTCTGAGCTCCGGCGGCAGCAGCGCTGCGATTGCAGCCATGATGTCGCGCGTGAACGCACGCAACGAGCGGCGGTCATCGGCGTCTTTGGGCGGTGTGAGCGGCCTGCCGATGCGCGCCGTCACGCGCACGCGCGGCTTCAGGCTGAGATAGTTGGAGCGCTTGAAAATCGCCTCCGAGTTGATCACCGCCGCCGGCACCACCGGCGCCTGCGCCCGGATGGCGACGTACGCCGCGCCGGAGCGTCCACGCTGCAGCTTGCCGGTGCGGCTGCGCGTCCCCTCCGGAAACATGCCCAAAATGCAGCCGCGACGCACGACGTCGATCGCATGTTGGACGGCGTCCATGTCGCCCTCGCCGCGGCGCACCGGAAAACAGCCGTTGTAGCTGAGAAATTTGCCCAGCCAGCGGTTCGCCTCCATCAGCTCCGCCTTGACCATGAAATAGACCTGACGGGGAGAGAGGTAGCTGAGCACGAGAAAATCAGGCCCCATGGTGTGGTTGCAGGTCAACACACAGCCGCCGTGCATGGGGATATGCTCTCGGCCTTCAACCTGCAGCTGGCAGAAAAACGGCTTGACCGCGGTCACAAACAGATGCAGCGCCTTCCAGGACCAGATCGCCTCGCCGGGCGGTTTGAACGAACCGGCAAACACACCTTCCTCCTCTTCCTTTTGGCTCTTCCTTTTAGTTCGATGCGGGTCGATGATTTTCGACGTGTGATGATAGCAAATTCAATTGATGCGGTTCAAAATTTCAGCGATATGATGGTGCATTGTCAGAAGATTGCGGTCGTCCGTCGCCAGCTCAGGCAGCGTATAGACGCCGCGCGCTTCTTCTGGAAAGAGATAGGGCAGTGCGCCGAGCAGATAGAAATAACGGCGCAGGTCATGCGCCGCCTCTTCCCAGTGTTGCAGATGATAGTGCAGCACGCCGCGCTCTCGCCACACCAGCGGTTGCGATGGCTCCAGTGCGCATTGAAAGCCGAGCACAAGCAACAGTCGCTGCGGGTCGGGATGCGTCGTGTAGGCGGCGCGCAGGTTGTTCAAAATCCTCGCCGCCAGCTCCACGGCGCTCACCGGCTCAAAGAAATGCGGCGCAAGCTGGAGCGGACGCCGGATCAGGCGGGAGAGATGCGCCGCCGCCTCTTCGAGTTCGAGCACGACGTTGTTGAAGGGATCGAGCAGCCAGGCGCCTTGGGCGTCGCTGTAGCGCGCCATGAAGTGATGGGGAAACCCCAGCCCCTCCACGCGCAGGTCCAGCCGACGGCCGATCGCCATGCAGACCAGGCAGAGCATGATCGGCAGCCCGATGCGGCGATCCAGCACTTTGTCCAACAGACTGTTGGCGGGGTCATAGTAATTTTCTCGATTGCCGCGGAACCCCAGATCGCCCGTGACGATCTCCAGGAAGCGCTCGGCGGCGGCGCGTCCCCTTGCCTCTGGCGAGAGCCGCATCCGCACATAATGGGCGAGGTGGTCGAACACGCTCAGATAGTGCGTCGCATCAAGTTCCGGGTTGTCGATGCGCGCAATGTCGAGCGCCAGCGCCTCGGCCGCGACGTCCGGCATGTCAAGATGGCGTTGGAATTCAACGAAGATGGCTTTCATCGGTGCGGCAGCGTGAGCGGGCTGGCCCCTTTTTTCAGCTGCGCCATACGCGCAGCCTCCTGGCGCAGAATGCGACGCAAGACGGCGATCGAGGTGGCGTAGGTGGCGTCGACGCCGAAGTAGCTCATGCTCTTGCTGAGCAGCGTCTGGCGTCGGCTGATCGGCGTGTCGCTGGCGTAGTGGAGCAGGCCGATGTCGTAAGGCACGTTGATGAACAGGTTCACGATCTCGTTGATCGGATAGCGCTGCGGGTAGACGTCCTCGTAGATGCCGCTGAGATAAGGCCCGGCCTCCATCTCGATGTCGGTGTAGCCTTCTTCATAGAAGACGTGCATGAACTGCCGATTCTGCAGCAGCGTCCCGCGCACGGTCACCGCCTTCTGGTTGTCGAAGACGGTGCCGAAGTAGAGCAGGCCGCTGACGTCGGTGGCGGTGAAACAGTTGCGGAAGAGGAAGGTGTTTTGCGAATGCTCATCGTAGACGACGTTGGGAATCATCACGTCGCCGACGCGACCGTTGAGCGTCGCCGCCTTGCCGAGCACGTAGACGCCCATGATGCGGCCCACGGCGGTGCTGATCTGGCTGAAGATGTGATAGGCCGCCATGCCGAGCGGATAGTCGATGTTGAGGATCAACGCGTTGCTTTCGCTGAGCAGCGCCCACTCCTCATCGCTGAGAACGTGCAAACGAGGATCGACGCGCGCGCGGTCGATGCAGCGCAATTCAAAGACCTGCGCCTCCACGTCCAGACAGTGCGGGTCGCTGACGCGCGTCACGCCGGCCGCGCGCTCCCGCTCGCGCACGAGGGCGCGAACATGATCCTGCTCGCGCAGGCTCGCCAGATAGAGCCGCGAGGCGTAGTACAGGAAGTTCAGCAAATGGCCAGGGCTGTTGGGGGGCAACGCCTTCAGCTCGGTCAGCAGGTCTTCGGGGTTTTCGCGGCGCACATAGTCCAGCACTTCGTCCCGCAGCTCCCAGGCGAGGCCGGTCACCAGGTTGGCGAGGCTGTGCGTGTTGCTGCTGACAAAGTAGATCGGCCGTTCGCCAGGGTTCAGATGCGCCACGGCGCTTTCAAGCCTGCCCCACCAGTGCTGCACGCTGCGCCGGTAGTCGCCCAGGCCGCTGCCCAGCACGGTCATGCGCAGGTCAAGTCGACGTCGCGCCGCCTTTTGCAGGTTGATGGCGAGCTGCGGCCCCGGCCAGAGCTGCGCCAGCCGTCCAACTTCGCCCGGCGTCAGGTCAAGCGCCTGGCCGATCGCCGCCAATAGCTCCTCGGTGAGTGCAAGCTCCCCGACCGGGTGGCGCAGGAGATGTTCGCGGATTTGGCCGTTGTTGAGCCGTTCGTGAATCTTGTTCCACTCGATCTGAAAGGCGGTCATGCAAGGCACCAGATCGTCGATGTCGCTCACGCTGGCGACGAAGGCGGCCAACGTATGCGTCTCGTCGTCGTAGTAATACTTGCGTCGCCGGGCGCGCGCTTTGACGGCTCGCCAGTGTTCGATGAAGTAGCCCTCGCGCTCGAAGACGTCCTCCATCTGCCCCATCACCACCAGATGCGCGTCCACGATCTCCTCGGGCAGACGCAACGCGGAATAGACCAGCGCCGAGACGTCGATGTCGGGGCGGTCGGCCAGATGGTGCAGGTTCGAGCGCATGCCCATGTGAGTGTCTTCCAGGCTGCGAATGCGCACCGGGCCGGTGCTGCGCAGCAAGGAATAGTAGGTGCGAATGTAGAGTTCGATTTCGTCGCTTTTGGCTGCAGGCGGTGTTCGATCCATGGCAATCCCATTGCCTCCGCTGTTTTGATCGGCTTTTTGCCCCATGCAGCTTAGCATAAAGCGCCTTCAGCGGCAATCACACCGGCTTTATGTTTTTGCTTGCGCTCGGCCTGCGTGCTAGCATTTGAGCTTATGACCTTCCGCTTTGAGTTGCTGCGTGTGGACGGACAGGCGCGACGCAGCGTTTTCCACACGCCTCATGGACCGATTCAAATGCCCGCATTTGCGCCGGTGGGCACGCAGGCGAACGTCAAGACCCTGGAGCCGCGCGACCTGCATGAGGCGGGCGCCGAGCTGATCCTCGCCAACACCTATCATCTCTATCTGCGCCCCGGCCATCGCCTGGTCGAGCGCATGGGCGGCCTGCATGCGTTCATGGCCTGGGATCGCCCCATTCTCACCGATTCGGGCGGCTACCAGGTCTTCAGTCTCGCCGACAGTCGCAAACTGAACGAAGAGGGCGTGATCTTTCGCAGCCACATCGACGGCTCGCTGCATCATTTCACGCCGGAGAAGGTGATGGAGATCGAACAGGCGCTAGGGGCGGATATCGCCATGGTGCTCGACGAATGCCCGCCGCCGCTCGACCGCGCCTACAATGAGGAGGCGTTGGCGCGCACGCACCGCTGGGCCGAGCGCTGTAAGGCTGTGCATTGCAGAAAAGATCAGGCGCTCTTCGGCATCGTGCAGGGAGGCGTCTTCGAGGATCTGCGCCTGCAAAGCGCTGAATTTCTGCGCCAGCTCGATTTCCCCGGCTACGCCATCGGCGGGCTGGCGGTGGGCGAGACGAAGGAGCAGATGTACGCCACGCTCGACTTCACCTGCCCGGCCCTGCCTGCAGACAAGCCGCGCTATCTGATGGGCGTGGGCGCGCCGGAGGACATCGTCGAGGCGGTGGCGCGCGGGGTCGACTTCTTCGACTGTGTGTTGCCGACGCGCATCGCCCGCAACGGTCAACTGCTGACGCCTGACGGCCGCATGAACATGCGCAACGCTCAATACGCCGAAGACCCGCGGCCGGTGCAGGAAGACTGCACATGCTACACGTGCCGAACCTTCAGCCGCGCCTATTTGCGCCATCTCTACAAGGCCGGGGAGATCAGCGCGCTGCGGCTAGGGACGATTCACAACGTCCATTTCATGCTCGAGCTGATGCGTCAGATTCGGGCGGCCATCGAAGCAGGCCGCTTCGCGGCGTTCCGAGAGCAGTTTCACCGGCGCTTCCGCATCACCGACCAGGCCAAACGTCATGAACAGCGCGCGCTGCGCCAGGCAAAGCGAGAACAACTGTGAACGACTCACCCAACATCCTTCAAGCGCTTATTCTGGGCATTCTTCAGGGCGCCACAGAATTCATTCCGGTCAGCAGCAGCGGCCATCTGGTGATTGCGCCGTGGCTGCTGGGATGGGAAAAGCCTTCGTTGTTGTTTGACACCATGCTGCACTGGGGCACGCTGGTGGCGATCTTCGTCGTCTTCTGGCGCGATTTTCTGGCCATGATCCGCGCCTGGTTTTTGAGCATAGTGCAGCGTTCACTGGCCGATGCAGACGCGCGCGTGGCCTGGTTCATCATCGTCGGCACCCTTCCTGCCGTCATCGCCGCGCTGGTCTTCGAGGAGCCGCTGGAGGCGATGTTTCTCCATCCGCGCGGGGTCGGCTTTTTCCTGCTGGTGACGGCGGCTCTGCTTTTCGTGAGCGAACAGATCACGCGGCGACGCGGCGGCGCAGGACGCACGCTGGCGCAGATGACCTGGCTGGACGCCATCGTGATCGGCGTGGCGCAGGCCTTTGCGCTCTTCCCGGGCGTGAGCCGCAGCGGCAGCACGATCGCCGCCGGGCTAGGCGTCGGCGTCCGCCGCG
>FMJZ01077003.1_pt1 | contig 12017 bp, 8 predicted proteins | sample 1987881 | NCBI WGS metagenome assembly FMJZ01 (sample SAMEA4378227, study PRJEB15110) | soil metagenome | biome: soil; feature: Field; material: Soil | place: India | collected 2015-03-11 | depth 0 m | reverse complement strand
AACTTTTTTCTGGTAAGTATGTCTATAGCAATCTACGAAATTGCTTTAAATTGGTCTTGACAAGTGAGGATATTTTCGTATAATACTGATGGTATTTATTATTAAATGTTTAGTGGAATAAATAGAGGAGGAGTTACCAAGAATAAGTTTAGCGCATTGGAGGAGGTTTTATAAACCCTGTCAGAAAATCCAAAAAAAGCCGTTTATTTATCAAAAGAAGGGGCTGTCTGTAAGTTTGATAAGGAAAAATAGCATGTTTTTCAGATTTATAAATGAAATCTGGTTAATAAAAAATTATAATAAGGTGAAAGGGTGATAAATTTGGGGTATAAAGTAATAAAAGCAGATGTAGTAAATTGTAAATGCGATGAAAAGAGTTTGTAGAAAAAACTAAAAAAATGACGGAGATAATTAATAAGGAGGTATAAAAACTATGAAAAAAGCTTTAAGCATTTTCTTTTTACTGCTTAGTCTTTTAGTGTTTAAAAACATAGCTTATGCTCAGAAAGAGATTGATGCATGCTTTAACTTTAAAAATGCTGGAGATTACAAAAGAGCTATAGAATCTGGCAAATTAGCAGTTAAAAAATATCCTAAGAATTTAGAAGCATATTTATGCTTGGGAAACGCCTACTATAAAGTTGGAGAACTCAAATCTGCTTATGATAACATGAAAAAAGCAGAAAGCTTAACAAATAACAAAGTAGATTTGATGTATATCTACAATCTAATCGGAATGATTTTAGACGGAATGAATCGCTTAGACGATGCATTTCTATATTATAATAGAAGTTTAAGCTTAGCAAAGGATTTAGATAATACAGATATGCAGGCTGCTACACTAAACAACATTGCTCTGATATACGATAATAAAGGAGAATTAGATAAAGCTTTAAGTTATTACGAGGAGTCTTTAAGTTTAAAAACAAATGAAAAAGATAAAGCACCTACTTATAACAATATTGCTCTTATATATTCCAAAAAAGGTGATTATCAAGAGGCTGCCCAATACTTTCAAAAAGCTATTGAAATAGATGAGAAATACGGAAATTATCATGATGTTTCTATATTTAAGTTAAACCTTGGAAACACTTATAGAAAAATGGAAGACTATGAAAACGCAAAGAAATACTTATCTGAAGGTCTTGATGGTGTTAAAAAGGTAGGTGATAAATACTGGGAAGCATCGGGTTATTGGTTTTTTGCATGGCTTTACATAGATAAAGGAGATAAAAAAACAGCAAAACAATACTATACTCGTGCATATAATCTCTTTAAATCCATCGGGGCAGAAGGAGATGCTCAGAGTGTTTTAGCAGACATTCAAGAGCTCGAAGGAGAGTGATTGTATACGTAAGAGTGTTATTGAAGGTGATAAGTTTTATGACTACTACAAACGATTATGTACGATTATAGGAAAATGATTTGTTTTTTTAAATAAAAATTACCAAGAAGTCCCCACCTTCAATAAGGTGGGGTAGTTTACAATTTTATTTTCACCTTTATTAACTTTTCTTCTGGTAAGTATGTCTATAGCAATCTACGATAGGCAAATCGAAATTTATTGCAAGTTTTTGAATTTTATTTTACAATTTTATAACAATTTAAACCGCTAACTTATTGGTATTTATCACTTTAAAACAGTCATACCATTTTAATAATTTTTTAATTATTTTTGACCTTCGTGTAAACATTACTTAACATTTTGGGTTTATTGATAAAAATCGCCAATACAGGAGGTTTCTATGAATAGAAGAGAATTTTTAAAAGTGGCAGGTTTTGCCACTGTAACAATCGCCTCAGCCAAAGAGCTTTTAGCCAAGAAGATGGAGCCTGCAAGAGGACAAGGTATCATCTTCATGGTAGGTGATGGGATGCCTTTGGGTGTAATGAAGGGGATGCAGACTGTCTTTGCCAAAGAGTTTAACTACACATCGAGTATCTATCAATTGATGAAGGATCCGAAAAGTGCCATCGCATTACAGAATACAAGTTCATTATCCAGTGTAGTTACCGATTCTGCCCCTGCCTCAGTTGCTTGGGGATGCGGCTCTAAAACTGTAAATAGGACTCTATCCGTTTTACCTGATGGGAAAAATTTAAAAACGATTTTAGAGATCGCAAAAGAGAATGGGATGTCTTGCGGTGTTGTAACCACAACAAGACTCACCCATGCAACCCCAGCAGCCTGGTACTCACACAATTCAAACAGAGACAGCGAAGATGATATAGCAGTGGATCTATTGAATTCCAATTTGGATGTTGCTTTGGGTGGTGGTGATAAACATTTCTCTTCAAATGGTAGAAAAGATAAGAAAGATCTTTATGCAGACTTCGTTGCAAAAGGTTATGACATTGTTAAAACCAAAAACGAACTAAAGGAAAAGTTCTCATCCAACAAGCCTATATTAGGAGTATTCAGCAATTCCCATATAAGTTATTATGTAGATAGAGTAAATGATGAAAAGTTAGGTTCCGTTCAACCTGAACTTTCAGAAATGACTTTGGCTGCTCTCAATAGACTTTCTAAAAATCCAAGAGGATTCGTACTTCAGATAGAGGCTGGTAGGATCGATCATGCCTCCCATGCAAATGACGCTTGGGGTGCTATGATGGATTGCTACGAATTTGATAAAACTGTAGCAGTAGTGCTTGAGTATATAAAGAAAAACCCCCGCACTCTACTCATAGTAACATCAGATCATGGAAACTCAGGATGGGGTATAAATGGCAGTGGACCTGAATACAACGACGCCACAGAGGGGTTATTTTTCTACAAGAATAATAAAGCATCTTTCGAGTACATGATAAAGTTAATGAAAAAGCAGGATGTAAAAACCGTTAAAGAGATATTTGAAAACTACACCAAGACAAATATAACAAACGAAGAGGCCGAAGCGATCTATGCCGGGTTAAACAACAAGAGAGAATTTACCATAAACGATATATGGTATGAGCCAGAGGCAACAATGGGTAGAATTTTGGCCTACAGCAAGTATCAATCACAGGGGGAAAAGCTTGCCAAACCTGCCATAGCAAGAAGAGGGAATGTAAACTGGACATCCACAAACCATACAGGAGAGGATCAGCTCGTTGTAGCATATGGACATAGGGTTCACGATTTGGGTATCAGAGGATACATCGACAACACAGAACTATTTACTGCTATGACGAGATTCTTAGGGTTCAACTTCAAGAATCCATACATGACAGAAGATCAGGCAAAATCCTTCATGAAATCGATCAGTATGAGGGAGTGGGAGGAGCATTTGAGACTTCATATAAGTTAAAATATCCTACTATTACTCTGGATTGCCACGCTACGCTCGCAATGACATATCACTGCGAGGCAGCCAAAAAAGTTGTGGCAATCCTCTATCTTTATATTTTATACCAATTTCTTTGATTAATTTGCTGGATTTTATTCAATTTGTTTGAGTATAATCTCTCTTAAACCTCTTGAAAACTCTTTCCAATCGATACTTTTGATACTCTCTTCGTTGAGGGGTTTTGAAAAGAGATACCCCTGTACAAGGGTACAACCATTTTTCCTCAAGTATGAAAACTGTTCAACAGTCTCAACCCCCTCAGCAAGGGTAATATAGTTGAAGTTTTTGGCAAGATCGATTATAGAGCCAACAAATACAGTATCCTTATCCGTTTTAAACATTTCACGGATAAATGATATATCGATCTTTATGATATCACAGGGCATCTGCTTAAGTCTTAGTAGGGAGGAATACCCCGTACCGAAATCGTCGAGGGCTATTTTTAGATTTTTGGTTGTTTTATACTCCATAAGTTTATCGCTAAACAGATCTATATTTTCGTTTGCTTCTCTCTCTGTAATCTCGATGGTGACTTTGCTCAAGTTCTTTTCAGATAGCAACTTCATCTTATTTACAAAGTTGTTATAATTTAAGTTCTTCGCAGAAATATTGATGGAGACAGGATAGTTCATCTCACCAATTATCCTATCCGTTTGTTCGATAAGCCACTCTTCAAACCTGTCGTTGTATATAGATTGCTCAAGGTGATCGATAAATGCATTAGGATAAAGCAGATTCCCCTTTCTATCGTACATTCTGATAAGTGCCTCAAACCCAGCCAACTCTAAATCAGAGGAATAAAAATAGGGTTGATAATGCAAAACAAACCTATTCTCATCCACAGCTGTGGATATCAGCGTTTCTATCTCGAGGAATTTATCAGCCTCATCCTTAAGATCCGTATCATAAAACTGTATAAGGGTCTCCTGTTTTCTAATTTTGGAAAGAGTAAGGGAACATTTATTCATAAGGTCATTGATATCTCTTCCATCATAAGGGTATAATACAACTGCAATCTTCGGTTGAATACTTACATCGATACCATCTATAGTCAATTTTTTATTGAAGAGATTCACCAATCTATCCACAATTTTAAAGATATTTTCTTTCTTCTTCATGTTTGCAATGAAAATACCGAAATCATCCCCACCTATTCTTGCCAAGATATCTCTCTGTTTTACGATACTCTTGATCTCTTCGGCTATTCTGATGAGGACGCTATCTCCGAAATGATACCCATAGCTATTGTTTATATAACTCATATTATTTATATCAAACATTATAACAGCACAGATAGAATCGGGATTATTGATTGTAAACTCCCTCGATTTTGTGGTAAACCCCAAGAAGTTATTTAATTTTGTAAGATGATCCTCATATCTAATCTTCTCCATTTCACTTTTTAGGAGCAATTCGTCGGTGATATTCTTCCCAATGAAAACGAAACCTTTTATATCACCCTTTTTGATAATCGGTAATACAGAAGCCTCCAGATAAAAGAGCGAGCCATCCTTCGATCTGTTTATGAATATGCCGTTAAATTGTTCACCTGAGTATATTTTGGAATAGAATTCGTCGTAAAAATCTTTCCCCATCTTGTCGGACTTGAAGATAGATGGTTTTTTGCCTATGATCTCCTCTTCGGAAAATTTGGATATCTCAAGGACTGCACTGTTCACATAGGTGATATTACCCAACCTATCGGTGATGAAACAGAAGTCTTTGGAAGATTTTATTGCATTGTAGAAAGATAATGCTTTGAAATCTTTGTCGATTTTATCTATTATAAAGGCTACATCCCTCTTTAACTCATCCATCAAAATAGAGATCTCATTGATATAATCCAAGTATCTGTTAGTGTGGATTTCGAGAGTTGAATCGAGCTTACCATTTACATAAATGGGAACTATAAAGATAAGTCCAACTATATCACCATTTTCATCATTTATTATCTCAATGGAGATAGTCTCATTTTCTGGCACCACATTACTTATATTTTTAAGGGGAGTGCCAAAATTGTAAAGGGATGTTTCATGACTTTTGAAATTTATAATCCTGCAATAATTAAACCCCACCTGTTCAATGATCATACTGATCAATTTTGCAAAAAGATCCTCTCTATCTTGGGAATATATGATAATGTGGTTGATCTCTTTGATGGCATAAAACATCTTTTCCAAAAATAATCTCTTCCTGATATCTATAAATATGAAAACCCCAGATGGTGAACCCTGAAAGATGATGGTAGAGGCAAACCCCATTACATCTATCTTGCTACCATCCTTGGCCTTCATTTTGATATGGTTGTATCTTACATCAAACTTCTCCCCGTTTAATCTCCTTTCGATATTCCTTGCAACATCTGAGCGAACATCATCATCAAATATCTGAATGGTTTCTAAATTCTTTAGATAATCTGAGTAACCCAACACCTTTTCTGCAAATTTATTCATATACTTCACATACTTTCCAAAGATCACCACACCTACATTCGGCACCTGATCCAGAGCGTTAAAAAAGCTCTTGAAGTTTCTAAACTCAAAGATCCTCTCACCGATGCTGTTTAGTCGATCCAGAAACTTAAATTCATACCCGATCCCCACTATCTTGTCAGAATCGAGATTTTCAAGTAATATCTTACCGTAAGGATCTTTATGCATGAAAAAAAGTACTTCAGTGATCCTCTTTTCAAAGGCAACATTATCTGATTTCACCATAAATGAATGGAAGATCCCCATACCAAATTCAAGAAGGATATTCATTTGGGAGGTAAATTCCGAAGGTAATCTTGAAAATGTATCCTTCCTCGTGATCCCTATATCTATCTCACCAGCGAGAAGGGCATCATGTATCTGTTTTAAATTGCTGTATACCTTAAATTCTATATTGTTTATATCAAAGCCATTCTTTTCCAACTCTAAAAGTGTGGAATAGATCACCCGCAAAGGAACTATACCCACTTTTATATAATTTTTAGTCTTGTTGAAATCCTTTTTGGATATATAATACACTGTATCCCATTGCTCATTAAACCTGGCAATCGGTTTATAACCCCTTTGAAGGAGGATAAACACCGTTTCGGGATTTTGAAAGATTAGATCGTAGTCCTCTTCTGTGGAGCGCTGCTGCTCTTCGTAAAAATTGGCATAAGTAACAAGTTCGACATCCTCACCAAGTTTCAACGCTAAGTAATTGGCAAATTTCCGCCATATCTCCATATCCTCGCTTGTGTGGTGGAAACATATTGCAAACTTTATCATGTGTCGATTATATTACAAAAAATGTTCTTATTCAATAATTTTATCGAGTTTAAATCTTCTTTAGTACCACTAAACTTATGGTTCATCTTAACCGCCTCACTAAATCACCAACAACTTCACTCGACTTTTTATGATTTGTCGCCAACCAATAGTTGACATCTTTGTGTAAAAAGTAGTAGTTGTCCATCTCCATACCATACACATAGTATATATCCATCGAGTTTATACTGATCCTTTTCAGATTCCTGAAAACCTTACTACTCGGCATCTTTTTATGCATCTCACTAAAAAGGTATTTTGCCTCATCGTTACTGTTTGATCTCGATGCCCAGATGATTATGAGTTGATCCCCTGTTTTGTATTCCGCTACGAAAGCATCCTTGAGGGGGAATTTGGTCCCATGTAGGTGATAAATCTCCATTAATGCTTCGGAACCTCTTTTCAGATTTGATATTTTAAATCCCAAAAGCTCTTTCGGTGGTTCAAAAGCATAAAGATAGAACGATAAAAGAGTGAAAAGAAGGATCTTTGTACACAATTTCATCATAACAGACCTCCTCTTTTGATCGGTGTGATATAAATTGCTGGTTTATCTGCAATCGGACATTTGTATTGACAGATCCCACAGCCGATACACAGATCTGGATTTACATGGGGCTGCTTTACTAAAACTTTCTCCCCTTTTTTATTGATGGTTTCTATTTCGATGAAGTATATAGCCTTTGGTGCAGTGGGGCAATGCTCTTCACACACCATACAGTTTGTATCAAAGGCGTAAGGTAGGCATCTATTTTTATCGAAATATGCAGTCCCAATTACAAACTTTTTCTTTTTGTCCAATGGTAGATTCTTTATGGCACCTGTGGGGCATACCTGACCACAGAGATTACAATTATAAAGGCAGTATCCAAAATGGGGATTGGCAACAGGTGTCCACAACCCTTCCAACCCAGCCTCTAAAAATGCAGGCTGTAAAAAGTTCTCCGGACATACCTTCATACACCCACCGCACCTGATACATTTTGATAAAAAGCTTTTCTCATCAATGGCACCGGGAGGCCTGATCAATTTCGGATTTCTAAGAGGGTCAACACTTGCCACCTTGTAAAGACTCACTGCTGAAAGGGATAAAATGACCGAATTTATAAATTCCCTTCTTGTAAAATCAACCTTAGAGGGTTTAACCTCTGAACTATATTGCAACACTGACACAGGACATCTTTTTATACAATCGAATAAAAGCATACACTCCGAACTTTTAAACTCTTTTGATGAAGGTGATGCCAGAGCGGTGCAACCATCATCACACATCTTACAGTTAATACATCCACCTTTCTGCTTGATTTTAAAAAAGGAGAATTTTGCTAAAACTCCATAAAAAGCACCCAGCGGACAAAGCCCCACACACCAAAACCTTTTCACATAGAAGTTCATTCCCAAAAGTACAATAAAGATAAGTCCTATAAATACCGATTGAGAATAATAAAAGTTTTCCCTTCCCAAAAGGTTGTAATAGATAAAATCCTTAAAATTATCTGGAACTATTTGTGCATCGTAAAAATAAGACAAAAGTGTCAACACAAACACACCCAAGCTTCTAACAAGGATCGCCAAAGGATCAAGATAACCAGACAAGTTCACCTTAAATAACGCAATTACCAACAATGACAGAAGAATGACATATTTTATTTTGTATAGATTTTTGTTGATCTCTCCATGCTTATGATAACCCAACTTCTCCGATAAAAAACTGAAAAAATGGTGAATTGTCCCAAAGGGGCACACCCAGCCACAGAAAAACCTTCCAAATATCAGTGTAAGTATGATAAATGGGATCGACCAGAGAAAAACCTTTTCTAAACTGAGATTAGACAAAAAAGTAGTAATAGCAAGGAGGGGATCCACGGCGAATATATACTTGATCCCCCCTTTCAACTTCGTCTCTTCACTGTAAAATCCACTCTCTATAATGGCAAGGGAAAATATCCATAAAAAGATTAGCAGAGATATGATCTGAGATGCTAACCTAAACCTTTTCATGCTTTATATTCATATTCGTTTTGTAGATATTCCCCAATCCATTTTTGTATGCCATTAAAATGCATTGCACTTCCGTAGGGTTAAACCCCAAAAATTCAGAAGCCACAGAGTCTGCCGCCACAGGATCGATTGATACAACAACCCTGTTTAATGTTTTCACATACCTCAGATCGCCCCCTGTGGGTCCACCTTTCAGCATAATCCTCGTGCAGTCCACGACGGTGAGGGTTGGCTTGAAAAAGTTTGCAAGTTCAAATATCGCCTGATGCAGATTCTGATGGAGAAATCCCCTATTGCCACCGATTGCCCCCATCCAATTCTTCATCCCAATGGTAACCTTTGACGACGAATGATCCTTTGCCACAGGGATATTTATCACCTTGTCAACCTTCTTAAACACCTCCAACACAGGCCAATCGGTGAGAAATTGACCACCGATATTCATATTTTTGAAATGACGACTCTGGGGGATAAAGACATTGGCATCCTCTTTCTGGGCAAAAAGTGGAATCTTCGATAGATTAAACACATTCCTCGCGTTATCACAAGGGTTGTCCGTGACAATAACCTCTTTTGCTCCCGCCTTGTAGCAGAGCCTAACCACCTCAGCCACCACTTCGGGATTGGTATTTGCCGCATACTCCGGTTCCCTTGCCCACGCCATATTGGGCTTTATAGCCACCACATCCCCCTTTTTCACAAACTTATCGATCCCACCAGCCATCTCGAGGGCAGAGAAGGCAGCTTTTCTATGATCTGTGGATTCTGCTATGTAAACATTACTCTTCTGCTGGTTTGATAATACCTGAAGTGGTGATGAAAGCACCGCCGCAGCAATAGTGCTTACTTTAATGAAATCTCGCCTATTCAACATAAACACCCCCTGTATAATTCTAAGATAATAAAAAATTGTAATAAATTCAAATCTTTTTAAAAAACTTTCCGTTCAATGGGGTATGCATATTAAAAAAATGCGATTTTCTGTAATAACGGAGATCTCTAAGCCACAATCTATAAAATTTCGGATCCCCTTTGATATTCCACACCTCTTTAAGTGGTGCACCACCAAACCCCAAAATAGGGGCAAATAGTGTGGAAGGATCCCTAAAACACTCCCAATCACACTTTACACAACTTTTTTCATATCGAGATAACCCACCTTCCGTAAACTTCCCCAAATTCTCCTCTGCCAAAAATCCGCAAGGGTATGCAAATCCTTTACTGTCCACAAAGAAATAATCCTTACCACCCCGACATCCAAACCTACCTATGTTATCTCCACTATACTGCTTCATCAGTACATATATCGAACTAAGAGGAGTAAAGATCCGCAACCTCTTCTTGTAAACTGGCAAGAGATCAAATATCACCCTAAAGAGCACCCTCTTCTCTTCATCGGTATATTTTACCATTCTATCCGATGATTCAGCCTTATACACTGCTCCTTCAAAGCTCATCGGATAACACAAATTGACAATGGTAAAGCCCAAATCTTCTGCAAAATCGAAAAATTTCGACAAGCCTTTGTAATAACTCTCATAGAACTTTTCTGGTAAAAACCTTCCATCTTTCTCATAAACTATCTCTGGAGTCTCAATGAGTCTATTGAGCCCTAAGTTTGCAGATGGATATAGTGAATATTTTTCAAAAATCCTTAGCCCCTTTTCCACCCCTTTTATTACACCTCTTAGCCCCCTATTATTCTCATGCCTCTCAACATCCCAACTATCTATACTGATCCAAAAGGTGTATAATCCAGAGTCTTTTATGCCCTCTGCCAAATTATTCACCCTCTCCTCAAAATCGTTTTTTTCACTCCCCATAAAGATAAAACCATTCGTACCTGTTCTTGTGTATTTGATACCTTTTCGAGAGGCATATTTGATATACTCAAAAAGTTCCTTTTGAAACAGAAACGGCTCTCCCCCAGTAAATGATATAGCCTTGATACCCCTCTCCACTGCTCTGTCTATTATCCTAAAAACCTCATCTCTGCCTAAACTACTCCTCTTGTATCTATTTTGATTGTTCATTCCACATTGTGGACATGTTGCATTGCAAAGGTCAGTGATCTGCACGATCAACTGCCCCGGCAATCTACCACGAAGAATAGGTTTCAACTCCGATAAGATCCCATTTTTAAACATCCAAAAACACCTCTTTTAAAATACCCTCCCAATCGTACACCCTCTTTACATTTGTATGTGCTTCATACTTCATAGAATCTATCTTTGGATCTCCACTTATTTTCCACTTTATAAAGGTGGATATCTTATCAACCCAGTCGTTTAGATCATTGCTTTTAGCCACAAACCCTGTAATACCATCGATTAAAATCTCTTTAGGACCACCCTGATCGGAAACTATTGCCGGCAAGGCACAAGCCTGTGCTTCCAAGACCACCATTCCAAAGGTATCTGTATTGCTTGGAAAAACGAAGAGGTCTCCAGCATTGTAGTATTGGGGTAGCTCTTTATTCTTCAGCTTACCTAAAAAATGGATATGTTTATGCCTGTACTTATGTTCCGCTTTATCACGGTAAGGGCCATCACCTATGATCAACAATCTCACATTCAGTTCCGAAAATCTTTTTGCAACTTCATGATAAATATCAATGAGAAAATCTATATTTTTATCCTTCGACACCCTTCCAGCGTAGATAAGATTAACAACATTTGGATCTTTAAACTTGTATATCGGTTTGAAGATCTCGGTATCAATCCCCCTTCTAAAAACCTTAGAGCAATTTACAACTCCTCTTTCTTCCAGCATATCTAAATACTGTTTGGATGTCGGCCTTACTTCACACAAGTTGTTGTAAAAAAAGTTTACATACCTTTCCACCAACGATGCCAAAGATTCATCTTTGCTGATTTCATGGATCTCTTTGGTAAAATCGGTATGATAGATACCGATGGTTTTGATGTTGAGCAATTTACCTATGATAAGCCCCAAAATACCTACAGGTCCCGGTGTGGAGATGTATATCTCATCTGGGGTTTGTTCGCTGATCGTTTTAAGTGCCTTCATCATCGATGGGATCTTTATCTTTAAATGAGAGTAGTAGGGTAGTTTGAAATCTACGATAGGTTCTAAATTAACAAAATTATCAGGCAGTTCTACAGAAAGCTCATCCTCGTTTAGTGATCCATAGATTCTCAAAGGGTAGTTTCTCTTGTATGATTGATGTCCGATGGCTTTTATCGTCACAGATACACCATTTAGATCATTTATGGTATCGGTAAACCATGCAATCTTTTTGAGATTCGTTTGTTCATCATCGAAAAAATTTCTCTTCAATGCTCTGATTATGTCATGATCCTTATAAGTTATTCTGTAAGATGAAAAAAATGGCACAGATATAAAGATACCCGGTAGAGCAGCCACT
>FMJZ01023549.1_pt1 | contig 12022 bp, 8 predicted proteins | sample 1987881 | NCBI WGS metagenome assembly FMJZ01 (sample SAMEA4378227, study PRJEB15110) | soil metagenome | biome: soil; feature: Field; material: Soil | place: India | collected 2015-03-11 | depth 0 m | reverse complement strand
ATTTTTTGTCAACAAAAACCTTTATCATCTTGTCCTCATCAAGCACTCTAGAGCCAAATCTTGGGCGATGCTGTCGTGCCCATAGCTAAAAACGCGGGGCACATCGGGGTGCAGATGCTGGGTAATCTCGCGGTAGGCATAGGGACTGCCATAAACTACCAGACCCGCCAGTTGATTTTGGGTTTGCAGTCGTTCGAGGGTGGCGATCGCTGGCGCAGTTAAACCCGCTTTGCCCCGAAAGGGATTGCCGCGACTAAACACCTGCACTAAGGTCGGTGCCTCAGGGAAGCCCTCAATCATGGTGAGCGGCGTCTGCTGATCAATCACCACCCGTTGGTCAAAGCCCCAAGTGGGGGGGAGTGTTAATGCGGGACACGTACGGTTCAAAAAGCTGGCGTGCAGGGCATCATCCACTATCAGGCAATTCACCCCTGAGAACACGGGTTGCAAGGCTTGGCCAGCTCGCTCAATACTGTCTTGGGCAATAGCGGTGGCCACCTCAACGGCTGGTGTGGTTTGAAAATAGTCCAACTGTAATGCCAAGGGCTGAAGGCGAGCTTTTGCGGCTTGAATGCGGGCGACGGAGGCCTGAATGCGTTCAGGAGGAATCCGCCCTGACTCAACGGCGGCAACCACTGCTTCAATGGCTACCGGCGGATCCAAGGGCATGAGCAGAATATCGGCACCTGCCTCTACGGCTTTGACGGCGGCTTCGGCGGTGCCGTAGGTGTTGGCGATCGCCCCCATGACCAAGGCATCGGTTACAATTAGACCCCTAAACCCCATCTCTTGGCGCAGGATGCCCGTGAGAATCGGGGGAGACAGGGTGGCGGGTCGCTCGGCATCCAAGGCGGGTAGGTGGACATGGGCACTCATGACGCTATCCACCCCTGCGGCAATGGCAGCAACAAAGGGGGGCCATTCAATGGCTTGCAGGCGATCGCGATCGTGGGGAATCACGGGCAGTTCCAAATGCGAATCCGTTGCCGTATCCCCATGGCCGGGAAAGTGCTTTGCCGTTGTTAGCACTGGATAGGCACGTGCCCCTTGAATAAAAGCGGCTGCAAGGGCACCCACAATGTCTGGCTCCTCGCCAAAGGCACGCACATTAATCACTGGGTTTGCGGGGTTGTTATTCACATCCACCACTGGGGCAAGAACCCAATTCAAGCCAATGGCTAAAGCCTCGGCTGCGGTGTATGCTCCCATTTCCCTTGCAAGGCCAACTGCCCGTTCTCGGCTCTTTTGGGCAATGGCTCCCAAAGTCGCTGGCGGGGGAAATTGTGTCGCACCACTGAAGCGTTGACCGACCCCCTCCTCAATATCCGCCGCTAGTAATAGTGGAATCGTCGCCCAAGATTGGAGTTGCCGACAGCGTTCTGCCACTTCGACAGCACTGCCCCCCAAAAGAATCACCCCGCCAACTCCCCAGTCTTTAAGCCAGTGTTTTAAGGTGTTTTGGGGCGGCTCCCAAGCGGAGTACTGAATCTGGCGATCGTAGAGATAGCCACTGGCTCGTACAACCACCATCTGCGCCACCTGTGCCCGCAGCGAAAGATCAGAAAGAGGGGGAATAAATGTCATGGGTGTAATCTCATTCAGAGCAAAATTTCACAAATGAATAACTTTCTTATTCAGCATATAAAAAATTGTCTCAAACTCTCTCAGGTAACTGGTCTGATTTTTTATACTAAAAGTACAGCCTTTAGAGCCCTTTTCTAAGTGCGGGCTGCAGAAGGGGAAATGATCCTCCTCGAGAGGAGCCTTACTTGTCTTGAGTGTGTTCAGTGTGTTCCATTCGTGGGAAAAGGGCTGTACCTAATGATTTTGAGGCGAAGTCCGATTCCGTTGCTTCGGTAGAGCAAGTTGCAAGTTTTGCCTGCGGTGTTCAATCATTAAGCCAAAGGCTGAAGCCTAAATCGCTTTCTTTAGGAGTTGACCTATGTTAAAAGCACTACGTGAGAAACTACAAAGTATAATGGTCTTTTTGATGGAGGCATTTGGGCGCATCTTCACTCCTCGCAATGATCACTATCCTTCCACAGGAGCACAGCCCTTCACGGGAACGCCCTCCCGTAAGAGTTAGTTGCTGTCTTCCGCAAGCAGCATCCCTGTAGAGACTTTACAGGTAAAAATAACTAGTATTCTTTGTGCATCAGCTCCGCCACAGCGGCAATCGGGGGGTTGGTGCAGTTTTTTTTATGAGCTTGGGGCGATCGCCCCAACTGTTAAAATCTAGCGATAACGCTCAGCGCTCAAGGTACCACTAAAAGGTCGCAACCACTGAATCTAACGGCATATTGCAGAATCAATTAAGGAATATTTCAGATATTGAATTTCCAGTTAACATTTGAGCATTCCCAAAGGCGTATGCTAGTCTAAAAGTAGGCACAGAAAGAAAGGTTAACGATAAGAGTGAACTTAAGGCTTGTGCCTCCCAGTCCTTAAGTTCGGGATAAAGCAAAGTTACTCCAAGATGAATCTCACTCCTGTCTTGCGAGTAATATCAAAATCAATCCTTTGAGCTTCTCTACTATAGAGTTGCCAGTTGTCCTCTCGCTTTATCCAGCCTTATCGTTTGTGTGGTTACTGCCGAAGTCCCCATCCTGTCGTCCATGGGAGTTAAGGCAAAACTAGGTAACCTCCCAGTATCCAGGATCGTCAACGTTGACAGCAATCCATTACCTAGTGTCCATGCTCCAAGCTTGATCGGTTAAGATCGCGTAGTGGGGGTTTGGATCGCCAGCTAAAACCACGTTTTGTCCACGTTAGTTGTTGAGTTAATTCGTCATTGCTAACTTCCTTTGGGGTCTTGCTGCCGTCAGCTTGACCCCCTCGTTTTCTGTTTAGGCTATGGCGTGAGTTGCGGTTGCCGCATGGCGCGTGCCAGTTCTGCTGCTACTTCTGGTCGTGAAAACTCTGGAGGTGGCAATTCGCCTCGCCGCAGCATTTCCCGTACCTTTGTCCCTGAGAGGTGAATGCGCTCTTCGGGTTTGCTGGGACTGGTTTTACTGGTGGCCATAGACTGGGTGCGGGTGCAGTAGAAGGCATGCTCAAATTTCAAGGGAATAATCCCCAAGGCTGCTGGATCAAATTCATCGAAGATATGTTGGGCATCGTAGGTGCCGTAGTAGTCCCCCACGCCAGCGTGATCGCGACCAACAATAAAATGGGTACAGCCGTAGTTTTTGCGGACGAGGGCATGGAAAATCGCCTCCCGTGGCCCCGCATAGCGCATCGCTGCTGGATTAATGGCCAGAATCACCCGATCTTTGGGGAAGTAGTGCTCGAGCATGATTTCATAGCAGCGCATCCGCACATCGGCGGGAATGTCATCCTCCTTGGTGGCACCCACGAGGGGATGTAAAAAGAGACCATCGACAATTTCAAGGGCACATTTTTGGATATATTCATGGGCGCGGTGGATCGGGTTGCGGGTCTGGAAACCAACGATCGTGCGCCAACCTTTTTCACGGAAGAGGGCACGGGAATCCACTGGATCAATGCAATAGTTGGGGAATTGGGGATGGGGATGCCGCTCTAGGAGCCAAACCGGTCCTGCAAGGTTGACTTCTCCCTGTTCATAGACCACCTTGACGCCGGGGTGTTTGTCATCTTCGGTGCGATAGACACAACGAGCCTCCCGGCGTTTGTCGTAGGTGTATTTTTCTGTGAGTTCAAGAATTCCCAAAAACTGACCGGCTGCATTATCGAGGCGAATGATTTGGCCAATTTCTAGGGGAGCCGCCGCCTCAGCACTGACTGAGAGGGTAATGGGAACTGACCAAGGCAGCCCATTGGCAAGGTACATTTCTTCGACCACTCGCTCATAGTCGGCCTGTCCCATAAAGCCGGTCAGGGGACTAAAGCCACCAATGGCAATGAGTTCCAAGTCAGAGACGGCTCGCTCATCGAGGGTAATGCGGGGCAATTGATCGGCACGGGCAAGCCAAGCCTGTTTTTGTTCGGGGGAGAGAATACGATTGACGAGAATACCGCCGTGGGGGGCGATCGCATCCTTTGTCTGTACTGTTGCTGCTGGACTCAAGGTCAAACTCCTTTTTGGGGCTGGATGAACCTGTTGCAAAACTTCATAGGATAGAAGTCATTATTCGATGAATAGGTACAGGAGACAACTGGTGGATCCCTATCGCTATGGCATTCAGCGGGAGTGGTGCTGGCGGGGGTGGCAGAGTCGCTATAGTTTTTGGCGACCTGTTCATGGGGGATCTCCCGTGATCTTACTCCACGGCTTTGGGGCCTCTCTACGGCACTGGCGATACAATTTGCGGCTTTTGGGAGAGCATCAGCCGACCTATGCCCTTGATTTGATGGGGTTGGGGGCAGCAGAAAAGCCTATTGCGGCCTATGGGGCTGAGTTTTGGGCGGCTCAGGTTCACGCTTTTTGGCAAGGAATTGTGGGGCAACCAGCGGTGATTGTTGGCAACTCCATTGGCGCATTGATTGCCCTGACCTGCGCTTATCGCTATCCACAGATGGCGGCGGGGGTGGTGATGCTGAGTCTGCCGGATCCAGCTGTGCGCGAGGAGTTGATTCCAAGGGCGATCGCTCCCCTTGTGAGTGGAATTGAACAAATATTTACGGCTCCTTGGTTGCTGCGCGCCCTTTTTTACACGATTCGCCGCCCCTTCGTTGTCAAGCGTTGGGCACAATTGGCCTACGCCAACCCCACCTGTGTGGATGATGAATTGCTGGATATCCTGCTTACGCCTGCCTATGACCGTGGTAGCGATCGCGCCTTTGTGCAAATAATCCGCGCCATGAGCCGTACGGACTTTGGCCCCAGTGCTAAAACCATGCTCAAAACGGTGTCCCAACCCCTATTGCTGATCTGGGGCAAACAGGATCGCTTCATCCCGCCGATGCTGAGCCAGCAGTTTCAACAGGTACAGCCAACGATGCAGGTGGTGGAGTGGGATCACACGGGTCACTGTCCCCATGATGAGCAGCCTGATCGCGTCAATGGGCTGATTTTGGATTGGTTGCGCAGCCACGGACTGGCGAGGGGTTGAGTCCTACGGTTGCAGGCTCTATGATCACGACAATCTTCAGAGTTGGCGTGGCAGATGTTTAGGCTGATTACGGTTTTCTGGGCGTTTATTTTTATTGGTGTTTTGCTACTCCTGGGGCGAATCGTGCGGCAGCGTTGGGCACTGATGCGATCGCTCTATATGCCCAGTTCAGTGATTGCGGGCGTTTTGGGACTCATTCTTGGCCCCAGTGTACTGGGAGCGATCGCCAGTCAAATAGCTCCCAACTCTGGCTTAGTGAATGGTCTTTTTGCCGAAGACATCCGTGAAGTTTGGAAGCAGTCCCCCAGCATTTTCATCAACATAGTTTTTGCCTGTCTATTTTTAGGGGAGATCATCCCTAGCCCCCGGGAAATTTGGCAGAAAGCTTCACCGCAGGTCGCCTTTGGTCAGATTTTGGCTTGGGGGCAATACGTGGTGGGGTTGCTGCTGACATTGCTCGTTCTCACTCCCCTATTTGGCATCGACCCGATTGCTGGTGCCCTGATTGAGATCGCCTTTGAGGGGGGGCATGGGACTGCTGCTGGGATGGCTGATACCTTTAGGGAGTTAAACTTTACCGCTGGAGCTGATATGGCCTTGGGCTTGGCCACTGTGGGTTTAGTCTCCGGGGTGGTTTTTGGGGTGGCACTGATTAACTGGGCACGGCGCACAGGGCGCTTACAGGTCAAACCCTTGCTGGACGCCGAAGCCGAGGAGACTCTCGACCCCCATCCCCACGATGACCCAGAAACACGGCAACGGCGGCGACAACTGCTGGGGGAGTTACTCATTGATCCTTTGTCATTAAATTTCTGTTTTGTGGGCTTGGCGATTATTGTGGGCTGGGTGATTCTCGAAGCCCTGCGGCTCTTAGAGCGTGTCACTTGGGGACAAACGGGTTTGAAGCTTATGGCCTATGTGCCCCTATTTCCTTTGGCGCTGATCGGTGGCATTGTTGTGCAGTTAATCTTGAGCCGTTGGCGCAAACAGTACCTGATTAGCCGGCCACTGATTAACCACATTGGCGGTGTGGCCTTGGATGTAACGATTATTACCGCCCTGGCCACCCTCTCTTTAGCCGCCATTGGTGAAAATCTCATTCCCTTTCTCCTCTTGAGTGTAGGCGGAATTGCTTGGAATCTCTTTGTCATGCTCTATTTAGCGCCGCGAATTTTGCCCATGTTCTGGTTTGAGCGGGGAATTGGCGACATGGGGCAATCGATGGGGGTGACATCTACTGGGCTATTGCTGATTCGCATGGTGGATCCCCACAACCAATCGGGAGCACTAGAAAGTTTTGCCTATAAGCAAATTCTCTTTGAGCCGATTGTCGGTGGTGGGTTATTTACGGCGGCGGCACCGATTCTGATCCGTAATTTTGGCGTTGTGCCGGTGCTGGGACTAACAGGTGGCCTATTGGTGTTGTGGTTGTGGTTTGGTTTTTGGAACTATGGCCAAATCCGGCGATCGCTGGTGCAAAATTGACCCTCTTCAGGGAGAAACCTAGAATAGAAACGACTTGAGCCGCTGTGCCGTCTCAGGTAAAAGCCGTGTTGTGAGTTTGCCGATGACCTCTGTGCTCCTCAAATCCGTTGTTGAAAGTGATGAACGTGCGGATTTGCGCCAATTTTCACGCATCCTGCAACTAGGGGAAAAACGCTATCTCCTGCGCAATGATATTCTGGGTGCCTTTGCAGATTACTGTCGCGACCTCGATCGCCCTGTGCCCACGCCCTTAGAATCCCGCCTCAGCAAGCTGGTATTCTACACCCAAGAGATCATTGTTGACAACGAAAGTCTGTGTTGGATTATTCGGCCACGGATTGCGCAGCAGGAGGTGTGTCGGCTGCTCGTGGAGGATTTGACGATCGTGCCGATGACGATTCCCGAACTACTGGATCTGCGCGATCGCTTCGTCAATCGGTACCATCCCAACGAGGGGGATATTTTTGAAATTGATGTTCAGCCCTTCTATGACTACTCGCCGATTATCCGTGATGCCAAGAATATCGGTAAGGGGGTGGAATTTCTCAATCGCTATTTATCCAGCAAGCTTTTCCAAGACCCCCGCCAGTGGCAGCAGAACCTCTTTAACTTTTTGCAAATTCACCGCTACAATGGCTACCAACTTTTGATCAATGAGCGGATTCGCTCTCCTCAGCACCTCTCAGAACAGGTGAAACAAGCTCTCGTAGCCCTGAGCGATCGCGCCCCTGACGAGGCCTACAGTGAGTTTCGCTTTGAACTACAAAATCTCGGCTTTGAACCGGGTTGGGGCAATACGGTCGCCCGAGTGCGGGACACCCTAGAAATTTTGGATCAACTCTTGGATTCGCCCGATCACCAAGTGCTGGAGGCCTTTGTCTCACGGATTCCGATGCTCTTTCGCATTGCCGTAATTTCTCCCCACGGCTGGTTTGGCCAAGAGGGGGTGCTGGGGCGACCCGACACCGGTGGGCAGGTGGTCTATATCCTCGATCAAGTGAAAAGCTTGGAAAAACAAATGCGCGAGGATTTAGAACTGGCCGGGCTGGGGGTACTGGAGGTACGGCCTAAAATTATTGTCCTGACTCGCCTAATTCCGAATGCCGAAGGGACGCTGTGCAACCAGCGCCTAGAGAAAATCTACGGTACCAATGATGCTTGGATCCTGCGGGTACCCTTCCGGGAGTTTAATCCCAAGGTGACGCAACATTGGATTTCTCGCTTTGAAATTTGGCCCTATCTAGAAACCTTTGCCATTGATGCGGAGCGGGAGTTGCGAGCCGAGTTTGGTCATGTCCCCGACTTGATTATTGGCAACTATTCCGATGGCAACTTGGTGGCCTTTTTGCTAGCGCGGCGACTGAAGGTAACCCAATGCAACATTGCCCATGCCTTGGAGAAATCTAAATACCTCTTTAGTAACCTCTACTGGCAGGACCTAGAGGATAAGTATCACTTCTCGCTGCAATTTACGGCGGATCTAATTGCCATGAATGCCGCCAACTTTATTATCAGCAGCACCTACCAAGAGATTGTGGGGACGCCCGATAGCATTGGCCAGTATGAGTCGTACCAATCCTTTACCATGCCTGACTTGTACCATGTGGTCAATGGTATTGAACTCTTTAGCCCAAAATTTAATGTGGTGCCACCGGGGGTGAATGAACAGGTTTACTTTCCCTACTACCACTATACGGAGCGACTGGAGGGCGATCGCCAGCGATTGGAGGAACTACTCTTTACCCTTGAAGACCCGCAGCAGATCTACGGTCACTTAGAGGATCCCGAAAAACGCCCCCTCTTTTCGATGGCACGGCTAGATCGGATCAAAAACCTCACAGGATTAGCAGAGGCCTTTGGTCGGAGTAAAGAACTGCAAGAGCGCTGCAACTTAATTTTGGTGGCGGGCAAGTTGCGCACGGAAGACTCCAGGGATCGGGAGGAAATCGCCGAAATTGAGAAGCTCTATCAAATCATCCACCAGTACAATCTCCACGGTAAGATCCGCTGGCTAGGGATTCGTTTACCGAAAGCAGACTCCGGGGAAATTTATCGCATCATTGCCGATCGCCAAGGGATTTTTGTCCAGCCTGCTTTGTTTGAAGCCTTTGGCTTAACGATTCTGGAAGCGATGATCAGTGGTCTGCCCACCTTTGGCACGCGCTTTGGCGGCCCTCTGGAAATTATCCAAGATGGCGTGAATGGTTTTTATATCAACCCAACCCACTTCGAAGAAATGGCTGAAACCATTGTCCGCTTTCTGGAGGCTTGCGATCGCGATCCGCAACAGTGGCAACGGATTTCCAAAGCGGGTATCGAGCGGGTCTATAGCACCTACACTTGGAAAATTCACTGTACCCGCCTGCTCTCCCTCGCCAAGATCTACGGCTTCTGGAACTTCTCTTCCCAAGAAAACCGCGAAGACATGATGCGCTATATGGAGGCACTCTTTTATCTGCTCTATAAACCCCGCGCCCAAGCCCTATTGGCAGAGCACATGCAGCGGTGATCCTGGTTTAGCTGCTAGGAAGCCCCGCGATCGTCAGGAGGATGTCACACGTAATGGTAATCGATCGCCCAGCGAGCCAATTCAGTGCGATTGTGGCAGCCTGTTTTCCCCAGCATATTGCTGACGTGGCTTTCCACCGTGCGCTGACTCACGTGTAGCTCAGCAGCAATTTCACGATTCGACATACCTCGGGCAACATATTGGAGAATTCGCGTTTCTGTAGGGGTGAGTTCGACACCGCGGGGTGGGGTGGGCACAGGCGGGGCTTGCAGTCCTTGGGCTTCCCGCAGGCGAGCCGTTTGTTTGAGGAGAGCTTGGATTTGGGCTAAGAGTTCATCCGGCTCAAAGGGCTTGACCAAGTAAACATCACCCCCCGTTTGCAGCCCCTTAATGCGATCGTGGGTTTGCCCCTTGGCTGAGAGAAAGAGCACCGGCAACCAACTGAGGTGGGTTTGTTGTCGCACCGCACTGACAAAGCTATAGCCATCCATTTGCGGCATCATCACATCACAAATAATTAAGTCGGGCGTCTGCTGCTGAAGAATTGCCAGACCCTCATTGCCATGGGCTGCCGTCAGCACACGATACCCCTGCATCTCAAGGTAATCCTTCACCAAAAGGACAAGGTTGGGGTCATCATCTACCAGAAGAATCGTGGCATTTTGTGCAGAGGATGCCTCAAGGTTCATACAGTTAGGACAGTCAACGGTGTTGGTGCAGGGTTTTACTGAGAATCAGTGTGCTCCTTTAAGATAGCTTATTCCTCTGGGGAGGCAGCGTTGGCAAATCCTGGGGCAGCCTCTTTGGGGGCGATGACAATCTGAGAGCGTCCTGCTGCCTTAGCGGCATAAAGGGCATCATCGGCTATCTTCACTAGTTGCAGTAAACTCTGTCCATGGGTGGGAAATTGACTGAGACCAGCACTAAAACTCACCTTGAAGCTCTCATGGTTGGGGGCGTGGAAGGTGTGATTCCGCAATCGCTGTAAACAGATGGCAAGACGATGCTTGGCCACCTCAAGGGAAATATCATAGAGGGCAATTAAAAATTCCTCGCCGCCCCAGCGAGCGACAACATCTTCCATCCGTAGGGACTGTCGCAATATGCGGGCAGTGGTCACCAATACTTGATCACCAACATCGTGACCGTAGCTATCATTGATGCGTTTGAAATGGTCTAAATCTAAAACGGCAATGCAAAGGGTTTGCTGTTGGCGGCTGGCAAGGGTCAAAAAGCGTTCAATATCTTCTGTGGCTTTACGACGATTGCTCAATCCCGTGAGGGGATCCACCTCTGCTAAGCGTTTCAGAAGGCGGGTACGCTCGAGGCGATTGATAATCCGTGTCATTAGCTCAGGGCCAACAATGGGTTTATTGACAAAATCATCGGCGCCAGCGGCAAAGAGTTGGGTAACGAGGGCTGGATCGGTGGTTGCGGTGAGAAAGAGAATTGGAAGTTGATTCCAGCGGGGATCATTGCGCACCACTTGGCAGAGTTCTAGGCCGTTAATACCGGGCATCTGGACATCGAGAATTACCAATTCGGGGTTGGTGACCTCTAGGACATCCCAAAATTGATTCGGATCCTGAAGGGAGGTGACGCTCATTCCCCAAGGTTCCAAGAGCCGTTTCAAGATGGCCAAGGTGACGGCGTCATCATCCACGGTCAGGATACTAGCGGAGGTCATCTCTTGGGGTTGGAGTAATTGTTCGATGGTCCGCAACAGCCGCTCAACATCTATGGGCTTACTCAGGGTCATTCGTGAGCCAAGGCGAATAGCAGCGAGGCGATCGCGCCACGTGTCATGGGCAGTAAACACGAGAGCGGGGATGGGCGGACGATGTTGTCGCAATTGCTGCAAAAACTCGCGGGTGGTCACCTCATCGGGCATCACTTCAGGATTGAGAATGACAGCACTGGGCCAGCACTCCTCAAGGAAGGTGTTGACCAGCGGCCAGCTATCCATGGCGACGTAGCGAAACCCACCATCAGCGGAGTGCTCCTCAAGGGAGCGAATTAACTCGGCGTCGTTGTCAATATGCAGGACAAGGGGCAAGCCTGAGTCGTTATGATTGCTGGGTTTCGAGGTAGCGATCGCGCTGAGGAGCTGCTGGACGATTTCAAGGAGCGCTGCTGGGGAGCAGGGATAGTGGTAATAATGGTAATAAATCACTTGGGTTTCTGGCTGGGTTGGCCAATCCTTGCGGGTGAGAATCAAAATCGGTTCTTGAAACCCGCGATCGCGCACCTGCTGGCAAAAGGTATCAACTGCTGTGCCCAAATGGGACTCATCCACAATCAATAGGTGATAGCGACTACTGGCTAGTAATCCCCAGAGGTCTTCAGAGCGAGCAACGACATCCACCCGATGATCCGCAGTGGTCAAGATGGAAACCAACGTTGCTGCCGTTGCCACGTCGTCGTGATAAAGCAAAATGGCCATATTTGCCCGCCAACAGCCTAATTGCTATTACCCTACCGCCTTGTCTCAATCTTCCTCAACTTCTTGAGGATACAGATTGCCCCTAGATGAGTTACATATCTTTACGTTTTCACTGGCACTAAATAGTATTAATTCTCAATAGTGATGCTATAGTATACCTCGGTACTATTGAGTATAAATCTCAATAAGTTGCCCTGTTCACACTAGAGTGTTTATGCAAGGAGGAATATTTATGGCGATCGCCAGTGAACCCTCAACCTCTGTAACTACCCTATCACCCACAGGTGCAGGCTTGCAAACCTACGGCCAAGCCAACGTCAAGTACGACTGGTGGGCAGGCAATGCCCGATTTGTCAACCTTTCAGGGTTATTTATCGCCGCCCATGTAGCCCAAGCAGCGCTGACCGTATTTTGGGCTGGCGCTTTTACGCTCTACGAGATTTCTCAGTACAAACCTGATTTACCCATGGGGGAACAAGGGCTAATTTTATTGCCCCATCTGGCTACATTGGGCTTTGGCATTGGTGAAGGGGGTAAGGTAATGGATTTATA
>FMJZ01000518.1_pt1 | contig 12036 bp, 11 predicted proteins | sample 1987881 | NCBI WGS metagenome assembly FMJZ01 (sample SAMEA4378227, study PRJEB15110) | soil metagenome | biome: soil; feature: Field; material: Soil | place: India | collected 2015-03-11 | depth 0 m | reverse complement strand
AAAAAACACCAACGCAACAAGAAACATTGCATCTAACCATCGTTTCATCGCCCCTCACCTCGTTCAAAAAATTTGTGAGGGCACATACTCAACTTGATGCAAAAAACTGCGATGTCAAGGCTCAAAATTACGAAACAAAAAAATTTGTCAAGTTCACTGCTGCAACTTTCTCTCCAATTCAGCGACCCGTTGTTCCAACTCCTCTCGCTTTTTTCTCTCCCTTTCCAACGCTTCTTTGGGCGACAAAATCTCGTTCCCCTCAAAATCAGCCATGCGAAGTTTCCCACCCTCAATCCAAACTTTAACCCTCAAACTCTCCATCAATGCTTCACGAACCTGTCTAATCTCTTCCCCTTCTGCCAATCTGCAAAACCAAAGGCGTAGAGGAAGAGACGGAATGGCTTCAACGACCAGATAATCCTTCACCCCCATCGCAGCGTAAAAAGCAGCCTTTTCGCTCAATGCTTCCCCGAGTGATTTAGGGCTTACGGCAACTTCAATTATTGCAGATGGAGCATCACCGTCTTCTGGAACTCTGTAAACCAAACCTATGTTCTCAATGGGAGGGGTTTTGCCAATGACAACAGCAAGGTCAGGTGCATATTGCCTGCCACCAAAACGGAAAAATAAGTCGCGGAAGACAACAGCGTTGGGGATTTTTGATGCAACTTCGTCCAAAAGTTCCTTGACAGCCTCAACATTTTTGTTGTGTCAAGGGCTTTTGGGAATTTTTTCCTCAAGCACCTCCGCTTCAACGACGGCTGTGCGGGGCATCTTCACGCACCTCCGTGAAAGCACTTGCGCTGTCAAAAAGTTTGCCACGCTGTGTTACATTATTGTGTCGGAGACGAAAGCTGTGATGGGGAGGCGGTAAAGCATGGCTGTTCGGCAAGATATTTTCGAAGCGAAAGGGACAATCAAAGTGAGAGGTGAGACATTTACAATCTACCGATTGCAACGACTGCAAGAGTTGGGCATCGCTGATATCTCTCATTTGCCCTACTCCATTCGCGTTCTGCTTGAAAACCTTCTCCGCCATTGCGATGGCTATATTATCACTGAGGAAGATGTGAAGACGCTTGCGAACTGGCAGCCGAAACCGCCGGACCGAGAAATTGCTTTTATGCCAGCCCGTGTTTTGCTTCAGGATTTCACCGGCGTCCCTTGTGTCGTTGATCTTGCTGCTATGAGGGCAGCGGTGGCTAGACTTGGCGGTGACCCCAAACGAGTTAACCCGCTCGTCCCAGTTGATTTGGTCATTGACCACTCAGTTCAAGTTGACTACTTTGGGACATCCTATGCATTTGCATTGAATGTTGCAAAGGAATACGAGCGAAATGCCGAACGCTATGCGCTTTTGAAATGGGCACAGCAAGCCTTTCAAAACTTCCGAGTTGTCCCACCGGGAACGGGCATCATCCATCAGGTTAACTTGGAGTATTTGGCGAAAGTTGTGCAAACGGTGCGGGACGAAGAAGGGAACGAAATTTTGGCGTTCCCCGATACGCTGGTCGGAACAGATTCCCACACAACGATGATCAACAGTTTGGGCGTCTTAGGTTGGGGTGTCGGTGGAATTGAAGCAGAAGCAGTAATGCTCGGTCAACCTTACTACATACGCATCCCAGAAGTCATTGGTGTCCGCTTGGTAGGAGAGTTCACTGAGGGCGTAACCGCGACGGATTTAGTCTTGACAGTTACTCATTTGCTTCGAAAGAAAGGTGTCGTTGACAAGTTCGTTGAGTTCTTCGGACCAAGTTTGAAGTTGCTCAGTTTGCCTGACCGAGCAACTATCGCCAACATGTCACCTGAATATGGAGCAACTTGTGGTTTCTTCCCTGTTGATGAAGAGACGCTTGCTTACTTGCGATTCACGGGGAGACCTGAAGAGCATGTTGAACTGGTGGAGCGTTACTGCAAAGAGCAAGGTTTGTTCTACGACGAGAGCGTTGAACCAACTTACAGCGATGTCTTGGAGGTTGACTTGTCACAAATTGAGACAACAATGGCAGGGCCACGCCGACCCCATGATATGGTTCGGCTAAGGGAAGTCAAGAGGCAGTTTGGGGAATTTCTGCCAACGATGTTGCCGAAGAGACCGACGGGTGAAACGACAGCTTCTTCCGAAGAACAAATCAAACCGCAAGTTTGGGTTAACCTTGACAGTCGGCAATTCACCCTCACTCACGGCAGCGTCGTCATCGCTTCAATCACCAGTTGCACCAATACATCTAACCCGACGGTTCTAATTGGTGCTGGCTTGCTCGCTCGCAACGCTGTCAAAAAGGGATTACAAGTTAAACCTTGGGTGAAAACAAGTCTGGCGCCTGGTTCTCAAGTTGTGGTTGATTACCTTGAAAGTGCTGGGCTAATGCCATACCTTGAAGCCCTGCGCTTTCACCTCGTCGGTTTCGGTTGCATGACTTGCATCGGTAATAGCGGTCCGCTCCCTGAGCCTGTTGCCAATGCTATCAAGGAACACGGTTTGGTCACAGTCGCCGTCCTTAGCGGCAACCGCAATTTTGAAGCGAGAGTTCACCCCCTTGTGAGGGCGAATTATCTTGCATCGCCTATGCTTGTCGTCGCTTATGCTTTGGCTGGTCGCGTAGACATTGACTTTGAGACAGAACCAATTGACTACACACCTAACGGCGAACCCGTTTACTTGCGGGATATTTGGCCAAGTGCGGAAGAAATTCGTCGCACCATCCAAAAAGCCCTTAAGGCTCAGATGTTCCGAAAGCGATATTCTAAGGTTTTCGCTGGTGATGAGCGATGGCGAAAATTACCTGCACCAAAAGGCGACTTATTCGTTTTTGACCCAAAGTCAACCTACATCAAAGAACCGCCGTTCTTTGTCGACTTCTCTCTTGAGCCACCATCACTGCAGGACATCAAAGGCGCTCGGGTCTTAGCAGTTCTGGGTGACAGCATCACTACTGACCACATTTCACCTGCAGGTAACATCCCTCCCGACAGCCCAGCGGGACGATATCTGATTGAACACGGTGTTGAACCAAAAGACTTCAACAACTATGGGGCGCGGCGTGGAAATCATGAGGTCATGATGAGAGGCACTTTCGCCAATGTTCGGCTGCGCAACTTGCTGACCCCCGATCGTGAAGGTGGATGGACAGTTTACTTCGGGGATAACGAGGAACGAGAAATCACGACAATTTATGAAGCTGCGATGAGATACAAGGAAGGAAGCACTCCATTGATGGTCATCGGCGGTAAGGAATACGGCAGCGGTAGTTCGCGGGATTGGGCAGCAAAAGGACCAGCATTGTTGGGTGTCAAGGCAGTTGTCGCTGAAACTTTTGAGAGAATTCATCGCAGCAACCTTATCGGCATGGGGATTTTGCCACTTCAGTTCAAGCCAGGTGAAAGCCGAGAAACTTTGGGTTTGACAGGAGAGGAAGTTTTTGACATTGAGGGCATTGCTGAAGGATTGTATCCACGCAAAGAGTTAACTGTCCGTGCCCGCAAACCCGACGGCAGCGAAAGGGCCTTTTCAGTCATTGCCCGCCTTGACACACCCGTTGAAGTGGAATACTACCGCCACGGTGGCATATTGCCTTATGTGCTGCGGAAACTTCTGAAGGCATAAGGATTTCGTGTCAAGACCATTTGGAAAGGAGGGCGACGCCCAATGAAGTTACACGATCGCCGAGTTGCTGTCCTTGTTGAAGACCTTTACGAAAACTTGGAACTTTGGTATCCTGTGTTGAGACTACGGGAGGAAGGTGCGGAAATTATAATTGTCGGACCAAAAGCAGATGAGACTTACAAGAGCAAAGAAGGTTATCCAGCAAAAGCAGATAAATCTGCCGATGAAGTTAGTGCTGACGAAATTGATGCCGTAATTGTTCCCGGAGGCTATGCTCCCGACAGAATGCGCAGACACCAATCAATGGTCAAATTGGTTCGTGAAGCCTTTGAGAAAGGAAAAATTGTTGCCGCTATCTGCCACGGAGGCTGGATGTTGGCAGAAGCAGACATCGTTCGCGGTCGGACAGTTACGAGTTTCTTCGCTGTTAAGACTGACCTTGTCAACGCAGGGGCAAATTGGATTGACCAAGAAGTTGTCCGCGACGGCAACATCATTACATCACGAGTTCCTAAAGACTTGCCTGCTTTCATGAGGACTGTTATTGAAGCCTTGGTGGAAAGAAAGTAAGCAAAGGGGAAAGGGGGTTCCTACTTTGCCTGAACCTTTGTTGAAAGAACTCAGCAAACCCGGAAGAATTGGCATATCGCTGCCAAGACCTGATGTTCCCTTCAAGCCCCTTGACGAATTACTTGGTCAGGAGAACCTTCGTTCAGGACCTCCTCCCTTGCCTGAGGTTGACCAACCAACTGTCGTCAGGCATTTCGTTCGGCTTTCTCGACTCAACTACAGCGTTGACACTCACTTTTACCCGCTCGGTTCGTGCACGATGAAATACAACCCAAAGGTCAACGAGGAAGTAGCAAAACTGGCAGGCTTCGCTTTTTTGCATCCACTTCAGGATGAAGAGACAGCGCAAGGGATTTTTAGGTTGATGAAGGAACTTGAGCAAATGCTTTGCGAAATTGGCGGTATGGATGCCTGCACTTTGCAAGGAGCGGCAGGTGCTCAAGGCGAGTTCATCGGTTTGCTCCTTGTTCGTGCATGGCATAGATATCACGGCGAGGGGGACAAACGAACTCGCATCATAGTTCCCGATTCCGCTCACGGAACTAACCCTGCAAGTGCTGCCAGGTGCGGCTTCACAGTTGAAAGTGTTCCAAGCGGACCTGACGGTTGCATTGACCTTTCCACCCTTGAAAAAGCTTTACAACCTGACAAGGACGGTCAACTCCCGGCAGCAGTGATGGTCACGAACCCGAATACTTTGGGCAAATTTGAGCGGGAAATTGTCAAGGTAGCAGAACTGACCCATCAGGCAGGTGCTTTACTTTACTACGATGGAGCGAACTTGAACGCGATTATGGGAAAAGCCAAGCCGGGTGACATGGGTTGTGACATCATGCACTTCAACTTGCACAAAACTTTCAGCACACCGCATGGCGGAGGTGGTCCGGGTTCAGGACCAGTTGCTGTCAAGAAGTTCTTAGAGCCGTTTTTGCCTGTGCCCGTCATTGAAGAAAGAGATGGCAAGTTGATGCTTTCCTATGACCGACCACTTTCCGTTGGCAGAGTTCACAGTTTCTACGGCAATGTTTTGGTCGCAGTTAAAGCCTTCGCCTACATCTTGAGTTTGGGTGCTGACGGGTTGACGAAAGTTGCTGAAGATGCAGTTTTGAACGCCAATTACCTTATGCACAAATTGGCTCAGATTTTCCCTGTTGCTTTCCCTGGTCTCTGCAAGCACGAGTTCGTTTTGACACTTCGCCAATTCAAGCGAGAAACAGGGGTGCGAACTTGGGATATAGCCAAGCGATTGCTTGACTATGGCTTTTACGCCCCAACCGTTTACTTCCCGATAACCGTTGAGGAAGCAATGATGGTTGAACCTACAGAGACCGAGAGCAAAGAAACCTTAGATGCTTTTGCTGATTCGTTGAAGCAAATTATCAAGGAGGCATATGAGAACCCACAATTGGTTCAGACTGCACCTCACAACACACCTGTGGGTAGACTGGATGAGGCGAAGGCCGCCCGCGATTTGAAAGTTCGTTGGTGAGAACTGAACTTATAGTGCAAATGACACGATTTTTTATCCTTGACAGCTGTTGGGGATGTCTTCAAGATTTTTCTCGCAGAGGTTGATTAAAGAAACGGAGGTGCAGAAAGTGAAGTGGGGATTTCTGGCGTTCCCTAACCCTCCAGAGGACTACCTTGACTTCGCCGTTGAGCATGGGTTCAAACATATGGAAATTGACTTGTTCTATCCACAACAGTGGCTAAGCAGGTTTCACGCTGCCCGTGTTCGCTCCCTTCGCCAGCAAATTGAAACGAGGGGATTGACGGTCAGTTTTCACACCCCTTATTCGTTGAACTTGGCTGATTTTTTGCCTGATATTAGAATTACCGCCGTCCGCTATGTTGAGCGCTTATTGCAGGTGGCAAGCAATTTGGGCGCTGAATGGATAACTATCCATCCTGGATACGGAGTTGGTATCCCCACCCTTGAATGGGTTCGTTCAAAAGCAATGGATGGGTTGAAACGCTCCCTTGACAGATTGATTCCAATTGCGGAGCGGACGAAAGTTCCTCTGGCATTGGAGAACCTCAACCCTGTGTCTTCCGAGAGCGAAGTCGTCTTCTTGTTGGATGGTCCAGAAGAATTGAAGCGGCTTTTGAGCGAATATTCTTCACCTGCGTTGAAAGTTTGCATTGATGTCGGGCACGCAGAGGTTTCAGAAGGTTTTCACTCCTTTTGGTTGGTTGCAAAGGAGCGTTGCATCGCCTTACACATGCACGACAATAATTCTCAAATGGACCTCCACCTTGTTCCAGGAAACGGCAGCATAAACTGGCACAAAATTCTGTCAATGCTTCGCGAGAGCAATTTTCAAGGTGCGGTCAACGTGGAGCTGTTTTTGGACGAACACAAAGTCGAAGCGAAGCGTTACTTGGAGAAAATTTGGGAGAGCATGAGCGATTGAGTGTTCCGACAATTGACATCGGTTGCTAAAAGGGTTATTCTGTTTAGTGGCGCAAAAGTCGGTAAAGGAAGGCGATGTCCATGAGAAGGTCAGTTGTCGCCATAGTTCTGATTGTTTTGGGAGCATTGCTTAATGCTCAAACCTCTCGCCCGCATGTTTGCTATGTGGTGCTTAAAGATGTTGTTGTAAACCCGAGCCTTAGAGATTTTCTCCAGCGAGCCATTGAGGAAGCTCAGAACGATAATGCTGAATGCCTGATCGTTCAAATCACGACGCCTGGTGGAATGGTTGACAGCATGCAAGAAATCGTCCGTCTGTTTTTGAACTCGCCTGTCCCCATCGTCACTTTCGTTGCCCCAAGAGGTGGCAATGCAGATTCAGCTGGGGCGTTCATCATCATGGCTGGACATATCGCTGCAATGGCGCCAGCATCACGCATCGGTGCAGCCCATCCAATCATTATGCCTATCGCTCCAGTATCACCCGGTGGTGAAGGGCAAGGGCCTTCAGAATCAGAGCGAGTAATGCTTCAAAAGGTCACAAATGCCGTTGTGGGAACCATCAAGGCAATTGCAGAGGAAAGGGAACGGAACACGAAATGGGCTGAAAAGATGGTTAGGGAAAGCGCTGTCTTGACCGCACGGGAAGCTGCCCAGCAAAAAGTTGTTGACCTTGTAGCGGAAGACATCTACGACTTGCTCCAAAAAATTGACGGTCGTAAAGTCAAGGCTATTGCAGGGCAGAAGACATTGAACACAAAGGACGCCTACCTTCACGAGTTCCGAATGAGCCCTAAGGAAAGGTTTCTGAACTTTTTGTCAAATCCAAGCATTGCCTACTTGTTGCTCCTGATCGCCATGCTTGGGTTCATCATGGAAATTTACAACCCAGGCGCAATTTTGCCCATAGCGATCGGTGTCATCGCTTTTATTCTTTTCCTTTTCTCATCGGCACTGTTACCTGTGAATATTGTCGGTGTATTGTTAATCTTGGTTGCAGCAGCCTTTTTCATTGCTGAGTTGTTCGTTACCAGCCACGGTATTTTGGCGGCGTTCGGTGTGGTAGCCCTTTTGCTTGGAGGTTACATGCTGTTCCCCGAACCTGGTGCAATGCCGCCGAACTTTTACGCTTATATCCGAGTTGCTCCCGCAACATTGGTCGGTGCTGGATTAATTACCAGCGGGTTGATGGTTGCCGCTTTGGTCGCTATAGTTCGCGCCCAAAAGCGTGGACCGGTGGTCGGACAGGAATGGTTGGTCGGTCAAGTAGGTGAAGCGAGAACTGATTTGACACCGACGGGAACTGTCTTCGTCGGCGGAACTTGGTGGACGGCTGAGGCTGTTGACGGAGAAATTAAAGCAGGTGAAAGGATTGAAGTCGTGGCGATGGAAGGATTAAGGCTTAAGGTTAAGCGAAAGTCGTGAAAGGAGGAGTGAGTCACAATGCCAAAGGAATTACTAGTGCAACTGCTCGCTTTTGTAGTAGTTTTAGTGCTCGTGCTCATCTCACAGTCAATCCGAATCGTGCAGGAATGGGAACGAGGCGTTGTCTTTCGTCTGGGAAGGTTCGTCAGGGTGACTAGTCCTGGCATTCGCTTTATCATTCCTTTCATTGAACGGATGATTAAGGTTGATATCCGCGTCTTTACCGTTGATGTCCCAAAGCAGGAAATCATCACGAAAGACAATGTAACAGTTCGTGTCAACGCTGTCGTTTACTTTCGGGTTATGGACCCAATGGCTGCCCTTGTTCGGGTGGAAAATTACTTGTATGCTACCCAGCAAGTTTCACAAACGACTTTGCGTGATGTTGTTGGGCAAAGTGAACTTGACGAACTTTTGGCTCATCGCGAGGAACTGAATCAAAAACTCCAGCGCATTATTGACTCCACAACAGATCCATGGGGAATCAAGGTTGACATGGTCGCCATCAAAGATGTTGAATTGCCCGATGCGATGAAACGGGCAATGGCAAGGCAAGCGGAAGCGGAGAGGGAACGACGCGCTAAAGTCATACACGCACAAGGTGAATATCAAGCAGCAGAGACGCTGGCTCAGGCTGCAGAAATCATGGGACGCCACCCTGGTTCTTTGCAATTGCGTTTCTTGCAAACATTGACCGAAGTGGCAACAGAAAGGAGCACAATCGTGGTTATGCCTGTCCCTATTGACATCTTATCAGCGTTCATCACTGACCGAAGAAGAACTGGAGCCCTTCCGTCACCCGAGTGAAAGTTGCAAAATTTTTTGAAGAGGTGAGGGACGAAAAATGTGGAAACCACAAACTAAGGAAGCTGTTTTAAGGGAAGTCCGAATCAGGGAATGGCGCAAACGAGTGGGAAGGACCGTCACCTCAACTTTGAAGTGGCTTTTTATAACCTTCCTTAAAGGCGTCGTTGTAACTCTGGAATGGTTGAAATGGCAATCGGCGAAAGTCGCTCACGACATTGACGAGAATAGGTTGCTGAGCCAACGCTACGACAAACTCTTGCGTTTAGGAGAAACTGTTTACGCCATGTATCGTTCTGGCGAGATTTCGCAGCAAGTCCTTGAAAGCCTCTGCCAAGAAATTGAGAAGATTGACCGTCAGCTGGAAGAGGCGAGAACTTTGCCACTGCAAGTCCTGCCTTATGAGTCAGAAAGCGAGCAGACTTTAACAGCAAGTGTTTCAGCATCACAGTAAAGGAGGTCGGGTGCCAGTGGCTACTCTGGCTGAAGAAGTTCAAAGAAAACTGGTCGTAACATTGGCACCCTATGTGGGTAAGGTGTCATTTGGTAACTTGAGATTTCAGACATCGGAGTGGGCTGAAGGCGACAAAAAGTATGTCAACATTGCAATTGTTTACGAAACGCCCGGGAGTTCCACCAACCAACTTAACATCACAGTAGATGAAGCCGAAGGTATCCTGACTTTCATTGATGGTGAAGTGGAACGCCGAACCGACAAAGTAAATGAAGCGATTCAATTCGTTGAGGAGGCTGTAAGAAGCATCCCTGAGCGTCGGCTGGAGAGATTGAGGGAAACCGTTAGAAGGTGGATTGGTCAAGGGAGAAGTAGGGCTGAAGTTTTAGCTGAATTGAACAGACTGCTCCGCGCAGACTTGATTGGGGGAACTATTACACACCATGAACTGAAAGCGACAATCCAATACTGCCTTCAGTTGTTCAACGCACCTGCAGAAGAACGTGTGGAGTCTCGGTGAGGGGAAAAAGATGTCCTCTTTGCTCTTACATCGGGACAATGGTAAGAGGGTGGGCGTTGAAAAACAGTTAGCCCAAATGAGGGCTAACATGGTGGAGTATCAACTTCGGCGAAGGGGCATAAAGGATGAAAGGGTCTTACAGGCTTTCTTGAGAGTCCCACGCCACAGATTCGTCCGACCACAAGACATTTGGCACGCCTATGAAGATTACCCCCTTGCCATCGGCTACGGTCAAACTATCTCCCAACCCTACATGGTGGCAATCATGACGGAACTACTTGAACTCAAAGGCAACGAAAGGGTATTGGAAATCGGGACGGGCTCAGGCTATCAGGCTGCAATCCTCGCAGAATTGGCGAAGGAAATTTTCACCATTGAACGCATCCCAGAACTTGCCAGAAAAGCGGAAGCAGTTTTGCAAGAATTGAGTTACACAAATGTCAAGGTCGTAATCGGAGATGGAACAAAAGGTTTGCCAGAGTATGCCCCCTACGATGCCATAATCGTTACTGCCGCAGCACCACAACCACCTCAACCACTTCTGGAACAGTTGAAAGACAGTGGACGACTGGTTGTTCCCGTTGGGACTCGTAAATTGCAAGACCTTCTTCGTATCACTCGCATCGGCGGCGAGTTCAAAACGGAAAATTTTGGTCCGTGTCTGTTCGTGCCTTTAATTGGAGAAGTAGGTTGGCGAGAAGGGAACGAAACGGAGAGTGAGGTTTATGAAGTTTGAGTGGTGTGGACTTTTGACTTTGTTAACCTTCGCCCCCCTTGCTGCCTTCCAGGCGGGAGCCTCAAAGAAAGACATTACACCTCACCTTGACCGACCCGTCTTCATCGCCGGTTTCGGAAACAATCGGACAGCAACCGACATCCATGACCCTATTGGGGTTCGCTGCCTTGTCATCAACGATGGGAAAACGAATGTCGCATTTGTTGGGGTTGATGTAATTGGCTTGTTTTACGAACCAGATGTCATCGCAATTCGTCAACGAGTTCAGCGGTTGACAAAGAAACCCGTCACCGTCCTCATCGCATCTACCCACAACCATCAAGGTCCAGACACCCTCGGCTTATGGGGACCGACTCCTTTCCAAACTGGGCGTGACGAAAAATACATGGCTTGGATGAGAGGACAAATCGCCCAATGTGTCATTGAAGCCATTGACAAAATGGAGCCAGCAAATCTCATCTTCGCAAAAGATGACCGAAAAGAACTTTCCGATTTGCAACTTGACACAAGATTGCCCCATGTCAAAGACCACACGCTTTATGTTTTGCAAGCGATCAATCGCAGAACAAGAAAAACCATAGGCACACTCGTCAATTGGGCAAATCACCCAGAAGTTTTGGGCAGTCGGAACCAACAGATCACATCAGATTTCTGCTGGGCACTTTATGAGCGTTTGGAGGAATTACTCGGCGGCTTCGCAGTTTTTTGGAATGGAGCAATTGGTGGGCTTATTACTCCGCTCGGAGAGGAGTTGAAAGTTCACGACCCTGTGACGGGTCAACCCTCACCTGAGGTAAGTTTCCGCAAAGCGGAGTTGATCGGTAGGTTTGTCGCTGAAGTCGCTGCACAAGCCGTGAAAGGGAAGCAAGCGGTAAAGTTGGATAAGGGTTCTTTAAAGGTCTTGCTCCGTCCAATTTTCATTCCTTTGCAAAACCCATTGTTCCGAGTCGCAGCGGGAATAGGTGTCCTCAAGCGACCTGTCTACACTAAAGGTAAACTTGACACTCGCCTCGGAGAAACAGGTTTGCAACGGGAAGGCGGAAAGGTTAGGGCGAAAATTGTTTTAGGCCAGGACATTCGCTCTGAGGTCGGCGTTGTAGCGATTTACGGTAATGCTGGCAGAAAACCCATTGCTTTGTTCCTGCTCATCCCCGGCGAAATCTACCCAGAACTCGTTTGCGGCAACATCACCCGCTACCCCGGTGCTGACTTTCCCAATGCTCTATTTGAGCCAGTGCTCATGAATTACACCCGCAAAACTGGTGCAAGGTTCATCTTCGTTGTCGGGTTGGCAAACGACGAAATCGGCTACATCATCCCGCAATGCGAGTGGGACGAGCAGCCACCTTGGCTTAATAATGCACCGGAGCGACCTTATGGGGAGGTCAACTCTGTAGGTTGGAAGGCAGCAAGAATTGTCAATGAAGGGATTGTTGCCTTGCTCAAAGCCTTACGGTAGAAAGTGGCTCTTAGTCAAACTTGTCACCGAATGACTTTAAGGGGG
>FMJZ01045598.1_pt1 | contig 12042 bp, 16 predicted proteins | sample 1987881 | NCBI WGS metagenome assembly FMJZ01 (sample SAMEA4378227, study PRJEB15110) | soil metagenome | biome: soil; feature: Field; material: Soil | place: India | collected 2015-03-11 | depth 0 m | reverse complement strand
TGATTGGCAAACCTTTTATATTATATCTTGGTAAGTGGAAATGTGCTATTTGTTTTTTTTCTGTAGAAGAATAAAAGTGGAGCGGAGTCAGGGGGTTCTATTTTTCTTCTCTAATTGCGCCGACGAGTTCCTCAATAAGGTCGTAAATAGTTACTATCCCTATGGATTTTTGCTTTTCACTCTGCACAACTGCAAGATGTTCGCCTCTTTCTTTCATTTTCAAAAATACCTGCATACATTTTTCTTTTTCGTCTACAAAAAATGGGGCTTTAATCTTGACTTTTCTGTCAAAAAAGAATTCCTTTGTATTAATTATACCTACAACTTCATCTTTTTCAACATCCAGCACAGGAATATATCTGAATATTCGGTCTGATGCAAGACAAAATTTATTGAAATCCTCCCCTTTTCTACATATCAGTGCCATATTTATAGGTACCATAATTTCAGAAACCTTTCTTTTCGAAAAATCAAATAATCTTGCTGCAAGTAAGCTTGCATCTTTTTCATATTCACTTATCGCAAAGACTATATCCTGATGGCGTATAATATTACCAATGGAATGAGTTTTAAATAAACTCGCGAGACTCTGGCTTATGCCTGCAAATAATGCAACAACAGGTAGAAGCAAGGTCCCGAAAAAAACAATCATCCTTGTGGTTATTGCAAGCGTCATTTCCGGATGTAGCAGGGCAATAGATTTTGGTATTAATTGACCAAATATCAAAGAGAAAAAAGATAACAAAATAGTAGAAAGGAAAACCCAGTTTTCACCATGGTTGTTAATAAAATATATTGCCATAAGATTGGAAGCAATTACAATAAGAAAATCTTCGCAAACAAGGATGGTTGAGAAAAATCCTGCTGGATTTTGAATAAAATTTTTTGTTATCATAGCCCAAGTTTTCTTCTCTTCCGCTAAATATAGTACCTTCGTTTTATCAACACAAAGAAATGCGGTTTCGGAAGAAGTAAAAATACCCATAAGCAGAACTAATATTAAGGCAAGTAAGACCAGCAACATATCACACCTCGGGAATGTCACCAAAAAGATATTTAAAAACATCGTTCAGGGTAACAATACCTAAAAAATTCCCTTTTTCATCACATACCGTGGCAAAATGTACCCCTTTTTTTCTGAATTCAACAAGCAACTCGTCAACCGGTTTTGTTTTTGAGACAAAAAACGGCTTACGCATAAATTCTGAAACCAGGCTATTTTTTGTTATTTCTTTCGAAACAAGGTCTTTTGCATATAAAATTCCCATAACCCTATTCCCATTGTCATATACACAGATACGGGAATGTCCTGTTTTTCTCATCAAATCAATTGCGTCATCTACTGATTTATTCATATGTAAACCTATGACATTATTAGCCGGAACCATAATTTCTTCAACAAGGGTTTTCCCAAATTTCAGTATCCTGTATCCTAATTCCTCTTCTGTTTCATCAAGAATTTGTAATTTTTTTGCCTCGGTCAACATTTTTTTAATATCATCTTCGGAAACTTTAACACCTTTTTTAGTAGGAATGATTAAATGTGTTATCAGGGTTGTGATTTTTGTAAATGGCAATGTAATATTATTAAGAAACTCAATGATAAAACCTAACTTTAATGCGAAAAACTCTGCATTGTTATGAAAAATAGTTTTGGGTGTAATTTCACCAAATATTAAAAGAATGAAAGACATAATGAATATTTCAAAAATATAAAAAACTACTGGGCTCAATTGATAGTGTAGTAATACCTGGCTTATTATGATAGTCGCGACCGAAGAAGCACCAATATTAACGAGGTCGTTTAACAATAATAATGTAGAAAGTGTCTTCCCGGATGTTTCTTTAATACGAAATAAACTTCCCGCCCCCTTTATGTTATCAAATAGCAAACTCTTGACACGGAATTTGCTAATGGAAAATATCGCTGCTTCCATTCCTGAAAAGAATGCACTACAAATAATTAAAACCAATATTAGATACCAGTGCAGAGTCATAAATTTTTAATTTCAGTCAGTCAGATAAAAACCTCTTTATATACTCTCTGCATTTCTTATCCATTAGCATTTCGGTTTTTTTTGTCTTATGTTCATAACCAAAGATATGTAACAGACCGTGCGCCAAATAATAATACAAATCTTCAGACAAAACTACTTCATCCCTTGATATATAAACTTCACCAATATCGCCAAGATTGAAGGAAATTACATTTGTCGTTTTATTACGTTTAAAAAATTTTTTGTTTAATTCTTTAAGATAAGATGAATTTACGATGATGACATTAACCAAATCTAAACCATAAAACTTTTCTTTGCCTAAAACATACCTCGTAAAATTTTTTAATCTCAATATATCACAAATTTTATTATTTGTTAAATTATAAATTTTTATTCTGGTCTTCTTTAGTTTCGTTTTCATAATCAACCCTCGGATGGAATATTCCTAACAATATAGGCAGAAACGCAGTCTTTATATATTCAAGGTCAACCCTGCTTATAGGACAATCATCAAGTTGCCCTTCGCTAAATTTTTTATCAAAACTATCTTTTAAAATCTTTTGTACTTTAGTGACAGTAATATTTTTTTCGGAGCGTGCTGCCGCCTCTACTGAATCAGCAAGCATAACGAGTGCTGCCTCTTTGGTCTTTGGCTTTGGACCAGGATAATTGAAAACATCCTCACTTATTTTTTCTGCAGAATGGAGGGCTTTTCTATAAAAACTTTCGATTCGCGATGTTCCGTGATGTTCAGAAATTATTGAAAGAATCTTTTTGGGTAATTTCATATCCTTACCCATTTCAAAACCATCCTTTACATGTGATATTATCACGAGGGCACTCATCTGTGGTTTTAAATTATCATGGGGATTTTTCTGTCCGATTTGATTTTCAATGAAATATGCAGGTTTCTTCAACTTGCCAATATCATGATAATATGCTCCTACACGCGCAAGCACAGGATTAGCACCAATCGCGTTGGCACCTGCTTCGGCAAGGTTACCGACGACGACCGAATGATGATAAGTTCCAGGTGCACGCACGGACATCTCTTTGAATATTGGAAGATTTAAATTACCTAATTCTATCAATGTAAAATCTGTTGTAAAATCAAAAATGTGTTCAAAAAGAGGCAAAAATGTTGCCAGAGCAACAACACTTATAAATGCATTCAATACTCCCAAACCCAGATTTATGACATTCATCCCAGTCCTTGTGAGGTAATTATCAACGAAAAAAATCACAACAATATTTGCAAGGCTTAAATAAAGAGCAGGACGATATAATAAATATCTGCTTTTTAAAGAATGCACAATTAAATTTGCAACAATTCCACCTATTAATAGATACGCAAAAATCGCCAATGAATTATATGTAATTCCGAAAATAGAACTTAAAACAATAGCCGCAAAAAATCCCGTATAGAAATTAAAAAAGACCGAGAATAAAAATATAAAAAAAGAAATAGGTAGCAGATAAATCGTTCTTGTTTCATAAGTAATCCTACCCACAGCTACATAGATTGCTAATAATAAAAGTGTAAAATACAGATTTTTTTCTTTGAATAATTCTAAATTTGCTTGACGACTGTAGTACAAAAAAAATAAAAACAAACCGATAAAAAATAAATTTCGGAAGATGAGCGTCTTTAAAATTGCACGCGTCCCCAAAGCGGTATAAGTCTTTTCAAGTGCCATTAGTTTTTCTATTGCACTACGTTCAATTTTTTTATGTTTTTCAATGATTAATTCTCCTTTTAATACTTCGCCCTTGGTCTTTTTCACATTTGCATAAACTTCATCAACCCTTCTTTCTGTCTCCTGTTTGTTAAAAATTACATTTGGTTTAAGAAAGAATTTTACCAGGTGACGATATTCATTCGGAACCTTTATACAGAGTATACTCTCCGCTTCAGCGATTGAATAAATTTCATCAACAGATATTAGTGTTTCTTTATCACCCCTAATTACTATCAAAATTTTATAAGGAATGGACTTATCTGCAATAATACCCTTAGAAAGATAAAAGCCTAATTCCTTTGACAATTTTTTGAGGGTATATTTGTAATCATTTTTTAATAGATACTGAACTAAATTCCTTGTTAAACCAAATTCTTTTTGAACTAAATAGATAATTGAATCGTGATTATACCCACCTTTAAGTGTATCTATCATTCTTTCCAAACTGATGATTGTTGTCTCTAAATTTTTGACGACACCATAGTTATAATCATATACAGGGGGAAGACGCTGAGCAATTGCTTTTTTTTCCTCAAGTAGTTCATCTTCGGTCTTGGGTATAGAAAAATCGTAAGGTGCAATTATGTCTTCAGTAGCAATCTCCCCTTCTTTAAAATTGAAACGTCTTCCACCCAACGGTGGCAAAAAGATTATGTTTAAATACAAAAATACCGCGATAATCAGTAAATATCTATACGGAATTCTTATTTTCATAAGCACGGATTATATCCTGCACAAGCCTGTGCCTTACAACATCATTTTCGTTTAGATAGACAAATTTAATTCCTTTTATACCGGATAAAAGTTTTTGTATTTCGACAAGTCCGGAAAGCACATTGATTGGGAGGTCAATCTGAGTTATATCTCCTGTAACTACTACCTTTGACCTCCATCCCATTCTGGTTAAAAACATTTTCATCTGCATTCCTGTAGTATTCTGGGCTTCATCAAGAATAATGAAGGAATCATTAAGTGTTCTTCCACGCATATATGCAAGTGGTGCGACTTCAATAACTTTCATATCAAGATATTTTTTTATACGATCATAAGGCAAAAAATCATTCAATGCGTCAAAAAGAGGACGTAAATATGGATCAACCTTTTCTTCAATGGCACCGGGGAGAAATCCGAGTGATTCCCCTGCCTCAACTGCGGGACGGGTTAAGATAATTCGCTCTACTTTTTTATCCATCAAATAAGAAACTGCCTTTGCCACACCGAGATAGGTCTTACCTGTTCCTGCAGGTCCGATACTGACAACAATGTCAAATTCATCTATTGCTTTTAAATACACCTCCTGTCCTTGACTCCTTGCACGTACGTTCCGCTTTGGTGTTATAATTGTATCTTGCGTTTGTTCTTCCTCTTCAACATATTTATTGAGGGTAAAAGGTTTGGGATAAGACTTTAAGACATCCTGTATAAATTCTTTCGCTTTCTTAACCTTTTCGTTTGGTCCTTTTAGATAAATCGTCTCATCGCGAAATACAACAATGATACCAAATTCACCCTGTACATATTTCAAAAGTTCGTCCTGCATACCTAATATGTATGCAGGGTCATAACCACTTAATGAAATTGCCGCTTTCAAAGAAATTATTTTCTATCTCATAATAGTAGAGTGATGAACCCTCACCCTATCAACTTTTAGTCACGCGGGATGGTAATAACCTGTTTCGGGTAGACCAAATCAGGGTCTTTAATCTTGTCCTTATTTGCCTCATATATTTCTGGCCATTTCTTGGCATCCGAATATACTGAAAGATATGAGGCTATCATCCACAGGCAATCACCTGGAAGCACAGTATATGAATCGAGGGTGGGGATTAATAAAACCAAATCAGGATATATTAAATTAGGATTCTTGATTTTATCTTTATTTGCTTCGTAAATCAAAGGCCATTTCTTGCCGTCAGCGTAAACATTGCGCATACCTGCAATTTTTGAAAGCCAGTCGCCTTCTACAACCTTATATCTTCCATACTGGCATTTTTTCCAGGTCTCTTTCAATTCTGCAAGTTTGTTCTTCAATTCTTCATGCCTTGTTTCAAGACTGGCAATTCCAGACTTTAAATCTGCTATTTCTGATTCAATAGAAGAACTCTTTGCTTCTATCTGTTGAAGTTGTTGTTTTACTCGCAGTAACTCTGCCTGTGCCTGCTCTTCAGTCAATTTTTCCTGGGCAAATCCCATAACCCCACAAATTAAAAAAAGAAGCGTTATACCCACAGAAATTCTATTCATTCCGGCCTCCTATTTCTTTTTGCAACGGGTATCAATCTTTGTCTGCAGGATATCTACTTCAGCAGAAAGATTTGCAATCTCCTGTTCGAGCTCATTCTTTTGAGCAAGTAATTGTGCCTTTACATTCTCAAGTTCTGACAATCTTGATTCAGCTGACTGAAGCGCAGCACGTGCTTCATTGAGTGCATCTATCGTTTCCTTCTTCGCCCATTTGGGACCACAACCGAGAACGATTAAAACAAGAAGAAGGGACGCAATAATTCTTTTCATAAAACCTCCCTCATTGTAATAAGCATATCTATTTTTTAAAAAAAGTCAAGACCGCGATTTAAATCAAAAATAATCTATTTGCCAAACAGCGTGGCAGGCAAACATCCCAGAACTTCTATTATTATCCAGAAAATTATAACTTTATTGGGGTAAGATTTTATTTTGTAAAAAGGCGGACTTCCTTAGTAACATTACTTATTGACTAAGAACAGATATTTGTATATAATCCACCCGAGGTTGCTATGGAAAATATTACAAAAACCCTTGATGTTCGTGGATTTTCCTGCCCAATGCCCATCGTTAAACTCTCACAGGCAATGAAAGAAATGAAAATCGGTGAGGTAATTGAAGTTCTTGCCTCTGACCCATCATTTGTACCAGATGTTGAGGCATGGTGTAGAAAGACAGAGCAGAAATTGATTGAAATTAAGGAAAGTCCTGAAGAAATAAAAGCATATATTCAGAAAGTTAAATGAAAGGAGAACAAAATGCCTCAAGATAGAGCTTCAATAATCGTTTTCAGTGGTGAACTGGATAAATGCCTGGCTGCATTCATCATTGGCACCGGTGCTGCTGCCTCAGGGATGCAAGTTGATATGTTTTTTACATTCTGGGGATTGAGCGCATTAAGAAAAAAAGGTGTAACGGCAAAAGGCAAATTATTTATCGAGAAGATGTTTGGAATGATGTTGCCCAAAGGGGCAGATAATCTTACTCTCTCAAAAATGAATATGTTGGGTATGGGAACAAAGATGATGAAAGATGTGATGAAAAAAAAGAAAGTTGCATCATTACCCGAACTCATTGATATGGCGATACAACTTGGTGTAAATCTCTATGCCTGTGAAATGTCTATGAATGTAATGGGTTTGAAAAGAGAAGAACTGATTGACGGATTAAAAGGTATAGTTGGAGTAGCCACCTACCTTGAGAACGCCTCAAAAGCGCAGATAACCCTTTTTATTTAAACTTTTTATGGAGAAACAAAACAGACGCATAGGTTTTCTTGTCACGGGCGGTCCCTATACATTTGAGCATCTTGATACTGTATATTATCTAAGTAAGGCGGCGCTTGAAAAAGGCATAGGTGTAGATATATTTCTCTATCTTGATGGTGTTATTGCACTTAATAAAAATATAAAATCACCGGGTGAAAGACATCTTCCATCTATGATGAAAGAACTCACTGACGCAGGTGCAAGAATTGTTGCCTGTGGAGACTGTGCACATTTTCGTGGATTATTTCGTGAAAATGTTGTTGAAGGAACCAAACTTACGGGTATCGCGACACTCGCTGAAATGATTGAAGAATGTGACCGATTTGTAAGCTTTGGGATAAGCGAATGAAAAAGGTTGTTATACTAAGCACCAGACCACCTTATGGTTCTTCAATAAATGCCGAGGCATTCAGGGCAGGACTTGGGCTTGCATTCTCGGAGACGATTGTTGATTTGATTTTGATAGGTGATGGTGTCTATTCGGCATTAAGAGAGCATGAACCCCAAAGGCTTCAGATGAAACCCATGAGTGATGTATATAAAAACATTGCCGATTTCAACATTAATCTTTTTATTGATGAAATATCATTAAAAGAAAGGAATCTAAAAACTGAAGAACTGATTACTTCACAGATTATCTCAAACGATGAATTAAAGAATAAAATAAACAAAGCCGACATAGTTTTGACATTTTGATTATGAAAACACTCTGGTTATTCACCCGAACACCCAGCATAGAAAACCAAAGACTTTTAAAAAGACTCATTGATGAAAACGATGCATTAATCTTTATCCAGAACGGTGTTTATTTTGCAAAAAATGATATAACATTAAACTGTAAAATATATTTTTTGAAAACAGATCTACAGGCGCGCGGGGTCAAGACAGATATGCCACAGATTGATTATGCGGACTTGATTGACCTTTTCTTTAAGTTTGAAAGAATTGTAACAATATGAAAAATGTATCAAAATTTAAAAAGATTTAATGAGCATATCAGAGAGTTTGTTTAGTCTTACACCAAACAATTTTTTAGGTATTTGATATATTGAAGGAGGCTTTATGGCAAATCTTTTTTGTGCAAGTGAAGTGATTGAAATAAATATTGAAGCAAGGAAAAGAGGGCTTGCGTTTTATAAAGAAGTCGCAAAGAAAACAAAGACGCCTGATGTCAAAGAAACCTTCAACTGGCTTGCGATGCAGGAAGATAAACAAATAAATAAACTTAAAGAAATCTTAACTAAAATTGAAGTGTGCCAGCCCTTTGAGCTCTACCCAGATGAATACTCAATGTATGTGCAGGCACTACTCAACAGGCATACATTTAATGGTATAAAGAAAAAGGATTTGCTGAAGAAGATAAGAACTAATGCCGATGCTGTTGATACCGCAATAGAATATGAAAAAGATGCTCTACTCATACTCCATGAAATGAAAAATTTTGTGCGCAAACCCGAACTCAAAATCATCAACGAATTGATAAAAAGCACGCAGAATGAAATAAACCGCTTGAATAATTTGAAAAAGTGTCTAACCACCAAAGACTTAAAAACCTGCCTTTTGAAATAAATGACCAAAATGAAACAGGTATATCTTGATAACAGTTCGGCAACGAAAATCGACCAAAGAGTTTTTGAGGCGATGCTACCGTTTCTACAGGAAGAATACGGTAATGCCCAGAGCATGCACTCCTTAGGACAAAGGGCAAAGGATGCCCTTGAAAATGCACGGTCATATGTTGCAAAAATGATAAACGCCCCTCCCGAACAAATTATCTTCACCTCCTGCGGTTCAGAATCAAACAACCTTGCAATAAAGGGTGTTGCTTATGCCTATAAACAAAGAGGTAAACATATCATCGTATCAAGCATAGAACATTTTTCAGTCTTACAATCTGTAAAGAGGCTCGTCCAGGAAGGATTTGAAATTACATATTTACCGGTAGACAAATACGGATTTGTATCTCCAGACGACTTGAAGAAAAGTTTAAGAAATGATACAATCCTTGTCTCAATACAGCATGCCAACCCTGAGATTGGAACGATACAGCCAATAAAAGAACTTGCCAAGATAACTCATGATGCGGGTTCAGTATTCCACACCGATGCGGTTGCCAGTGCTGGCATAATACCTGTTGATGTGAATGAAATCGGCGTTGATTTACTCAGTCTTGCCAGTGCAACAATTTACGGTCCGAAAGGTGTGGGTGCTCTATATTTAAAGAAAGGAATTCGTATCGTCCCACTGATAGATGGTGGCATCCAAGAATTCGGAAGAAGAGCAGGCACAGAAAACATTCCTGCCATAGTAGGATTTGGAAAGGCATGCGAGTTTACTATTGAAGAAATGGAGGAAAATAGCGAAAAGATGATGAAATTGCAAAAAAGATTGATTGAGGAATTACCCAGGAAGATTGAATACATATATCTGAATGGACATCCAGAAATACGACTTCCTAATAATATAAATTTTTCAGTTGAATTTGTGGAAGGCGAAGGCATGCTTTTGTTTTTAGACCAGAAAGGAATTTATGTCACGAGTGGTTCTGCCTGCACCTCACGGGCATTGAAGATGTCCCATGTATTACAGGCGATAAATATTGACCCGGCAGTTGCCCAGGGTTCGGTTCTGATGGTGCTTTCAAAATATAATACAGATGAAGATGTGGAGTATGTTCTTAATGAATTTCCACCGATTGTAGCACAACTTCGCAATATATCACCCCTTTATGCCTATTTTTTAAAAACAGGCAAAAGAATGGAAGCAGGACCAGGGACCGACTACGACCACCACCACGAAGCGTAAAAGAGAAACAACAAAATATCTATCACATATCAATAAAAAGTATTACTACTAAAATAGCTACCCGCCTCCTTTTTAGCACTTTATACACCTTAAAATTCCCTTTTTGGTTTCAAATTCAACCGGTAGAAATTGTTTTACAACCCAGATGTTAGTCTGAGCATGGAGTGTTAGTTCGGAAAAATTTATTGCGGTTTGCTCGCCGGTTTTATAAGTTGCAAGCGCCATATATGGTATAATCTGGTCAACCATATATTTATCAATGCCGGGCGGGTTTCTAAAAATTTCTTTTAATCTTTTTGCAGTCTCCTGTCCAATTCTCTCAGCAGGTTTTCCTCTTTCACCTAAACCATCAACTCCCATAACACAATTTTCAAATATTGTAATGGAATGTATAAAACATCCAGCTGAATCGGCCTCAACATATTTATATTTGAAATGTGCTTTTGGATAAATATCCTGAAAACCTTGAATCAATCTCTCCGCCACGCGAGCATTCCTTAAATGTTCAGATGAAATCGCCAGAACTTCGATCTTTCTCAATTGACCAACATTCAAAAAATCCACGGGCTTTAAACTAACTGGTGTAATGTTTACAGTTACCTCGCCCCCACCCCTTGGATAGAATCCATGCCGTTTTATATCAACTTTAATTTCTACTCCCATCTTTTTTAAGTAATAACAAAAGATATTTACAAAATAGAAAATAGTAGGGCTATAAGGAACTGCAGTTCCTCCTTTGATATTGAGTTGAAGCGATTGTGTAGCATATATACCAAGTGGTACCAGAGTCTGTAATATTAATGTAACTGCACCTGCGGTCTTTGTATCAATTTCATAATATCCACTTTTTATCTCACCGGGGATAAAACTTATCTCTGTTGAATCTAATTCAGCACCTCTAATCTCGGCATTGCAAATCTTTGCGGCAGACTTTATGCCTTCAAGATGCTGGGATTTCAATCCTGCTTTATCTCTTTTTTTTCTAATGTTGTATATCATTACTGGCTTTTTTGTAATTGCCGAAAGGGCTATTGCAGTCCGTAGGATCTGTCCGCCACCCTCTAAATATGAACCATCAATCTCTAACATAATATCATATAAGTTCTTTTGGAATACCATCAGGTTTGAATGCAGCAAGAGGTTTTATCCCCGTCCTCTTCAATCGCTCTACCACATGAGGATAAAGAAAAACATATTCTTCTTCAAAATCATCAATTATCTTTTGAGAAATCTTTTTCAATCGTTCCTTCAATTGAACAATATTTTTATCAGGGCTGAAAGATAGCATTACGGCAATGTTAAATCTTAACCCGAAGCTCACAAGCCGCTGAAGATTGTCTAATATCAAGTCAAATGTTTCAGATACTGCACCGGTGAGCATTGAAAATTCTTCTGGTGTAGTTCCTTTCAGTGACACGCGTATATGTAAATTTTTGAATAGCGAAAGTTCTTTGACAAAATCATTATCAAGAAGTGTCCCATTCGTCTCCAAAATGAATAGAAATTTAGTTTTATCAATGATTGATAAAACCGAAATTAAATGCTCTTTGCAGATTGTTGGCTCATTTCCGCTTATCCTGATATAGCGGTAATTTTTTTCTTTTGCACATTTTATAAGATTTTCAGCAATATACTCTGGCGAATAGAAATTGCCTATTTTCTCCGGGTTATCCCTCGGTTTATTACTCCAGCAGAAAATACACTTTAAATTACAACCACAACAATCAGCAGTTGCAATCCCTCCATACCATCGTCCAGTCCTAACAAGTCGATAGTATTTTCTTTTATTGTCGCTCATTACTATTTTCCTAATTTCGTTAGCCTTTTTTATAGAATCTATGAAAATCATCAAAATAATATACTGAAATCCTTGCTATATGTCAATAATATTGGGTGCTGAGTCATCCTCAATTTTTGCTTGTTAAAATTAGGAAATAGGGTTATACCCCTCGCACTGCACCCCTCTATTTTGGACAAAGAGAGGCTTGA